>Ga0207933_1000640_pt1 | contig 32533 bp, 32 predicted proteins | sample NGESurdeep092012_4_FD_184488 | JGI IMG/M metagenome (GOLD analysis project Ga0207933, IMG submission 184488) | Arctic peat soil microbial communities from Barrow, Alaska - NGEE Surface sample F53-3 deep-092012 (SPAdes) | ecosystem: Environmental > Terrestrial > Soil > Wetlands > Peat ... | reverse complement strand
CATGACCCGCCTCGATGAGAACCGGGCCAAGAGCCAGCTGGCCCAGAAGGCCGGGGTGCCGGTCTCCTCGGTCACCAACCTGGCCATCTGGGGCAACCACTCGGCCACCCAGTTCCCCGACTACGCCAACGCCCTGATCGCCGGCAAGCCGGCCGCCGAGGTCATCGACGATCCCGAGTGGCTCCAGGGCGACTTCCTCACCACCGTCCAGAAGCGGGGGGCGGCCATCATCGATGCCCGGGGCCTGTCCTCGGCGGCCTCGGCGGCCAACGCCGCCATCGACTCGGTGAACAGCATCCGATCGGCCACACCGGGCGATGACTTCACCTCCCTGGCCGTGGTGTCCAACGGTGAGTACGGCGTGCCCGAGGGACTGCAGTTCGGCTTCCCGATCCGCACCAACGACGCCGGTGGATGGACGGTCGTCGAGGGCCTGTCCCACGACGAGTTCGCCGCCGACCGGGTGCGCATCACCGCCGAGGAGCTGGAGGCCGAGCGGGCCGACGTGAAGGACCTGCTCTCCTGAACCCAGGGTCGGCTCCGGTCCCCTGTCTCACGGAAACGGGCCGTCACGTAGCCTGACGGCATGTGCCGAAACATCACCACCCTCCGGGGCCTCGAGCCGCCGCCCACCGAGGTCGAGGTCGAGGCGGCCGCCCGCCAGTACGTGCGCAAGGTCAGCGGCGTCCAGTCCACGTCAGCCCAGACCGAGGTGGCGTTCGAGCGGGCCGTGCTCGAGGTGGCCGCGGTCACCACCCGCCTGCTGGCCGAACTGCCGGCGCGCCGACAACCGCCCCCGACTCTCCCGCCCTTGCGTCGCCGGGCCGCGGCCGCCGGCTGACGGCGCCGGAGGAAGCGGCCTCCTGACGCCCTACGCGGGGCCGAGGCGGCCGGTCCGGAGGCGGCCGGATCAGCAGGCGGGCCAGGCCGAGGCCGTGGGCCACCGGACGCGGTTGGCCCAACCCAGCTGCTCGAACCGGCGGATGAGCCAGGCCGAGGGGTCGACCATGCCCGGGCGGGCCCCGTGCCTCGCCCACGACGGGTGGGCATGGTGGATGTTGTGCCAGTTGTCGCCCAGCGAGACCACCGCCAGGGCCCACAGGTTGGTGCTCCGGTCGGTGGTCTCCTCGGGCCGACGGCCGAAGGTGTGACAGAGCGAGTTGACCGACCAGGTCACGTGGTGGAGCAGGGCCATCCGGACCAGTCCGGCCCACAGCAGCGCTGTCAGGGCCCCGGCCAGGGTGCCCGAGAGGGCGAAGCCGATGCCCAGGGGGAGGGCCAGGGACGCCACGGCCAGTACCGGAAAGAGCCGGTCGATCCGCTGGATGTCGGGATCCCGCAGCATGTCGGGCGCATAGCGGGTGGCACACGAGGCGTCCGAGACGAAGAGCCAACCGACGTGGGAGAAGGCCAGACCCCGCAACAGGTCGGTGCCCCGGTCCCCGTACCGGTGGGGTGAGTGGGGGTCGCCGGGGTGGTCACTGAACATGTGGTGACGACGGTGGGTAGCCACCCAGCTGGTCAACGAGCCCTCGACGGCCATCGAGCCCATCACGGCCAGGGTGATCTTGAGTGCCCGGCGCGGTCCGAAGGCCCGGTGGGTGAACAGGCGGTGGAATCCGACGGTGATCCCGAACCCGGTGACCAGATAGAGGGCGGCGGCGAGGATCAGGTCGGAGAGGTGGACGGCGTGCCCCCACAACAGCGGGATGAGGACGGCCAGGGCCACCGCCGGGCCGGCCACAATGGCCACTGTGACCAGCTTCTGGCTGGCGTGCACGACGGCGGGATCCCCTTCGGCCGGCCGACAAGGGTCCTGGGCCGCCAACGGCTCGGGTGAGGCTAGTTGGGACTTCACGGGTCCTCCCCGGTCGGCGCGACAGCGCCGAGGCGCTTGATGCACCGCCTTACCCGACGTTCTCAGGGGGTCACGTGATCACCCGCGACCCTACTCGGGCCCTGGTCGATCGGGGAGTCGGGCCCGGTCGACCGCCCCGCCCATGGCAAGATCCGGTGATGCTGACCAATCGCGTGACCCAGCTGCTCGGCGTCGAGATCCCCATCGTCCAGGCGCCCATGGGGTGGATCGCCCGTTCGGCGCTGGCCTCGGCGGTCTCCAACGCCGGAGCCATGGGGATCATCGAGACCTCGTCGGGTGAGCTCGACATCGTGCGGGACGAGATCGCCAAGATGAAGGACCTGACCGATCGGCCCTTCGGGGTCAATATCGCCCAGGCGTTCGTCTCCGATCCCACGGCGATCGTGGACTTCGTCATCGCCCAGGGCGTGCGCTTCGTGACCACCTCGGCCGGGAGCCCGACCCGCTACACCTCGCAGCTGAAGGACGCCGGTCTCACCGTCTTCCACGTGGTCCCCACGCTGCGGGCCGCCGAGAAGGCCGTGGCCGCCGGGGTCGACGGGCTCATCGTCGAGGGCGGTGAGGGCGGCGGCTTCAAGAACCCCCGCCCGGTGTCCACCATGGTCCTCCTCCCCCTGGTCACCAAGGCCGTCGACCTTCCCGTCATCGCCGCCGGCGGCTTCCTCGACGGCCGGACCATGGCCGCCGCCCTCGCGCTCGGGGCCGAGGGCGTGCAGCTGGGGACGGCCATGGTGTCCTCGGTCGAGTCGCCCGTGCACGCCAATTGGAAGCAGGCCATCATCGACGCCGCCGAGACCGACACGGTCTTCCTCAACAGCCATACCTCTCCCGGACTGCGGGCCCTCCGGACGCCCCACACCGAGCGGCTCGAGTTCGATCACGAGCAGAACGCCATGGCCTCGTTCGGGATCGTCCGGGACGTGTACTTCGGGGGCGACCTGTCGGCGGGCATCGCCCTCGGTGGCCAGGTGGCGGGCCGGATCGACGCCAGCCGGCCGGTGGCTGAGATCATCACCACCTGTGCCGCCGAGTGTGGGTCGACCCTCCGCGGCCTGGCCGACCGCTACGTGCGGCCGGGCTCATCCTTTCCTCGCGTCGAGCCGACTGACTGAGAGGAGGCCTTCCAGGGGTCGGGTGGGCGCGGAGCCTTCCCCCTAGGAAGGAGGAAAGGTGCGGGACTGGTGGTGGCTCGGATCCTGCTGCCTCGGCGATGTCCCACCGGTGGGGTGGTCTGTGGCACGGTGGCACCGTGACCGAGTACGAGCGCTTCGCCCGCTTCTACGACGCGGCCATGGACGACCCCACCCCGAGGGCCGCCCGGGTCCTCGGGAACATCGAGCGCTTCCTGCCCGGGGCGACCTCCATCCTGGAGCTGGGCTGTGGGACCGGATCCATCCTGGCCCAGCTCACCGGGTACCCGGCCCTGACCGGCCTGGACCGCTCCCCCGAGATGCTGGCCGTGGCCAGCCAGAAGGTCCCTTCGGCCCGGCTCCTGCAGGGGGATATCAACGAGTTCTGGCTGGGGGAGCGATTCGACGTGATCGTGTGTGTCTTCGACACCTTGAACCACCTCCTTTCCTTCGCGGAGTGGGAGTCCATGTTCGAGGCCGTCTACGACCACCTGGTGGAGGACGGCCTCTTCATCTTCGACGTGAACACGGTGGGGGAGCTCCGGCGCCTGGGTGAGGAGCCGCCCTGGGCGCTCGACTTCGACGAGCACCTGATGATCATGGATGTCACCTTCGCCGGGGACGGCCTCTCCGAGTGGGACATCCGGATCTTCGAGCACCTGGGCGGGTCCCGGTTCGAGCTCCACCGTGAGCAGATCGGGGAGCTGGCCGTGGGCCTGGCCCGGATCAAGGCCGCCCTCGACGAGCGGTTCGTCCTGCTGGAAGAGACCAGCGACAGCGGCGAGCCACCGACCGACGGCTCGGTCAAGGCGTATTTCGCCTATCGTCGGGCGCCGTAGCCGGCCCGACCCGGAAGCCGCTTCCGGAGTTGGTCCCGTCGGCCACCGACCCAGGGGGTCCCCGTGGACTGGAAGCTCCAACTGATCGTGATCCCCGTCTCGGACGTGGACCGGGCCAAGGCCTTCTACCTCGACGGCACGGGCTTCCGACTGGATGTCGACCACCGGGCCGGTGAGGACTTCCGGGTGGTCCAGCTGACTCCCCCCGGCTCGGCGTGCTCGGTGAGTCTGATGCGGAACGTGGAGTCGGCCGGGACCCTCCAGGGCCTGCACCTCGTGGTCACCGACATCGAGGCGGCCCGTGACGAGCTGACCGGACGGGGCACCGAGGTCAGTGAGGTCTTCCACTTCGAATCCGGTGGCCAGGTGCCCGGACCCGACCCCCAACGACTCGACTACGGCTCCTTCCTTACCTTCGCCGATCCCGACGGCAACAGCTGGATGGTCCAGGAGGTCCAGCACGCCGGAGCCGCCGATCACCCCGACCCCGAGTGATGCACCCCGGCGGTGGGGGCGGACGATACCGTGGGCACGATCTTGACCCAGCCGCCGTCCGGGGCCGCCACCCCGGACCCCACCAGGAGGTCGCCCGATGGCCCGGACCAATGCGGGATCCGTCCCTGAGGTCGGGCGCAGCGCCCCACCGGCCATGACGCCCGGGACCCGTCGGGCCTGGTGGTGGTGTCTCCCGGCCGTGATCGCAGCGCTCACGCTGTCGGCCTGTGGGCTGCACGTGTCCAAGCACGGGGTCAGCGGGAATGTCTTCGGCCACAACTTCTCGGCCGCTTCCGGCCAGTTGCCGACCGGGTTCCCGGGCAGCGTGCCGGTGCCCGACGCCTCCCGTGTCCTCGGCGGGGGTGGGGCGGACAACAAATGGGACGTGGGCTTCGCGGTGACGGGGTCGATCACGCCGGGCACGGCGGCCTATCAGGCCAAGTTCCAGTCGGCGGGCTACGCCATCAGCAACGTCCAGACAGGATCCACCACGGTCACGACGGGTGCAGGTGTGCACCAAAACACGAACTTGACCGGGTCGGTGTTCACGGCCAAGGACGCCCAGTGGACAGTGGAGGTCGAGTCGGGAAGCACCTCCTCGGTCAGCAATGGCGTGTTGAAGGCGGGCGAGTTCGCCATCAACATCACGGTGCTCCCGGCCTCGTCCACGTCACCTCGTTCGACGTGACGGCGGCGCGGGTCGTGCCGCGTGCCGGTCCGTGTGGCGTCCGAAGGGACGGGTGAGCCGTGGCCGCGCTCCCCGACACCGTGGTGGCCGGATATCTCGAGCTGCACCGCTGGCGCCCGGACCACCTCGACCGGCTCCAGGACGCCGTAAAGGCCAGCTTCACCGAGCTCCACCGGTGGATGCCCTGGGCCGAGACCATGCCCACCCCGGTTGAGCAGCTCGAGGTGCTCCGGGCCGGTGAGGCGGCCTTCGACGACGGCCGCGAGTGGTCCTACATGCTGATCGAGCCGGACTCCGACCAGTTGGTGGGAGCCGCCGGCCTCCATCCCCGTTCCGGGCCCGGATCCATCGAGATCGGCTACTGGGTCCGGACCGACCGCACCGGACGGGGCCACGCCACGGCGGCGGCCAAGGCGCTGGCCGAGTCCGCCTTCACCTGTCTGGCCGACGTCCATCGGGTGGAGATCCGCACGGACCGGGCCAACGGGGCCAGCGCCGCCATTCCCCGCAAGCTGGGCTACCGCCTGCTCGGGCCCGAGGCCCGGGAGCACCTCGCCCCCGGGCAGACCGGTGAGGGCCTGATCTGGGTGATCGACCGCCCATCGTGATGTCCCGGGCGCGTTGGCTCCCCGGGCTCAGGCTCCGGGACTCAGCCCCGGCAGGAGGCAGCACGCCGCGGCGCCCGGCCGACCCGCGTGCCGCCGGGTCAGCTCGGCGAGTTGGCTCTGGAGGAGGACGAAGGCCGCCACCTCCTGGGGCGGCACGGTCAGGTGGCTCAGGTCGATGCCGGTGACCGCCTCGGGGAGCGGGGGGGTGTGGTCCCCGTGGACCGGCGCCCCGATCCAGGCCGGATCGGGGGTCTCGGGTGGGCGCACCGGACTCCCCGGAGAGGCGAACCGGCCGAGGTAGGTCGCACTGTGGTTGCCCGCGGTCCACACCAAGGTGGTGCCCGTCGGGTCGAAGGAGAACTCGGGGATGACCTGGTGGAGGTCGGTCAGACGTCGGATGGCGTGGGTGTGGAGATCGAGCTCGAAGAGATCGGTGCGGAACGCCGGATCGAGGATGGTGACCACGAAGAAGGGCCCAACCACCTCATTTTCGAAGGGAGGGTCGTAGCCGGCAGCCTGGGCGGCCGCGACCACGGTCTGGTACCAGGTCGGCGTGTCCCGGCTGGACATCCAGATCACGTCCTTCATGTCCGGGGTGAACACCGCCTGCTCGTCCCAGCCCGGACTGCCGTCGGTCAGGTGGGTGATGCGGGGATGGGCCGGCGACGCCCCCCGACCCGAGAGGGCCAGGAAGTAGAGCTCCGAGTTCAGCCAGCCCAGGGACGGGTCCCCGTCGGAGCTGAACGACGTGTAGAGGACCCCGCTGCCGTCGGGTGCCCACACCTGGGTTTCGTAGGCGTTGTCGCCGCTTGGAGCGATGGGCGTCACCACGCCCAGGTGCGGGGTCCCGTGGGAGTCCACTCGGAACCGTGCCAGCAGGATGCTCCACTGGGTGCCCCCCGCCGAGTGGGGGACGTACTCCACATGGGTCCAGACCAGACGATGGCCGTCCGGTGACCAGCTGGGATGGTAGTTGTCGTAGGGGGAGTCCCCCGACTCGAAGGCCGAGCCGGGGCCGGTCAGCCGGGTCACGTGGCTGCCGTCGGGGCGCATGGCGTAGAGGTCACTCCCGATTCCGCCCAGACAGGGGGCGCCGAAGGTGATGCTCTGGCCCCGGAACGAGCAGAACAGGATCCAGTCCCCCTCCGGCCGCTCCTGGGGGAAGCCGTTCGGACCGGGCTGGCCGCAGGTGAGGCAGGACATCCGGGAGCCCCGCAGTCCGGAGACGTAGATCTGGGCCGTGCCCGACGGGCTCACCTCGTTGGAGAGCACCCGGCCGTCGGCGGTCCAGGACGGGTCCTGGCCGAAGGTGAAGGGATCGACGGTGGTGGTGAAGCGGGCGGTGAACGTGGGGTTGGCCGGCTCCGTGGCCGAGGCGCCAGGGGTCGACCAGCCGACCGAGACGGCGAGACAGAGGGCGACCACGACCGTCAGCGGTGCACCGCGTCGGTGCCGGATCGTCGACACCGGGTTCGCCCTCCTGGAGCCGTCGGCCTCCATCCGACCACTCTGCCACCCGGGCGGGCACCGGCGACGGGGTTGGCCTACAGTGACGACAGGACGGCCCCGCCCTCCGGCGACCTGCCAGGTACCGGATGGAGGGGCGTCAGTGCCGCCTCGGTGTGGGCCGCAGGCGGTTGTCGCAGAACGTGCAGCTCAGAGATGGACTCCAGGGGAGAAGGGGTGGTCATGAGCAGTCTCGGCTGGTTGGTGATCCCGGGGTTCTGCCTGTGCGGCGTGGCCTTCTGGCGGGCCGCCCACCTTGAGTCGACGGCCCGCAAGCAGGCCCTGATCGACCAGACCCTCGAGTACGAGCGGATGGCCCGGGAGCCCCGGTCCTGAGCCGGTAGGCCCGGTTCGGCGGAGCGAGGGACCTGCGGTTCGACGCGTCCGATCCGTGGTGGCGTTCAGATGCTGGTGAAGAACTCGACAAGGGCCGCGCCCACCTGCGGGGCGTGGGTGAAGATCCCGAGGTGGCTGGCGTCGGGGATCTCGATGAATCGGGCGCCGGGGATGACCGAGGCGGCATGGCGGGCCCGATCCGGTGGTGAGTCGACGTCGTGCTCGAAGGCCAGGACCAGGCACGGCACGGACACGTCGGGCCAGGCCCGGGTGCGCTCTGTATCGAAGGACCAGGCCAGACAGGCCTCGTACTGGCCCAGCCTTCCCGGATTGGACCAGTACGACTGGTCGCGGAGGAGCTCCAGCCACCCCTCCACCACCCCGTCGTCCTGCAGGTCGCGGTTGGGCAGGTAGCGGAGGGTCTCGGTGGCATAGAACAGGGGTGGCATCGGGAGTTCGAGCCGGGCCAGGTCCCGTTCGACGGTGGTGATGGCCTTCTCCCAGGCCGTGGTCTCGTTGCAGCTGCCCATGAGGGCCGCACCGCGCACCCGTCCGGGATGCCGGACGGCCATGGTCTCGGCCACCCACCCACCCATCGAGTGGCCGGCGATCCGCACCGACCCCAGGCCCAGGTGGTCGAGGAGGCCCAGCGTGTCCTCGACCAGGTCGTCGACGGAGTAGGGGGCCGGTGGCGCCGAGGAGGGCGCGACGCCCCGGTTGTCGAAGGTCAGGACCCGGAAGCCCGCCGCGGTGAGGGAGGGCAGCAGGCCGAACCATCCCACGGCGGGCTGACCGCAGCCGGCCACCAGGACCACCGGCTCATCGCCCTCCTCGCCGATCAGGTCGTAGGAGAGGGTGACCGCGTCCATGGTCAGCTCGGGCATCACGGCCATGATGTCCGCTCCGGCGTGCCGGACACAACCGACCGGTCGTCTACCGGGGGGCGGGAGCCGTCTCCACCGGGGACGAGCCGTCCGGTTCGGGTACCGTGAGGCATGATCCCCGACCGTTACACCCTGGCTGGTTCCGACGTCTCCATTCCGGCCCTCGGCGTGGGCACCTGGGCCTGGGGCGACCGTTCCACCTGGGGCATGGGGGGCTACGACACCGACCTCACCCGGGACACCATCGGCGAGGCGTGGGACGCCTCCATCGACGCCGGGGTCACCCTGTTCGACACGGCCGAGGTCTACGGCGGAGGGGAGAGTGAGCGGATCATCGGTGCCCTGCTGGCCGACGACCCTGCACGGGCGGCGTCGGTCGTGGTGGCCACCAAGTTCATGCCCTCGCCGTGGAAGTTGCAGGTCCGCTCAGCCCTGATGACCTCGCTGAAGGCGTCGCTGGAACGCCTTGGCGTGCCGTCTGTCGGTCTCTATCAGATCCACGGCCCCATCAGCCTCCGTTCGCACGCCGTGCTGGCCGATGCCCTGGCCGCGGCCCACGAGGCCGGGCTGGTGTCGGCGGTGGGCGTCTCCAACTACTCGGTGAAGGAGACCCGCTCCATGGCCGCGGCGCTGGCCAGTCGGGGCATGCGGCTGGCCACCAACCAGATCGAGTTCTCGTTGCTGCGGCGCGCGCCCGAGACAACCGGGCTGCTGGCCACCTGCCGGGACCTCGGGGTCCTCCCCCTGGCCTACTCGCCCATCGGCCAGGGCCGGCTCACCGGCAAGTACACCGCGGCCAACCCGCCGCCCGGCAAGCGCACGTTCTCCAACCACCCGATGGAGGTGGTCGACTTAGTGGTGGCAGAGCTGCGACGGATCGGCGAGAAGCACGGGGGGAGACTCCCGAGTCAGGTGGCCCTCAACTGGGTGATGTCCAAGGGCGCGGTGCCCATCCCCGGGGCCAAGAACCGCCACCAGGCCGAGGAGAACGCCGGGGCGCTGGGCTGGGCCATGGACGGAGACGACCTGGACCGGTTGGACCAGGTGGCCCTGGGCGGCATCACCACCTTCCAGAGCCGCTTCTGGCAGCACGGCTGACCCGGACACTCGCTCGGGCGGCACCGGTGGCCGTGGGTCCGCAATGCAGGGGCGGGCTCAGGCGTCGACGGAGAGCTGCAGGGTGACGTGCATGGAGCCGAGTACCGTCAGGCCCTGGCGCTGCCCGTTGCTCGACCACTCCATCAGGATGATCCCCCGGCCTGCCCGGGTTCCCGACGGGGCCAGCGAACCGGCGATCGGAGCCGGGACGTAGCCGACCCGCAGGCCACCTCCGTAAACGGCCAGCGGGTTCCGGTCCTGGGCGTTGGCCGCCTCGGTCCGGATCTCCACGTCGCGACCGGCGGCGAAGTGGGGGAGCTGGGCTACATCGTCGTGGAAGGAGACCCCGGCCACGCGGGTGCAGAACACCCCGGGCAGGACGGGGGCGGCGTTGTCCTCGGCGAGAGGCACCGTGCACTCCCGGTCGAGGTACGGGGTGTAGCCCAGACCCACGATCTCCCCGTCGGCCACCTCGACGGTCCGCCGTTCCTCGACCAGCCACACCGGGAGGACCACCCCTTCGACGGCCCGACGTTCATCCTCGGTCACGCCGCACCGGTCCGTTTCATGGGGATGCCATCGTCCTGACGGCCCGACAACTTGAACCGGCGCCCCGTCCGACGGCCGGTCCGAGAGCCCGATCGGTCAGGCGGCCAGGAGCTCGATCCGGTTGCCGAACGGGTCGTCCACGTAGCACTGTGGCGTTCCCGGCACGTCCTCGGTCCGTCGGGTGGGGTGGCCGGAGGCGTCGAGCAGCCTGCAGAGGCCCTCGAGGTCCGAGACGACCAGGGCCGGATGGGCCTTGCGGGCCGGTCGGAAGCCCTCTTCCACGCCCAGGTGGATCTTGGCCGGTCCCTGCTCGAACCAGCAACCACCCCGGGCGGCCAACTCCGGGGGCTTCGGCACCCTCGGCAGGCCCAGCAGATCGGCGTAGAACGCCTCGGCCCGGGCCTCAGCCTCCGGTCCGGCGGGCATGGCCAGCTGGATGTGGTCGATGCCCAGAACCCGCGGTTCAGGCGGTTCTGATGGTGACGGCGTCACCGGCGTTCCTCGGCCGGGACGGCCGGTCGCAGGTCCCGGCGCAGCGGATGGTCGGCCGGCACCTCCACCAGGTGGATACGCAGCCCGTCGGGATCGTCGATCCACGCCTCGATGAGCCCCCACGGCTCGAGGACGGCGGGACGGACCACCGGCACGGCGCGGGCGGACAGTTCGGCCAGCGCCTCACCGACCGAGCGCACCTGCAGCCACAGGACCACGGAACCGGATCCGGGGGACCCGGTGGGCGTCGGCATCCGGGGACCTCCGCCCCCCACCACCTCGATGAGGCCGCCTCCGGCGAAGAAGACCACTCCACGCTGATCCCCGTCGCCGAACTCCCGGGCCACGGCCAGTCCGAGGCCGTCACCGTAGAAGGCCAGGCTCCGGTCGAGGTCGCCCGGGTGGATGATGGTTCGACTGGTCAGTACTTCCATGCCCGTTCCCCCTGGCCCTCGAGATCAGCTGAGCCTCCGGGCTCTACCGGGAGCGTCGCTCTCCGGCACGGTACACCGACCGCTGCGGGTCGAACGGGTTCAGTACGTGGTGGGTGCCACCTTGTCCACGGCCCCGCTCCGGGCGTGGTTGAGGATCTGCTGGGATGCGGCCAGGGCGGCCAGGTCCCCCCGGACCCGGATCCGTCCGGCGTTGAGCGCCTGAGCCGGGGAGAGCTGGCCCCGGGACATGGCCGCGGCGTCCGGGTAGGACAGCACGATGGTCACCGTGGGGGGCGGCTCGGGTGGGTCCTCCCCGTCTCCGGGGGCCAGGGCGAGGTGGACGGTGCCGGCGTCGATGGTCATGACCAGCCGGACGTCACCGTCCGGAGTCCCGTGGACCTCCTCGACCACCGTGACCCGGCCGTCGGTCATGGCCAGACCGGCGTCGGGTCCCGGATCGGGCAGGGGCACACCGGCCAACGCCGCATTCAACTCAGCGACCCACTCCGGGGTCAGGAACCGGGCCACGTCGCCCCATGCGGCGTCATCGGCCGGACGGAGTCCGCCGGACCGGACACGGCGCTCAGTCCGACGGGGTGTGGTCGGCCACGGTGGCCTGGGTGGCCATGACCGTCACCGGCACCGGAACGCCGCCTACGCCGTCGGGCAGGGGGACGCCGTGCACCTCGACCTCGGGCTGCACGGCGGCAGGCCCGGCGGCCGGGGAGTCGGCGGTGGCCTCGGACGGGGTCCGCTTGGTCCGGTTCAGGATCTTCCGTCCGAGCCAGGCCACCGGGTCGTACTTGGCGTCGACCACCCGCTCCTTCAGCGGGATGATGGCGTTGTCGGTGATCTTGATGTGCTCGGGGCACACCTCGGTGCAGCACTTGGTGATGTTGCACTTGCTCAGACCCTGCTCCTGTTGGAGCAGCTCCCGACGGTCGTTGACGTCGAGGGGGTGCATCTCCAACTCGGCGGAGCGGATGAAGAAGCGGGGACCGGCGTAGGCCGTCTTGTTCTCCTCGTGATCGCGCATCACATGGCAGACGTCCTGGCACAGGAAGCACTCGATACACTTCCGGAACTCCTGGCTCCGCTCCACGTCGATCTGCTGCATGCGGTAACCGCCCGCCTCCACCTCGTCGGCCGTCTTCTCGCGGGGGTTGAACGCAGGGATCCGCTTGGCCACCTCGTAGTTGTAGGAGACGTCGGTGACCAGGTCCCGCAGGATGGGAAAGGTCCGCATGGGGGCCACGGTGACGGTCTCGCCGGGTGGGAGGGTGTCCATACGGGTCATGCACATGAGCGAGGGGCGACCGTTGATCTCCGCCGAGCACGAGCCACACTTTCCGGCCTTGCAGTTCCACCGGCAGGCCAGATCCGGGGCCTTGGTCGCCTGGACCCGGTGGATCACGTCAAGTACCACCTCACCTTCGACCGACGGCATCACGTAGTCCGTGAACTCGCCACCGGTCTCGTCACCGCGCCACAGGCGCATGGTGATCTCACCGTGCGATTCGGACGTCACGTTCTCCTCGGCCATCAGGTCGCCTCCTCGAACAGTTCCTTCAGATCGTCGGGCATCACCGGGATCGGCTCCGGTGTGGCCGAGATGGTGCGGATGGACGGTGTGCCACCCACCCCGTCGCTGCCGCCGTCCCTGATCCGCTGGACGAAGTTCACCGAGCCCATCTCCGCCACCGGCTTGGGGAAGTCGTCACGAGTGTGACCGCCCCGGCTCTCCTTGCGGTTGATGGCTCCGAGCGTGGTGCACCGGGACACACTGAGCATGGAGGGCAGGTCCGTGGTCAGGTTCCAGCCGGGGTTGTACTTGCGGCCACCGCTCAGCGACACCCGGGTGGCCCGCTCCTCCAGCTCGTCGAGCTTGCCGACGGCCTCGTCCAGCTCCGACCCGGTCCGGATGATGCCGACCAGCCTCTGCATGGTCGACTGCAGGTCGTGCTGGATGTCGTAGGGATTCTCCCCGTCCTGGCGCTCGAACGGGGCCACGGCGGCATCGATGGCCGCACTGATCTGGCCCTCGTCGAGAGTCACCGGTCCCGAGCGGTCGGTGGCGAAGTCGGACGCGCCGATGCCGGCCCGGCGCCCGAAGACCAGCAGGTCGGAGAGCGAGTTCCCCCCCAGCCGGTTGGCTCCGTGCATCCCGCCGGCCACCTCACCGGCGGCGAACAGCCCGTCCACCGTGGTGGCGGCGGTGTCGGCCTCCACCCGCACCCCACCCATGATGTAGTGGCAGGTCGGACCGACCTCCATGGCCTCGGCGGTGATGTCCACCCCGGCCAGCTCCTTGAACTGGTGGTACATGGACGGGAGGCGACGACGGATATCCTCCGCCGATCGCCGGGTGGCGATGTCGAGGAACACCCCACCGTGTGGGCTGCCCCGACCGGCCTTGACCTCGCTGTTGATGGAGCGGGCCACCTCGTCGCGGGGAAGGAGCTCGGGTGGCCGTCGCCCGGCCGAGTGGTCGTCGTACCACTTGTCGCCCTCGTCCTCGGAGTCAGCTGTCTCCGCCGCGAACATCGGGGGGATGTAGTCGAACATGAACCGCTTGCCCTCGGAGTTGCGCAGCACCCCTCCGTCACCACGTACGCCCTCGGTGACCAGGATGCCCCGGACCGAGAGCGGCCACACCATGCCGGTCGGGTGGAACTGCACGCACTCCATGTCGATCAGATCGGCGCCGGCCCACAGGGCCATGGCATGTCCGTCTCCTGTCGACTCCCACGAGTTGGAGGTGTAGGTCCAGCTCTTGCCCACGCCACCGGTGGCCATGACCACGGCCTTGGCCTTGAACACCACGAACTCCCCCGACGGCCGCCAATAGCCGACCAGGCCGGAGACCGTCCCGTCGGCGTCGGTGAGGAGGCGGAGCACCTTCAGCTCCATGAACACTTCGATGCCGTCGGCCACTGCCTTCTGTTGCAGGGTCCGGATGAGCTCCAGGCCGGTACGGTCGCCGATGTGGGCCAGTCGGGCGTAGCGGTGACCCCCGAAGTCGCGCTGCAGGATGAGACCGTCCTTGGTGCGGTCGAAGAGGGCACCCCAGTCCTCGAGCTCGCGCACCCGGTCGGGCGACTCCTGGGCGTGGAGCTGGGCCATGCGCCAGTTGTTGAGCATCTTTCCGCCGCGCATGGTGTCGCGGAAGTGGACCTGCCAGCTGTCCTCGTCGTAGACGTTGCGCAGGGCGGCGGCCACGCCGCCCTCGGCCATGACCGTGTGGGCCTTTCCCAGCAGTGACTTGCACACCAGGGCGGTGCGCAGGCCCCGCGACCGGGCCTCGATGGCGGCCCGGAGACCGGCGCCGCCGGCGCCGATGATGATCACGTCGAAGTCGTGGGATTCGTACTCAGGCATGGTCCGATACCCCTTAGAAGTGGAATCCGTAGTCGTGGATGGTGCCACTGGCCACCAGCCGGACGTAGAAGTCGGTGAAGGCCACGAAGACCAGGCTCATCCATGCGAACAGCATGTGCCGGGCGTTGAGCGGCGTCAGGGTCTTCCAGATCCGGTGACGGATCGGGGCACGGGAGAACTGCTTGACCCCGCCCCCGCACAGGTGCCGGCAGGCGTGGCAGCTGACGGAGTAGAGCCACAGCAGGGTGGCGTTGATGATCAGTACGGCGGTGCCCACGCTGAATCCGATGCCGATCCCCGGCTGGCGGAAGGCGATGATGGCATCGATGGTCAGGATCACGTTGAACACCAGACCGAAGTAGAAGAAGTACCGGTGGACGTTCTGGAGGATCAGGGGGAAACGGGACTCGCCGGTGTAGGAGCCGTGGCCGTCGGAGACGGCACAGGCCGGTGGCGCCTGCCAGAAGCCCCGGTAGTAGGCCTTCCGGTAGTAGTAGCAGGTCATACGGAATCCCAGCGGGAAGATCAGGATCAGCAGGGCGGGCGAGATGGTCCACCAGGTGATCACCGTGCCCGGGTGGCTGCCGGGAACGCAGCTACCGGTCAGGCAGGGGGAGTAGAACGGCGAGATCAGGTCGCGGTGGAGTGAGGCCCCGGCGTAGTAGTTCTTGTTCACGAACGCCGCCCAGCTGGCGTAGGCGACGAAGGCGGTGAGCACGGTCACCGTGACCACCGGCTGGATCCAGTAGCGGTCCTTGCGCAGCGTCGGGACATCAGGCCCACCCCGGGCCCCGCCCAGTACGACCGGGGTCACTGCGGGGTTCACTGGTGCGTCCTCCAACGTGGTCACGCCGTCTCCCTCGTCCTTCGCTCGTCGATGGCTCCGGCCGCCGGCCGGCCCCGTGGTGGCCGGCGGTGTGCTCCGGCGGCGGCCGCGTCTACCGGCATAGGGTAGCGACTCCGCCTGCAGAAGTCGAAGACATGTCTCATCTTGATGTCATAGGCTTTGACTATGCTGCCCGCCGTCCACCAGCTCCGGTACTTCCTGGCCGTGGCCGAAGACGGTCAGTTCACCCGGGCCGCCGAGCACCTGGAGGTGGCTCAGCCGTCGGTAAGTGCGCAGATCCGCCGGCTGGAGAAACTGCTCGGCACACCGCTCTTCCACCGCGGCCCGGGCCCGATCACGCTGACCGATGCCGGCGCCACCCTGCTGCCGATCGCCCGGCGGGTGGTGGCCGATCTGGTGTCGATCGAGGACGAGCTCTCCGGGCTCGAGCAGCTCCTCAGTGGGCACGTGGCCGTGGGGGCCACCCCGAGCCTGAGCGCCACGCTGCTGCCCAACGTGCTCGGTCGATTCCACCGCCTCTACCCGGGTGTGGCCATCCGGGTCTCCGAACAGGGGTCTCCCCAGCTGGTGGACGAGCTCCTGGCCGGAACCCTCGACCTGGCCCTGGCCATCGCCCCGGTCCAGCTGCGGGGACTGGTGAGTGCCGCCCTCGCCGAGGAGGAGTTGGTGGTGGTGACCCCGCCCGACCACCCACTGGTCGGCCGTCGTTCGGTCACCGTCCCCGAGCTGGCCGAGCATCCCCTCGTGATGTTCCGGCCCGGCTACGACCTGCGGACGTCGACGCTGGCCATGTTCGCCGAACACGGCGTCGAGCCGACGGTGGCCGTCGAGGGTGGCGAGATGGGGAGCGTCCTCGCCCTGGTGGCGGCCGGTCTGGGTGCGGCGGTGGTGCCGGGCATCGTGACCACCGGTGAGTCCCGGCTCCGCGTCACCCGGTTCTCCAAGCCGCCGCCGACCCGAACCATCGCCCTGGTCCGTGGGGACGAACGGGTGCCGTCCAAGGCGGCGGAGGCACTGGCCACCGCGTTCACCGACGGCATCACCGCGGCCGGCTGGCCGGGGGCGATGCCACAGGGCATGCGGCTCCTTCGCTGACCCCCGGGCGGTGCTCCACGGGGCCACTTCCCCGCGTAGGCTCGGCCCATGACTCCGCCGGCCCCTTCAGACGCCCCCGCCGACCGTCCCGCCGCCCTCGACCTCTCGGTCCGGTCGACCCCTCCTCCGGACATCACCACGTTGGGGCGCCTCCGCGAGGCCGGCTGGAGGTCGATCCCGGTGGCCCAGGAGATCCGACGCAACGCCTCGGCCCGCATCGCCGCCGGCGAGCCCCTGGTTACAGGGGTGCTCGGCTTTGAGGACACCGTGCTTCCCCAGCTGGAGAACGCCGTCTTGGCCGGGCACGATGTGATCCTGCTCGGCGAGCGGGGCCAGGCCAAGACGCGGATCATCCGGTCCATGGTCGGACTGCTCGACGAGTGGCTGCCCATCGTGGCCCACTCGGAGATCAACGACGATCCGTTCCATCCCGTCTCCCGGTTCGCCAAGGACCTCCTGGCCGATGCCGGTGACGACCTGCCGGTGGCGTGGGTCCACCGCAGCGACCGGTACGGGGAGAAGCTGGCCACCCCTGACACTTCCATCGCCGACCTGATCGGCGAGGTCGACCCCATCCGGGTGGCCGAGGGTCGCTACCTCTCCGACGAACTAACCATCCACTACGGGCTGGTTCCCCGTCTCAACCGGGGCATCTTCGCCGTCAACGAGCTCCCCGACCTGGCCGAGCGCATCCAGGTGGGCCTGCTCAACGTACTGGAGGAGCGCGACGTCCAGATCCGGGGCCACCGGGTCCGCCTCCCGCTCGACATCATGCTGGTGGCCACGGCCAACCCCGAGGACTACACCAATCGGGGGCGGATCATCACCCCGCTGAAGGACCGGTTCGGGGCCCAGATCCGTACGCACTATCCGCCGGACGCCGACACCGAGCTCCGGATCGCCGAGTTGGAGGCCCACCTCCCGGGCCGGTCGGCGCCCGAGGACGGGTCCGAGGCCGAGGGCGTCCGGATCGAGGTGCCCGAGTTCATGGCCGAGGTGGTGGCCGAGCTGAGCCAGCTGGCCCGACAGAGCCCCCATCTCAATCAACGCTCGGGGGTGTCGGTCCGCCTCACCATCGCCAACTACGAGACCCTGGTGGCCAACGCCACCCGCCGGGCCCTGCGGAACGGCGAGCACGAGGCGGTACCTCGGGTCTCCGACCTCCAGGCCCTGGTCTCGTCCACCCAGGGCAAGGTGGAGATCGAGTCCCTGGAGGAGGGTCGCGAGGAGATCCTCCTCGGACAACTGATCTCGGCCGCGGTGCTCCTCGTGTTCCGGCGCCGGGTGGTTCTCGACGATCCGCAGGCGGTCATCGGGGCGTTCACCGCCGACACCGTGGTGCATGCCGGCGACGACCTGGCCGCCTCGGCCTACGCCGGAACCCTCAGCCAGCTGCCGGCACTCAGCGCTCCCGTGCTGGGACTGACCGGCGACTCCGAGGATCCCGGCGTGGTGGCCAGCGCGGTGGAGTTCCTACTCGAGGGACTGCACCTGACCAAGCGGTTGAACAAGGAGGCCGCCGGGTCCCGGGCGACCTACCGTGGTCGCGGATGACCTGGCGCTTCGACTACCGCCGCTGGGACGGGTCGCAGGACTCGCTCATCGACGACACCGACTCGGTACTGGCCCAGCTGACCGATGACCTGTTGGCCAACGGCGACCTGCACGAAGCCCTGCAGCGGATCCTCAACCGGGGATGGGAGACGCCGGACGGCGAGCGGATCCAGGGTCTCCGGGAACTGCTCGACGAGCTTCGCCTCGAGCGGGAGGAGCAGCTCGACCGGGGCGACCTGGGTGGCGCCTACCGCGAGGTGGCCGAAGAGCTCCAGCAGGTCCTGGCCGAGGAGCGCACCGGCATCGAGCAGCTCCAGGCCGACGCCGAGGCCTCGGGTGACCGGCGCCGTCAAGAGGTCACCGACGAGGTGGCCGCCGAGCGCCGGATGCAGCTCGATCTGCTGCCCAGCGACCTGGCCGGCACCGTCCGGGGTCTGCAGAACTACGAGTTCGTGTCCTCCGAGGCCCGCCAGCACTTCGAGGAGCTGATGGAGAAGCTGCGCGAGGAGGTGGCCAAGACCTACTTCGACCAGATGTCCGAGGCACTGTCCAATCCCGATCCCGAGCAGCTGGCCCACATGCGGGAGGGGTTCGACGCGCTCAACCGGATGATCGAGCAGCGCGAGGCGGGCGAGCCGATCGATCCGTCGTTCGAGTCCTTCATGGAGAAGTTCGGCGACATGTTCCCGGGCAGTCCCAAGGATCTCGACGAGCTCCTCGAACAGCTGGCCGCCCAGATGGCCGCGGCCCAGGCCATGTGGAACTCCATGTCCCCTGAGCAACGGGCCCAGCTCCAGGGCTTGGCCGAGTCGCTCCTCGAGGACATGGATCTGCGGTGGCAGGTGGACCGGCTGGCCGACAATCTCCAGCGGGCCTTCCCGGAAGCCGGCTGGGATCAGCGCTACCGCTTCAGCGGTGACGACCCCATGGGCATGGGGGAGGGGACCGACGCCGCCGGCCGGCTGCGCGACCTCGACGAGCTGGAGAACTTCCTCCGCTCGGCCAACTCGCCGGCCTCGCTGTCCGAGGTGGATCTGGACAAGGTCCGGCGCCACCTGGGTGACGACGCGGCCAACTCACTGGACCGTCTAGCCAAACTGACCAAGCAGCTGCAGGATGCCGGGCTGATCGATCAGCGTGAGGGTCGGTTCGAGCTCACGCCCCAGGGCATCCGGCGCATCGGCCAGCAGGCTCTCGCCGACCTCTTCGGCCAGCTCACCAAGGACCACGTGGGCAACCACCGGACCACGTGGACCGGTATCGGCCACGATCGCGAGGAGACGACCAAGCCCTACGAGTTCGGGGACCCCTTCAACCTCGACCTGTCGCGTACCGTGCACAACGCCGTGCGCCGGTCGGGGAGCGGCGTCCCGGTGCGGCTGTCCCCCGACGACTTCGAGGTCATCGAGACCGAGGCGCTCACCCGCTCGGCCACGGTGCTCCTCCTCGACCTCTCGCTGTCCATGCCCATGCGGGACAACTTCGTCCCGGCGAAGAAGATGGCCATGGCCCTCCACACGCTCATCTCGACCCGGTTCCCACGCGACTACCTCGGACTGGTGGGCTTCTCCGAGGTGGCCCGGGTCATCGAGCCCGAAGACCTGCCCACCGTCAGTTGGGACTACGTCTACGGGACCAACCTGCAGCACGGCCTGATCCTGGCCCGCAAGATGCTGGCCCATCAGCAGGGCACCAAGCAGATCATCCTGGTGACGGACGGGGAGCCCACCGCCCACGTCATCCCCTACGAGGGCGGGGTGGGGTACGACGTGTACTTCAACTATCCACCGGTGCCCCAGACCCTCGAGGTCACCCTGGCCGAGGTCATGCGGTGCACCCGGGCCAACATCACCATCAACACGTTCCTGCTCGATCCCGACCGGGGGCTCCAGGGCTTCGTGGAACAGTTGGCCCGGATCAACCGGGGCCGGACCTTCGCCACCTCGCCGGACGAGCTCGGCGACTACGTGCTGGTCGACTTCCTGGCCCACAAGACCACGCTCCGGACCCAGGGCCGTCGAGCCGGCTGAGGCTCGGGCGGTAGGGGAGGGCCATCCCCTCCGATGCGATTCCACCCTCCGCGCCACGGTGTCGCCGGCCCGCCGGGGCCTCCCCCCGGATGGCCGGCGGCCCGTCATGAGATCCCACGTCAACGGGTGTTTCGGCGTCGTCTCCGCGGGACCCCGAAACCAGAACTCCTGTTCACAAGCAGAATTACCTTGCGTTTCCCGCGTCGATAGTGAAAGATGACATATCTGTAGTTACATCCGTGCTATGCGGTTTCGTCCGAAACCGTGTGGATGACTGGGAGGGAGACCTGTCAATGGACATGGTGTCATTGATGTACGGGCCCCAAGAGCGCAGCTGGCAGACGAAGGCCAACTGCATGGGGGTCGACCCCGATCTGTTCTTTCCCGAGCGGGGTGCGTCCACCCGTGAGGCGAAGGAGGTGTGCCGAGGTTGCGTGGTCCGTGAGGACTGCCTCGAGTACGCCCTGGCCAACGGCGAGAAGTTCGGGATCTGGGGTGGACTGTCCGAGCGGGAACGTCGTCGGCTGCGCCGGCAGCGGGCCATGCAACGCCGGGCCACCGCCAGCGCCTCCTGACCGGCGTACCGACTCCCCGGTCGTCGTAGCGCTCCTCAGAGCCCGGCGCCCGCCCATCCTCGTTCGGCCATCCGGAACTCGATGGTCCGGTCCTCACCGAGGTCCAGTTCAGACCAACGCGGGCGGGGGACGGCTCGCAGGGTGATCTCGGGCAGGAGGCCGACCAGTTCGGCCCGAACCACCGAACATCCCCGGGACCGGGCCCCGGCGACCACGTCGTCGTAGAGCTCGGCGATGGGGGCGGTGGACGGATCGATCAGATTGCAGCTGACCTGGGCCCCCGACGACAGGGGCAGGCCGAGGGTCCTCACCGACGGACCCCGCAGGGCGGCGGCCAGGCTCCGGGCCACCGACAGCGCGGTGGGGGCGTCGTCACCTCCGGGCTGCGGAGTCGGGTCGGAGATCCACACGTTGTAAGCCACCAGCGGAAGGCGGACCCCCACCGCGCAGGCGCCGGCCGTCGGATGGGGTGTACCCGGGCCGGTGTCCGGAGCCAGTGATCTGAAGGCGTGACGACGGACATCGGGGAGGGTCCGTTCCGGACCGTAGAGAAAGCACGGGAGACCCAGGGAGGTACCGGCCCACGTGGCGAACCGGTCTCGAGCCGACGCCGCCTCCGACCAGGCGTCGTCGGCGTCCGCCGCGGCCAGCGGCACGAACGGCACGACATCGAGCACGCCCAGACGGGGATGCACCCCCGAGTGGGTGGTCAGGTCGATGCCGGACACGGCGGCCCGGGCCACGGAGCGGGCCGCCTCCTCGACCGCTTCGAGAGGTCCACCGAGGGTCAGTACGGAGCGATGGTGTTCGCCGTCGGAGTGGAGGTCCAAGAGGTGGACGCCCGCGGCGCCGGTCAGCGCGGCAATGACCGAATGGTCACGTCCCTCGCTGACGTTGATGACGCACTCGGCCGACGGTCCCCGAGCGGGCACGTCAGCGGTGCCGGCTCATGGGTCAGACGGCCACCGCGCGTCCGACCCGACGACGACGTAGCATGCGCCGGCGCTCGCGCTCGGACTTGCCGCCCCAGACGCCGTGGTCGACCCGCTCCTCGAGCGCGTACTGCAGGCAGGCGTCGGCCACGGGACACTCGGCGCAGATACGCTGAGCGGCCTGCACGCCGACCCCGTCACTGGGAAAGAAGATCGTAGGGGAAAGGTCCTTGCACTTCCCGACGCTCATCCACTCCGTGTCCATGATGCCTCCATCGATTTCGGGGAGGCTGCGGTGGGTTTCTAGCGTGAGGTGCGAACCCTGGTGCCGCCGCCTTCCGTTGCGCCACTAGTCTCGCATTTTGAACTCTTCTGCCGTACGAAATGGGCCGGTATTGATGGAATCCTCACAATATTCTTATGAGGCACCTGGGGGTTCTTATGAAGGCCGGAGGCAGGGCCCCGAGGACCCGCCCTCCGGTGGATCCGGGCCGGCATCGCCACCGCAGAGCGTCCCCTCATTCTCGTCCCCGACCGATCCGCCGCCCACCGGTGGGTCTGTCCCACCTCCACCTCCCGCGGGGCCTCCGACGGCACCGCCTCCCGGCTCGGCACCGGTGCCGGCCTATCCGGCCCAGAGCGCCTACCCGCCCTACGGCGGCTATCCGGTGTATCCGGCCTATCCCTCCTACCCCGGCGGGTACGGCCCCCCGCCGGTGCCCCCCGTCTATCCCTACGCCTACCAACCCCTGCCGGCGCCGCGGGTGGTCCGGCACACCCTGGCCCGGCGCACCTGGCTGTGGGTGGTGGTCCTGACCGCCGTGGTGGCGGCTCTGGTCGGGGGTCTGGTAGGTGCCGTGGTCGGGGCCGGAAGCCAGCAGACCATCGTGAAGAGCTTCTTCCCCAACGGCAGTGCCCTGGTCCATCCTCAGGACGTGCAGGCCGTCCTGTCCCGGGTGGAACCGGCCGTGGTGGCCATCGACAGCCAGTCGGGGGGATCGTCGGGCTCGGGTGACTTCGTGGAGGCTGCCGGCACCGGCATGATCCTCACCGCCGACGGCGAGGTGCTGACCAACAACCATGTGGTCTCCGGGGCCACGTCGGTCACGGTGACCCTGTTCGGACAGACCAAGGCCCTGCCGGCCCACGTGCTCGGCACCGATCCCAGTGTGGACGTGGCCCTCGTCCAGATCGACCATGCCTCTAATCTGCCCACGGTCACCCTGGGCGACTCGTCACAGACACGGGTCGGAGACTCGGTCCTGGCCATCGGCAACGCACTGGCCCTGGCCGGTGGCCCATCGGTCACCGAAGGCATCGTCTCGGCCGAGAACCGCACGCTCTCGGCCCAGAACGACAGCGGACAGACCGAGAACCTGACCGGCCTGCTGCAAACCGATGCCGCCATCAACCCGGGCAACTCGGGCGGCCCCCTCGTCGACTCGCAGGCCCAGGTGGTGGGCATGAACACCGCGGTGGCCTCATCCAGCTCGGGCAACGCCCCCACGCAGAACATCGGATTCGCCATCACCGTCGACTCGGTCAAGCCGCTGCTGGCTCAGCTGCGCAAGGGCGGGACCGGGGGGGCCGGGAGCAGCCCTTCGTCGACCGTACCCATCAACACCGCCTACATCGGCGTGACCGTCGGACCGATCACCCCGGCCCTCCAGCAACAGGATCACCTCACCCCGACCACCGGGGCTCTGGTCCTGTCGGTCCAGTCGGGGAGTCCCGCGGAGAAGTCGGCGCTGCAGGTCAACGACGTGATCGTGTCGCTCAACGGCACGGCCATCACCAGTCCCGACGACCTGCATTCCGCCATCCATCCACTGAAGCCCGGCCAACAGGTGGCCCTGGGCATCTACCGGGGGAGCACCAAGATGACCGTGAACGTCACGCTCGGGACCCTGCCGGGCGGCGGGTAGGCTTCTCCACTGCCGCGAACCCAGGAGGACCCACTGCCATGACCCCGGTCACCGACGAACCGATACTCCCTGAGGAGAACGAGGAGCCGTTGCCCCCGGTGGGCCATGTTCGGGTGGTGTACCTCGGCCCGGTGGCCCCCCACTGGGAGGTCCGCTCCGATTTCGGTGAGCCGGCCCTCATCGAGGAGTTCCGACGACGGACCATGGCCCGACTGGTGCTCCTGCCCCCACACGATCCGCAGTACCGCCGGAATCGCGAGCGGGTCATCCGGGACGCCGAGCGGGAGAACATCCTGTTGGACTGGGATCTCGGTGTGCCCGAGGAGGAGACGGTGCCCCCGCCTCCAGTCGAGGCGGTCGACGGGGAAGCGCCCGAGCCCGCTCCACCGGCTGAGGTCTGATCCACCCGGAGCCCGGGGCTCAGTCCTCGGTGGGCTCTTCGAGCTCGGGCAGGCTGATGCGCTCCAGCCACAGTCCGGGGGCGTCCACCTCGGCGGGTGTGGGCAGGTTGCGCCCCGAGGTCCACAGTCGGGCCAATCCGTCTTCGCCGGCCCGTTCCACCACGCCGCTCACGAACGAGCGACCCCGGTCCACCTGGGTCTGATCGAGGTCCAGGCCGAACAGGGCCCCGGCCGCCTCCTCGCCCTTGCCCCGCTCGATGCGACGCCGGTACCAGGCCTCGGCCAACTGGGAGTGGGAGCCCACCAGCCTGAGTCCCACCAGCGTGGCCACGTGGTCGGCGTAGGCGTCCACCACCACCGCCAGGGCGGTCAGCTGGTCGGAGGTCCGACGCGACTCGGGAGTGAGCAGTTCGCCCAATAGGGCCTCGGGGTCGCCGAACATACCCTGCAGTGACTCGAGGTCCATGCCACCACTGTCGGGCCCCCCGGGCCCCCCGGGGCCGCCGAGGGCCCCGAGCCGGCCGGTCAGGTCCTGCTGGGCCGAAGCCGAGGACTCGGCCATGGCCGCCAACAGCTTCTCCATCCGGATCCGGATGGCCGGACGCGTCAGCACCGAGTTGGAGGCCAGCTCTCGGGCGCACACCCACAGGAGCGCCTCTTCCTCGGGCAGGCTCCAGTCGGCGGCGAAGGTGGCGATGTTGTCGGTGACCAGAATGAGCTCGTCCGACGGTGCCCACGGTACGGCGAGGGGGTACTGGCCCAGGGCCCGTTGGGAGAGATGGCCCACCACCGAACCTACCTGCAGGCCGAAGAACATGGGCCCGATGGCCGTGGCCCACTGACCGAACAGGTCGGAGAGGCCGCCCATCGGATCCTCGCCGACAAGGGGATCGGAGGTCGAGTGGTCGTCACCGGCGGCCGGGGGGGAGGGTGCCGGGCCGGCCACCGGGGTCATGGCCGTGAGCAAGGTCCGCCAGGACTCGAGGGCCCGGATGGTCCAGTCCCCACGACCCACCGGGACACAGGTCAGCCGGCGACCGTCCGGCGTCACCGGCAGGCCCGTGGCCTCGGTGACGTTGAGCTCGGCCACCCGGGCCAGCTGCTCCAGGCGGATCCGCTGGACCGGATCGACATTGGCCTCGGGGGTCCCGCCGGTGGCCACGTTGAGGGCGAAGGAGCGGGTCATCTCCCACTGGTTCGGACCGTTGGTGCCGAGCATGTTCATGAGGTCGCCGAGCAACGACTGGAACGGGTTGCCCGCATCCCCGGGTTCGGGCGGTGCCATCTCCTCATGCTACGGCGACGAGGCAGACTCCGGTGCATCGGGGTCGGCGTCCACCAACACCAGGTGCCGGCTCGAGTTGGTACCGGCCCGCTCGAAGTCCACCGTCACTTCGGATCCGGCCGGTTCGGTGTAGATCCGGGTGTCGAGCTCCGCCCCCGACCGGACCCGGTAGCTGTCGATGCCGGTGATGACGTCCCCGTCCTCGAGTCCGCTGGAGGCGGCCGGACTGCCCGGTGCGACGGAGGCCACGACGGCACCGACCGGCGTCGCAGGAACGCTCGGTGCCAACGCATCGGTAGTGGTGATGCCCATCCATCCCGGATCGACTCCGCCGGTGGAGACCAGCTGATCGGCCACCCCCCACACCAGCTCGGCCGGGAGGAAGGTCGAGGCGCTGGCCAGGCCCTTGCCGCCGGCCCGTTCGAGGATGCCCACCACCTGGCCCTGGGCGTCGAGCAGCGGGCATCCGATGTCGGTGGAGGAGAGGGGCGCCTCCACACCCAGGGTGGCGAAGGTCGTGCTGATCGGGTCGAGACCCAGAGCCACCCCGGCGGCCACGACCCGTCCGGCGTAGACGATGGGTGTCGGGGCCTGGTCGGCCCGGAGGTTCGGCTCGAGGGCCACGGCCATGGCCACCGAACCGCTGGACGGCCCGGCGAAGTCCCCGGCGGCCGGAGGGAGATCGTCCCCGACCCTGAGCACCGAGATACCCGACGTGGGGTCGGAACCCACCTTGGTGGCGTCGACGTGGTCCCCGTTCGGCTCGACCACGGTGACCGATCGGGCGGAGGGAACCGCCCGGGCCGTCGTGACGATGATGCCGCCGGCCTCGACCACCAGACCGATGCCGAAGGAGGAGCCGGACACGGTGTCGATGATCAGCGACACGGCCGATGGGCGAATCTGCGCCACCATGGCGGCGATGATGGGAGTCGAGGGCAACTGTCCAACCCCCGGTTCGGTGGTGGGTACGTCGGTCAGGGAGGCCAGCCTGGGCAGGGTGCCGCTGCCTCCACCGCCGGCCCGGTTGGTGGTGGCCACCATCAGACCGGCGGCCACCAGGGCCACGATGAGGCAGGCGGTGGCTCCTCCCACCAGCCAGGGGCCGGTGCGGTCCCGGGTGGTGGGATGGTCGGGTGCCGCCGGTCGGAGACCTCCACCGGCGTCAGGGCCGGCAGATTCGGAGGGATGCCGCCACAGTCGGTCGTCTGGAGGGATCCATCCGCGTATGCCGTCGCCGTCGGCCTCGTCCCCCCAGTTGTCACCGGATTCGTCTCCCGATGCTCCCTGGTCCTCTCCGTGCACGGGCCTGAGGTTAGTGATGGCCGACCGCTTTGGTGCGTCGCGGCAACCGGGCCGGACTCCGCGTCGGGCGGAATTCCGCCGGGCCACTCCGGCTTGGGACGGCCTGGCCCTACGATGACCAGGTGGCTCGTGACCTGGCGATCGACCTCGGGACGGCGAACACCCTTGTCTACGCCAAGGGTCGGGGCATCGTCCTCAATCAGCCGACGGTGATCGCCCTCAATACGCGGACCCATGAGGTCCTGGCGGTCGGGAACGAGGCGTGGCAGATGATCGGGCGGACCCCGGGGTACATCGTGGCCGTGCGGCCGCTGCGGGAGGGGGCCATCACCGACTTCGACATCACCGAGCGGATGATCCGGCTCCTGCTCCGCCGGGCCGGGGTGACCCGCCGGAACCGCCCCCGGGTGTTGATCTGCGTGCCGTCCGCCATCACGTCGGTGGAGCGGCGGGCCGTGAAGGAGGCGGCGCGCCGAGCCGGGGCCTCGGCCGCCCACCTCATCGAACAGCCCATGGCCGCGGCCATCGGTGCGGGGCTGGACATCCATGAGCCTGTCGGCAACATGGTGGTCGACGTGGGCGGCGGGACCACCGAGACCGCGGTCATCTCGCTCGGCGGCGTGGTGGCCTCTCGGGCTATCCGGTGCGGGGGATTCGACATGGACGCGGCCATCCAGAACTACGTGCGCCAGCAGTACGGGATCGCCATCGGCGAGCGCACCGGGGAGGAACTCAAGCTGGCCATCGGCTCCGCCCTCCCCTACGCCGAGGAGGTGAAGGCCGAGGTGCGCGGTCGGGAGATCTCCAGCGGGATGCCCAAGATCGTGGTCCTCGCCCCCGAGGAGATCCGACTGGCGCTGCGGGACCTGGTCGAGCAGATCGTCTCCACCGTGGTCGAGTGCCTGGGGGAGTCACCGCCCGAACTGGCCCAGGACATCATCTACGAGGGCATCCACCTGGTGGGGGGTGGGGCACTGCTCCGGGGTCTGGCCAACCGGCTGGCCGACGAGACCGAGGTCCCGGTCCACCTGGTTGCCACCCCGCTCGAGTGTGTGGTGGTGGGCGCCGGAATGTGCCTCGATTCGTTCGACAGCCTCCGGCCGATCTTCGCCGCCGCCGAGTCCTGAGCCGGCCGGGGGGATCCGACGGGGCACCTCCCAGGGCGGCGGGAGGGATCACTCGACGGCCAGGAGATCCTCGGCCACCTGTCGGACCTGCCAGTCGCGGTCGTCCAGGCACCGGCGCAGCGCTGCCTCCACCGCCGGTCCTTCGAAGGCGGCGAGCGCCACGGCGGCCCGGCGACGCACGGCGGGCTTGTCGCCGAGGGCGCCGAGGACGGCAGGCAGGCCGGCCGGGTCGCCGATGGCCCCCAGGGCGGCCACCGCCGCCTCGCGGCAGAGAGGATCTCGGTGGCCCGAACCGGTCGAGGCCAGCGCCGAGAGGGCACCCACGGCCGCCCGTTCCTCCCGTTCCCCCAATGACCACGCCGTCATCTCCACCACCGAGTCGTCTCGGTCGTCGAGGAGGTCGGCGACGGGAACCCTCGGGCGGGTGGCGGCCAGCTCACTACCCCGACGACGCACCGACGGGGCCGGGTCGGCCATGGCGCTTCGCAACTCGTCCTCGGTGAGGGCTCCGATCCGGTCGAGGGCCCCCAGGGCGGCGGCCCGCACCGAAGGGGACTCGTCGGTCAGTCCCGAGCGGGCCCCGGCCTCGTCCCCCTGGTGGCCGGCCAGGGCCACGCTCCGGCGCCGATCGCTGACCCGGGAGTCCGGAGATCCGGTGACACGGGAATCCGGATGTTCCATGGCAGGCTTCATGTCCGCGTCGCCGGGCTCCTCGCGGGCCGCCGGCGGACCCGCTGGCTTTGGAGCGACCACCCCACCACTATGACCGACGACCCCGACCACATGCAGCTGATGCCGGACGGCTCCGGCCCTTCCACCGATCCCTCCGTCCCCACGCCCGTCTACCCGGATACCCCCGCCGCCGTTCCCGGCCCGGTCTTCGACGACCGTGGCGCTCCCCTTTCCCTGCCACCGGCCGAGAGCCCGCGCCGACGGCGCTACTGGGCGTGGGCGCTGTTCTTCGTCGTGGCGCTGTCCGTGGTGGTGGCGGCCCGGTGGAATCTCAACTACTACGCCCTGGAGCCCGGTAGCGCCCAGCCCGTGCAGCCGTTCATCACCGTGCCTGCGGACAAGGGCCATCCCGTCAGCCGCCCGGTCCTGTTGACCGACGTGCGGATCGGGCGGGTGACTGCGCTGACCTATCTCTTCTACAAGCTGCAGGGCAACACGGCGCTCGAGCCGCTGGAATCGGTCACCGGTGGCACGCCCCCGTCGCAGCTGACGGCCCAGGGCCAGCTCGAGATGTCCCAGGCCGAGGACGACGCCAAGGCCGCCGCTCTGACCCGGTTGGGCTACCCGGTAACCTCCACACCGTCGGGTGCGGTCATCTTCGGCACCTTCCCCGGAACACCGGCCTACGGGGTGCTTGAGGTGGGTGACGTGGTCACCGCCGTCAACGGGACAGCCACGCTCACGGCCCAGGCCCTCACTACGGACCTGGCCCGCTACCACTCGGGCCAGTCCATCGATCTGACCGTGCTCAAGGGTGGGAAGGGCTCTCCGGCCCAGGTCCGGATCACCCTGAAGTCCACCCGGGTCGACCTCGGGGGCGGCCAGACGGTCACGCTCGACCTGGGTATCCAACCCGAGGACCAGGTCGACTACGCCTATCCCTTTCCGGTCAAGATCGATGTGACCAACATCGGTGGTCCGTCGGCCGGTCTGGCCATGACGCTCGGGGTCATCGATGCCCTGACCAGCGGCTCGGTCACCGGCGGGCACACCGTGGCGGCCACCGGCACCATCGACAGCCAGGGGGACGTGGGGGACGTCGGAGGGGTGGCCCAGAAGACCGTGGCCGTGGAGAATGCCGGAGCCTCGATCTTCCTGGTGCCACCCCAGGAGTACAAGGCGGCGCTCTCCAAAGTCCGACCCGGACTGCGGGTCTACGCCGTTTCGACCCTGGACCAGGCGTTACAGGTTCTGAAGGCCCACGGCGGGAAGGTGCCTCCAGCACCGGTGACGACGAGCCCGACCGCACCGCTCGCCCCGGTGGCGGGATGACGGATTTCAGGAACGCACGGTCGTAGGCTCTCGCCCATGCCCGAGGAGCGACTGATGTCCATTTCGTCCTCATCCCACCTGACCCCTGACGATGTGGCCCGTCACTCGTTCGGGACGGCACGCCGGGGTTTCGACCCCAACGAGGTCCGGGCCTATCTCGAGTCCCTGGCCGTCAGCCTGCGGGGGGTGGCCGAGCGGGAGCGTCAGCTGCTCGACGAGCTGTCCGACGCCGAACACCGGGCTGCTCATCCGATGTTGGACGAGGCCACCCTCACGGCGGCCCTGGGCACCGAGACGGCCCGCGTCCTGCATAGCGCTCACGAGGTTGCGACGGAGATGGTGGCCAAGTCGGAGGCCGAGGCCAACCGGCTGCTGACCGAGGCCCGGGAGGAGATCCAACAGAGCCGGACCCATACCGAGGCCCGACTGGCCGAGCAGTCGGCCGCCATCGAAGCCACGGCCAACGAGCTGCGTGAGCGCACCGAGCAGTACGCCGCCGCCACCCAGGACCAGGCCCAGCGGGAGGCCGATGCGCTGCTCGAACAGGCCCGTGAGCAGTGTCGGGCCATGGTGGACGAGGCCCAGGGACTCCGGGCCCGCGTGCTGGCCGACCTGTCCAAGCGACGGAAGGTCCTCCACGCCCAGATCGAGCAGCTCCGGGCCGGACGGGAGCGGCTAGCCGAGACGGTGCACGATGTCCGACGGTCGGTCGACGCCATCGCCTCGGACCTGTTCGCCGCCGAGGACAACGCCCGACTAGCGGCCGAGGCAGCCGGCCGCGAGGCGCTTGATCGGGTCGAACCGGACACGCCCGAGGAGCTGGCCACGCAGCTGCTGGCTGACGAGCAGGAGGCCGCCGCCTCCGAGGCCGTCTCGATCGACATCCCGCTCGATGCTCCCGGCCGAGCCGACCAGGCGGAGGAGGGTGCGACTTCGGTCAGCGCCACTGTCGGGATGGCGCTGGGCGAGGCTCCGGTTGGCGCTCCGGCAGAGGAGCCGGCAACCGACGTGGCCCCTCCCGAGGAGGTCGACGCTCTCTTCGCCAAGCTCCGGGCGGCCCGCCTCGATGTGGACGAACCCGAGCCCGACATCACGCCGGAGCCGGTGCCCGAGTCTGACGTGACCGTCCCTCCGGCCGCCGTGGCCTCCGAAGTGGAGAGCCCCGAGCCTGCCAGTCGCTCCAAAGGAGCCACCATCAAGGGTGCCGCCACCGCCGGGGCCGCTGCCAAAGGGGCGTCGGCCAAGCGGTCGTCGGCCAAGGGTGCTGCCCCCCCGGGTGCCCCACCCACACCCCCGGTGGCTCCGGACGCCGGCCTGGCCGCCGTTCCCGCCCCGGCAGGTGCCGCCGACGGGCCGGGCAGCGAAAGCACCGACGCGCCGCTCGGCGCCGGCGGGGATCATGGGGACGACGAGGACGGCCCGCCCGAGGAGCGGAGTCCTCTGGCCATCCGGCGGGACGAACTCATCGATCCCATTGTCACCACCCTGGCCCGCCGACTGAAGCGGACCCTGCAGGACAGCCAGAACGAGTTGTTGGACAGCTTGCGGTCCAACGGCTCCGCGTGGTCCATCGACCTGCTCCCCGACGAGATCGAGCACGTCGACGCCGTCTCCACGGCGGCCGTGCCGGCCCTCGAGCAGGCGGCGGCGGCTGGGGTGTCTTTCACCGGGGTGAAGGGAGCCCCCGGCCCGAAGACCGACGTGTTGTTGGGAATCGCCCACGATCTGGCCGAGGCGGTGGTGGGACCACTGCGTCGCCGGCTGTCCGAAGGGGATGGTCTCGAAGGCGCCGAGGAGTCGGTGGTGGCCGAACACGTGGGCTCGGCCTTCCGCGAATGGAAGGGAGAGCGGGTCGAGCGCCTGGCCGGCGACCACGTCGTGGCGGCGTTCTCCGCCGGCACCATCGCCGCGGCTGGGGCGGGATCGTCCCCACTGGAATGGGTGGCCGTCTCCGATTCGGGCGACGCCCCCTGCCCCGACTGCGAGGACAACGGATTGAACGGCTCACTGGCCCCCGGCGAGGAGTTCCCCACCGGTCACCGGCATCCACCGGCCCACCCCGGGTGTCGATGCCTGCTGGCTCTCTCCGCCACCTAGGCTGCTGCCGTGCGTCCCCCCAGTGACATGCCTCAGACCCTGCGCCCGGCCTCCAGCCGCCGGCGCCGGTGGATCATCGCCGGCATCATCATCGCCATCATCGTCATCGCTTCACTGCGGACGTTCGCCATCTTCTACACCGATGCGCTGTGGTTCTCGTCGGTCGATCTGCACACGGTCTGGGTCAAGCTGTTCGAGATCAAGGTCGGGCTCATGGTGGTGTTCGCCGCCATCTTCGCGGTCATGTTGTTGGCCAGCCTGCTGGTGGCCGAGCGACTGGCGCCCAAGGGTCCCTCACTCGATGCCGAGGACGAGTTCGTCAAGCGGTACCAGGAGGTCATCGGGCCTTACGCCCGCTGGTTGCGGGCTGGCGTGGTGGTGGTGCTGTCCCTGATCATCGGGTCCCAGGCCATCGGCCAGTGGAACAACTGGATCCTGTTCCGCAACAGCACCCCCTTCGCCGCCACCGACCCCCAGTTCCACCGCAACGTCGGCTACTTCGTCTTTACCCTTCCCTTCGAGCAGTTCCTGGTCCACTGGACCCTGGTGGCCCTCGTCGTTGTGCTGCTGGTCACCCTGCTCAGCCACTACCTGAACGGGGGGATCCGCCTGCAGGGGTCCCGGCCCCGGGTCCGGCCCGCGGTCAAGGCCCACATCTCGGTCATCCTGGGCCTGCTGGCCCTGGTGAAGGCGGTGGGCTACTACCTGGCCCGGTACAGCCTCGACCTGTCCAGCAACGGCTACAACCAGGGTGCCGACTACACCGATGTACACGCCCGGCTCCCCGCCCTCGAGCTTCTCATCCTGGTGTCCCTGGCCGCCGCCATACTCCTCATCTACAACATCCGCCGCCAGGGGTGGGCCCTGCCCATCCTCGGCGTGGGCCTGTGGTTCCTGGTGGCGTTGACCGCCGGCACCATCTATCCGGCCGCGGTCCAGGCCTTCAAGGTGAACCCGGCTCAGAACACCCTCGAGCGGCCCTATATCCAGCGCAACATCGATGCCACCCGCGCCGCTATGAACCTCAACCATGTGGAGAG
>Ga0207933_1000639_pt1 | contig 32539 bp, 27 predicted proteins | sample NGESurdeep092012_4_FD_184488 | JGI IMG/M metagenome (GOLD analysis project Ga0207933, IMG submission 184488) | Arctic peat soil microbial communities from Barrow, Alaska - NGEE Surface sample F53-3 deep-092012 (SPAdes) | ecosystem: Environmental > Terrestrial > Soil > Wetlands > Peat ... | reverse complement strand
CAGCAGACGGTCCTTCTCGCGCTGTTGCTGCAGCAGGTCTTCAATCGAAGCAGCCATCGAGTTGAATGAGGTAGCCAGCGCGCCCAGCTGATCCCGCCGCGCCACACGCACGCGATGCCCGAGATGGCCCCGGTCGATCTCCTTCGTTCCCTCATACAGATCCGCGACCGAGCGCGTAATCGTGCGGCTCAGGCCCACCGCCATCAACAGCGCAACAAGCTCCAGCAGCGCGAAGAAGATTGAAATGGAGACCAGAATGATGCGAATGACCGTGCCCAGGCCGTTGGTGGTTGCGAACAGCCGCGTGTAGAGCACCGACGGCCGCGAGAAGACCGCGAGGACCGAGCGGATGGGATCGCCCGTCTGCCATGACGTCACCGTCAGCGGAGCGCTGAAGACCACCGGCGGATCGCTCAGATGCGCGCTCGGCGGAAGCACGCCGCCATCAATGCGCTCAAACTTCTCCTGAGGTTCGCCTTTCTTCGCAGCGTCCTGTGCCTCCTCCTGTAGCTTGCGCCTCTCCTTCGGCGTGGCCACAACGACGTTCACGTGGCCTTGGTCGTGAACGTCCCCATCATCCGCATTGACCTGGATGTCGCCGTCGCCGTTGTAGCCGCGCATAAACCCCGGCAGCAAAAGCACGCGACCGAGATTCGCCGCCGTTGCATCCAGCATCTTCTTGTCCAGCGGCCGCGCGCCCAGCACCGCCAGCGTTTGGCCCGACTGCGGAATCTCCTCGTACGCGCAAAGATAGAGCTTGCCCTTGTAGCCCACGATCCCGCGAAAGCTGGAGTGCAGCCAGGAAGGAATACGCTCCCCCAGAAAAGGGTTTCCGTTGGTATCGTCCTTCTTCGACCCCAGCAGCGGCTGAAGCGTGCCCGCGGAGTTCACCGAGGCGATCCACAAGGGTATCGAAACCTCTGGCTGAGATGCCTTGTTTTCCGTCAGGTCGCGCTGCGGCTTCGCGGTGGTGAACAGCGCAAGGCTGGCGGTCTCATCCCGCACCTGCACCGACGCCTCATCGAGCAGCGTGATGGCGCTGTTCGTCGCAAACTGTCCGGCGAAGATGTACGCCGCAATACCGAACAGCGTAAGGCAAAGCACAAACGGCGCCAGCCCCATCAGCAGGTACGTGATGATAAGCCGGTTGCGCACCTTCCATAGCACGCGCTGCACAATCCAGCGGCACAGCAGGATGATCGCCAGCGGAAACAGCACAATGGCGCAGAACACGATCGGCCCGAGCGTCAGATAGTGCGGCGCGCGCGAGACCTCTCCCACCAGTGCCATGGCCGCGATCGCGACAAGCAGCCAGAAACACACGCGCGCCAGCTTGCTTCTGCGCCCATACCACGCGCGTGCTCTCACCCCGGCTCTCTGCCATCGTGTCTGCATCCTGTCGGGGTTGCCTTTCCCTAAGTCGTTGCCAGCGGTTTCCTGCAAGTGAGTCTACTGTACGTGCCGAAGCCTTCTCCAGCCGGGTTCTCCAGCGCGCGATCCCCCGCAAAAAGCAAGCGGCGGAGACCATAGTCCCTCCGCCGCTCGCTACTTCCTATTCCTGCTTGCTACTTACTTCCCCCTGCTCCCGGCTTCCCGCTATCCGGCGGCGGCACCACCGCATTCGGATAAATATTCGGAATCGGCGCATTGAGCTGATGCTCCCGCTCCGGATGCGGGAACGGCTTGCGTGGCATCATCGCGTCGCGCTGGCTGGTGTTCCACAGGAAGATCGCCTCCACCACCGCAGCCTGTTCCAGGTCGGCCTCATGCAGCTTGTCGAAGGTGTCCATGTCCGAGTGGTGCGTGCGGGTCTCATAGTCCATCGGGTCCTGAATGAACTGGAAGCCCGGCAGCCCCACCGCATCGAAGCTCAGGTGGTCCGTGCCGCCCGTATTGCGGTAGCTGATCGTCGTCACGCCCAGGTCCTTCAGCGGCGCAATCCACTGCGCAAAGATCGGCCCGATCGGGTAGTTCTGCTGCGTGTACACGCCGCGAACCTTGCCCGTCCCATTGTCCAGGTTGTAATACGCGTCCAGCGTCTCCCACTCCCTGGTCGTCGTCAGCGGCCCTTTGTTGCGGCTCATATAGGCGGGCGTCCCGGCCGGATCAGGGTGTGCCGGCGCAGCAAACGTGCCGAAGTGCTGCTTCACATAACCCTCCGAGCCAAAAAGCCCCTCTTCCTCGCCCGACCACAGCGCAATGCGAATCGTGCGGCGTGGATGCAGGTCCAGCGCCTTCAAAATCCTCACCGCCTCCATCGCGACCACGGAGCCGGCGCCATTGTCGGTCGCTCCCGTGCCGGAGATCCAGCTGTCCAGATGTCCGCCGACCATCACCACCTGGTCCTTCAACGCCGGATCGCTGCCCGGAATCTCCGCGACCGTGTCGAAGCCGTGCTCATGGTTGCCCGCAAACTTCGTCTCGATATTCACCTCGACGGTCACCGGAACATGCGCCTCCACCATATGCACAAGCCGATCGTAGTGCTCGATCATCATCACAGCGTTCGGGATCTTCACCGCGTTCTCAGGCTTCTGCGCATCGCGCGCCAGGTCCGCTCCGTTGTCGTCGAAGATGATGCCCGTGCCGCCGCCGTCGCCTCCGTCGCGCGTCGGCGTGATGATCGCCACCACGCCTTCGTCTTCAAACATCTTCAGCGCCTGCTTGCGCAGCTTCAATCTCTGCATATAAGCCGCGAGTCGCTGTTCGAGCGTCATCGGCTGCGCCGCGCTTCGCGTCCTGGGCTGCTCGGGGCCCTCCATCTCCTTCAGCTCTTCGTCGGTATAGCGATGAAAGAGCGGCCCCGTAATATCCGGCGTCGGCCGGTCCGCGCCCAGCAGCACGATCTTGCCCTTGAGCTTGCCCTTCCACTTGTCGAGCTCGCTCGCCTCCTGCAGCGGTATGTAGACAATCTCGCCGCTCACCGGTCCAGCCGTCGCCGGCGACCACGGCGCAGCCTGCATCCATAGTGGCTCCGGGTCAGGCGAAACAATGCGCGCCCACGTATTGATCTGCTGCCACCCCATCCCGAAGTCGCCCCAGTCTTCGAGGTGCGCGTTGCTCAGTCCAATCGCCGTCAGCGTATCGCGCGTCCACGCATTCGCCTTCGCCATATTCGGCGAGCCCGTCAGCCGCGGCCCAATCCCATTCGCCAGCGCGTCGGCAAACTGCATCACCTTGCTGTGCTGGAGCCCCTCTTCGCGAATCCGCGCATACATATTCAGGTCAATATTTTCCACCGCCGGCTGCGGCCCGTAATAACTCGGAACACTATGCGGCGGCACATCCTGCGTCGCGACCGCCTTCTTCTTCTTTTGTGCCACACCGCTTCCACACGCGCACATCACGACCGCCATCGCGGCCACACAGGAACAACAACGCAACGAACTGCGCACAAACGCCATCGCACAACTCCTCAGAGAAACGTAAATTCAGGATTTGCTGGAGCGAGGAGAGTGTACGCGCCCGCCGGCGAGATAGTCTCGTTTTCAGATAGACAGAGCTACGCTGACCGCTCGCTGCGTCGCCGCGCCCGCCTCTTCATCCGCCGAACCCACTGGAAGCCCAGATAGCTCAGCGCCATCGCCATCACCACCACGCCCACCGGGAAACCGACCACTCTATAGCTCAACGCGAAGTCCGGATTGTGCCCCGAGGCGATCCTGTAGAACAGCAAGACGAAGATCGCCACGAACGTCGCCGCGAAGAAGGCGGCAAAGCCCGTCGCCAGTCCCATCAGCAGCGACTGGAACCAGCCCAGGTCGCCCAGCGGTATTCCCAGCAGAACGCCGTCGCGCCGTGCCCGTTCAACATCGTTTGCAGTCGCCATCTCAAGTAGAATAGACCGATGGCAGAAGGTTTGCAGGGCAGCCCGGTAAGCAGCGTCCTTCGGCGCGAGCAACTCGAGCAACTTGTTCGTGCGGCGCAGGTTGCGCGCGAGGCCGAAGTTCGGCTCTCCGCCAACGGTGTGCGCTTCGCCACCTTCGGCGAGACCGGCGTCCCCACGCCCGACCTCGATCGCATGCTCGAAGCCGTGCCCTCGGCCATCGGCGCCGCGCTTGGCGCCAACACCTACTACTTCGTTCCACTCGCACTGCGCGAGTCCGCCGAGTCCGCGGAATCCGCCGAATCCAATGACGCCATCGGTCCCGAGCTGGAGTCTTCCGCGAAGAAGCCCGCGCCCGAGCAGGCCATGGTGGCGCGCGCCTGGTCCGACGACCTCGGCGAGTCCGCCATCTGCCATCGCAACGTCGAGCTCGGCAGCGGCCACCGCGGCGTCTTCATCTCCACCCGCCTCATGGGCGACCGCTTCGCCCTCAGCTTCGAGTTCTTCATCAACGTGGCCCACGCCTTCGTCGATGCCACCGGCGTCCCCGAGCGCTTCGCCGAGCTCGCCTGGCAGCAGGCGCTCGATAACGTGCGCGGCGAAACCAGCATGGACGCCTGGGAAGCCCGCAACCTCGCATTCGGTCTCGATCCCAGCGCCCAGTCCGAACCCGCCTCCTCCGTCTCACGGCGCAGCAGTTTTGCCGCCCGGGTCCGGCCCTTCTCGCAGCCCCAGTCGCAGCCCCAGACGCAGCCGCAGACGCAACCCCAGTCGCAGCCCGGTGTGGCTGCCAATCTGGCAGCGAATGCCCCTGCGCCCGCCTTCATCGACGAAAAAGAACGCCGCCTCTATCTCGAATCCGCCTTCTCCGACGCGGTCGCGATCTATCTGCTCTCGCTCGCGCTCGATCTCGACTACTCCGAGCTGCGCGAACGCGAGTACCCTCTGCTCCCCCCTGCGGCTCTGGCCGCGCGCCTGCGCCTGGTCGCCGAGCTCTTCCCACCCAACCCGGGATACGAGTTCAGCGTCCGCTACCGCCGCAGAGCCTGACCCCGCAGACTCCCGCTTTTCAACTCACTCTGTCCCTTCCCTTCGACTTATATGTCGACACGACATAGTCGCCGAAGAAGAAAAGGCCAGCCGGTGTTTGCCGGCTGGCGCAGAGAGTTGCAATGTGGATCGGAGTTTCCTATGCCCCCGTTTCGTGGGCCGAGCTTAGCTCCGCAGACGGCGGCGCAGTGCGCCGGCCGCGCCAAGCAGGCCGGTACCAAGCAGCATCAACGAGCTGGGCTCCGGCGTCGCTGAAACGGTACCTGAAAAGTCCACGCCGGTTGCGCTGCCATAAAGCTGGTCAACGCCGAAGGTGAGTGTGTTGCTTCCATTCACGAGACCGTTGATCGTGAAATCATACTCGGTCACGCAGTTCGGGGTGTCGACGGTGCAATGCGCGCCCGCTGTCTTATTGATAGCGGAGGGCAGTACCTTTGTGCCATTCAGCCACACGGACGTCGTGTCATCCGCATACACTCCAAGGTACAAAGAGGCAGCGTTGCCCGCTGAGAAAGTAGTCGAGTAGGTGTAGGTCCCGCCAGCATAGGTGGTTCCACCCGGCTGAGCATCGCCCATAAAGGACACCCAGCTCGAACCGGCAACCGGGCCTTTCCACACGCCGCCACCAGTGCTGATGTTGAACGTCCCGGCCGCTGGGTCGTTCGAAAGTACATCGGTTGCGGCGTTATATCCAAGGTAGGCCAGAGCCGTGTTGCTGGCCGTAGCCTGTCCACTCGGAGCGGTCGCTGATCCATTGGAACTGCCAAAGCTGACGATGGTTTCGGCCGAAGCCATTGCGGTGCCTACGGCAGCCGCCAAAGCGAAGACACAGAAGCGAAGAAGGTATTTCATAGGAGTCCGTCCTGAAATGCAGAATTTTAGTTAATCAACTTAACTAGGCCCGACGGGGGATGCCCTATACAAAGCACTCTAAGGGCCATTTTGACCTCACTGCAAGTAGCTGAAAAGATGTCGGAATACCTCTCTCAACGAACCAACTGTGCAATTCTTTGCACACGGAAGGAGAAGAGAAAGTTCTGCCGAAGCCAGAAGTGGCCCCCCGATTTCCCGGCTTCCTATCGCACCGCCGCCATCGCTGCCCGGAACATCCGCTCGAAATCCAGCTGTCCCGTTCCCCCGGCATTCTTCGCCTCCACCGCCGCCGCCACAGCCTTCTCCGCCACCGCCCGCGGATACCCCAGGTTCACCAGGGCGCTCAGCACATCGTCGCCGACCGCCCCCAGCGAAGTTCCCGCCCTCGCCGGAGTCGCGCCTGCCATATCGTCCAGCTTGTCCTTCAGCTCCAGCACCACCCGCTCGGCCGTCTTCTTCCCGATCCCCGGAATCCTGGTCAGCGTGGCATGATCGCCCGCCCGAATCGCCCCCACCAGCCGCTCCGCCGAGATGCCGCTCAGCACCGTAATCGCCAGCTTCGGCCCAATACCGGAGATCGTCAGCAGCCTCTCAAACAGCCGCTTCTCATTCAACTCCGCAAAGCCGAACAGCGCCAGCGCATCCTCGCGCACATGCGTGTGCACGTGCAGCCGCGCCTCTTTACCCTCGGCGCCAAGCTCCGTAAACGTGGCCACCGAAATCGCCAGCTCATAGCCCACGCCGCCGCACTCGACGACCACGCTGTTAGGCGTCTTGCTGAGAATCTGTCCGCGAAGATGCGCAATCACAGCACGATTGTAGCGGCAGACTCAAGCCGACCGCCCGAACTCCACCATCAAACTCGACATATATTGCCGGGATAGCGCGCCAGGGCCACGTCGGCCGTCACAAGCGTAAGGCCCTCCGCCAAGGCTTGCGCAACCAGGAGCCTGTCGAAGGGGTCGCGATGGATCGTCGGCAGACTCGCAACGCCGATCGCATGTTCACTGCTCACCGCCAATTCGCGATATCCGTGACTCAACAGGCCATCCCGAAACATACGCGGATCGCTGACAAACTCCGGACGTCCGCGCGCATACTTGATCGCGACCTCCCAGATAGAGATGGTGCTGAAATAGACCTCATTCTCATAGTCGCTCAGGAGCTGAACTGCCTCGGCGCTCAGACGCGAGTCGCCGCTCGCACTCCACAGCAGCAAGTGGGTGTCCGGTAACAGCCTCATTTGAGCTTGTCCGGATGGCCATAGAACATCTCCTCGATCTCTTCGGCAAACGGCGTCTTAATATCGTCCGGTACAGTGATTTTTCCCTTCAAAAACCCGATGCGGCTCTTGGGAAGCACAGGCTCCAGCGCGGTCAGCCTCACGGCTGGCTTGCCTGCCCTCGCGATGATGATCTCTTCGCCGGTCTCCACCCGATGGATCAGCTTCGAGAGATGAGTCTTCGCCTCGTGAATGTTCACGGTCGTCGCCATGGCTTCATTATAGACTAAGTCCACTTAGCTAAGTCCATCCACCGGAGCCCGTCCGGCTATGCCCCGCAGCCCCTATCCATGCTCCGCCACATATGTCCGATGAATCTCCGCGCGCATCCGCTCGGTCAGCGCCTCCGCATCGCGCGTCGTCATCCCCACGGTCGAGATCGGCTCGCCCACCACCAGCTTCAGCGGCCTCGGCCGCAGCGCATACACGTGGATCGGCAGCAGCTCATAGGTCCCAATCAGCGTCAGCGGCACCAGCGGCGTCTGCGCCTTGATCGCCATCCAGGCCGCTCCGGCGAGCATCGGCTGCAGCCGTCCGCCCTCCGCTCGCCCACCCTCCGGAAAGATCACCAGCGGAACCCCGCTCTCAAGTGTCTTCACTCCCCGCCCCAGGCTCGTCACGCCCGCCCGCGCCGAGCTCTGGTCGATCGGCACCTGCCCCGACCTCTGCAGATACCACCCGATAAACGGCATCTTCCACAGCGAGGCCTTGGCCAGGATGCGGAACTGAAACGGCAGCTTCGCAAACAGCACCGGTGTGTCGTAGTAGCTCAGGTGGTTGCTCGCATAAACGGCCGTCCCCAGCCCGCGCAGCCGCTCCGCGCCTTCGACACGCACCGGCGACAGCACGATCCGCAGCAGTACGCGCGACCATTGCCGCGCAATAAAGTGCTGCTGGCTCCCATCCTTGTCCCACAGGCCAACGATCAGCGAAATCGACCCGAAGAACGCCGTCGCCAGCGCAATCAGGGGAAGCAGCAGAAGATAGGTGATCCAGCGCATCGCCAGCGGCACGGGCGCGGGCGGTTCGCGGGGAACCTCCTTCTCCTCTGGCTGAAGGATCTCGTTGGCGGGGGACATCCAGTCCATCCTAAATGCGCTTTACTTTCGGCTCGTCATCCTGAGCAAAGCGAAGGACCCCTGTATTGGTTGTTGCATCTGCTGTTGCTTTTGTCTTTGCCCTTTTTGCTCGTGATCCTTCGCGAAGGATTGACCTTGAGTCCCTGGTTCTCAAAGTGCCACCACTCTAAGCGCCAACGGTGCGCCCTATACCAGCCTGGGGCGGAGCCCCAGGAAACCAAGCCGCCCACGAGGCGCTTCCGCTCTGCCGAAGGCCGAAGCGACTGAATCGCCTTCTTCTACCCCGCCATAACTTTCACCCCTCGGCAAACCCTGCACAAGGGGATTCCGCGAAATCTTGTCAAGCCCCCAAACCACCTAAATCCAACAAAACAAAGAGAAAAATCGCTGCACATTAATTCCACTCAACTCTCTATAATAGAAATAGAGCTAAAAGAAGACCAACAAGTTGGGGTGCCCCACATCTCGCTTTTGAGATGTGGGTTCGCAGGGATACCGACGCGCAGGCAGAACCGCCGCAACCCACTCAATTCAGAGATTTTCCACACAAAATCTCTGGAATCAATATTTTGCCGCGAACAATCGCCGCAAACCCCACATTCCAAAGAATCGACGACAACGCAGGGGAGGAGGGGCCCCCTCACTCCGCCAGCGCGCGAGCCCGCAGTTCGCCAATAAGATACAGCGACCCTGTAGCGACCATCACACCCTCGCGCGGCGTCACACTCTCCGCCTCCGCCAGCGCGCCGGCGACGTGCGGTGCCGCATGCACGGGCACATCCAGCTCGCGCGCCGCCGCCAGCAGGTCCTCCACACTCGCTGCCCGCGAGTTCTGGATCGGCGCCAGCACAATGTGGTCGTGCGCACGCGCCGGATCGGCAGAGGATGCGTCGAAGAGCGGAAACAGGATCTGCGCCATCTCCGTAATCTGCTTGTCCGCCAGGCAGGAGAAGATCAGCGTGCGCGCCCGCTCCTCAGGAAGTTGGGCCAGCGCCGCCCGCAACGCCCACGCTCCCGCGGGATTGTGCGCCACATCTAGCAGCAGCGGTGCATGACCGGATCGTGAGGGAATCCACTCCAACCGGCCCGGCCACTCCGTCGCCCGCACGCCATCCTCAATCGCCTGGTTTGAAATCGCGACGCCATGATTCGCGCGCAACTCCAGCGCCGTCGCCACGGCCAGCGCAAGATTTCGCTGCTGATGCCGCCCGGCTAACGGCGAATTGAGGTCCAATACATTGCCATCAATGGAAATTTGATATTGGTTGCGCGGCATCGGCGACGCAGATGTATCGATACCAATAGATAGGTCTGGAACACCATTGAAACCGCGCGTTGGAAGGCATCGTGAGGCATCGACGCCGCGCACATTCTTCGCCATGGCGGCCTCGCCGATCGCCGCATTCGCCTCCGGATGCTGCGCCAGCGTCACCAGCACGCCATTCTCGCGCAGAATACCAGCCTTCTCGGTAGCAATCGCGCCAACGGTATTGCCCAGAAACTCCATGTGGTCAAGACCAATGTCGGTAATCACCGAAACGATCGGCTCGACGACATTCGTCGCATCCAGCCGTCCTCCAAGCCCAACCTCAAGCACCGCAATCTCCACTCCCTGTTCCGCGAAGTAGCAGAACGCCAGCGCTGTCAACACCTCGAAGAAGCTCGGCTCATGCGGAAGAACACCCTCGCGCACCAGCCTCTGCGCGGCCTCGTCCACACGGCCGAACAGGCGCCCGAACTCCTCATCGCCAATCTCCACCAGTCGCGACGGTTCGCCACCCGAAACGCGCATGCGCTCGTTCACGCGCAGCAGATGCGGCGAAGTGTAAAGCGCCGTGCGCACACCCGCGTTGTTCAGGATCGAAGCCAGCGTCGCCGCGGTCGAGCCCTTGCCGTTCGTTCCGGCGATCAACACGGAGCGGAACTGCTTTTGCGGATCGCCCAGCGTCGCCAGCAGCGCGCGGATGTGGTCCAGCGACCACTTGCGCGCAGCCCCAGCCTTTCCGGTGCGCAGCTCCGCGCCCATCGCGGCCAGCCGCGCCAGAGCCTCCTCGTAGGTCATCGCTCTATTGTCGCGCAGCCGCATCATTCACACGAGCGAGGCCTAAAAGCGCGGCACAGAAGCGTGGCACAGATGAGCCGCGCTGCCGTACAGCGTCAACCCATCGCTGCGCCCGCTCAGATACCGCTCCTTGATCGCCTGCGGATCAAGGTCCTCCACCACGCTCAACCCATATCGTGGCAGCTCCTCCGCGAGCGACTCAGGCGTAAAGAAAAGTTGGAAAGGCTCGCCCGCCTGCGCAACCCGAGCCGACAGCGAGTCCAGCATGAGTTGCTCGGTTGGCGGCAACGTCTCGCGCGGCAGCGAGTAATCGAAGACCACCGTGGAACCTGCGGCAAAGCGCCCCAGCACACGCGCCGTCGCCGCGAACGCTTCTGCCGTGAGATATGGAACCACGCCCAGCCACGCGGTCGCGGTAGGCAACGCAGGATCGAAGCCCGCTCGCAGCAGCTCCTGGCGGAGCGACTGGCGCTCGAAGTCCACCGGCACCAAGCTGACGGATTCTGGAACCGGAATCGCCGCCGCAGCCAGCAGCTCGCGCTTCCACCGCTGCGTCGCCGGATGATCGATCTCGAAGACTCGCACGCCGCGATAAGGATTGCGATAGGCGAAGGTGTCGAGTCCCGCGCCAAGCACCAGCGCCTGCCGCACGCCGCGCTCGCGAACGCCCTCCGCAAGCACATCTTCGGCGAACCGCGCGCGCGACACCATAAAGGCGCGAAGAGCCGCGGAGTAAGGCTTCCGCGAGGCTGCCGGAGTGCGCTCAAGCTCAAGCCGCACTTCAGCCGGCAGAATACTCACCGCCAGCGGGTCCTCGAAGACCAGCGGCCGCTGGTCGTGGATCTGGTGGGCCGCACGCCGCATGGCGACGCGCAGAGCGGTCCGCGAAGGTCGCGCTTCCTGCACGAGCGTCCGCTAGTCCGCCGCGGCCAGCGCTTCCACGGGACGCTCTTCGCTCATCCAGCTCAGCGCATTGGCGAGATAGCTCTTCAGCTCCTTGCGTGGAACAATGGCGTCGAGAAATCCGTGCTCGAGCAGGAACTCGGAGCGCTGGAAGCCTTCGGGAAGTTTTTGCCGGATCGTCTGCTCGATGACGCGCGGGCCGGCGAAGCCGATCAGCGCATCGGGCTCGGCGATGTTGAGGTCGCCCAGCATGGCGAAGCTGGCCGTAACGCCTCCAGTGGTCGGGTCGGTCATCAGGCTGATGTAGGGGATTCCTGCATCGTCCATCCTCGCCAGGCCCGCGGAGACCTTGGCCAGCTGCATGAGGCTGGCGATGCCTTCCATCATGCGCGCTCCACCCGAGGCCGAGACGATAATCAGCGGCGTCTCCGTCTCCAGCGCACGGTCGACCGCGCGCGCAATGCTCTCGCCGACCACTGCGCCCATTGAGCCCCCGATGAAGCTGTACTCCATTACGGAGAGCACAATGTCGTGATCGCCGAGCCTGCCCACCGCGTTCACGATGGCGTCCCTGAGCCCGGTCTTCTCCTGCGCCTGGCGAAGCCGGCTCTTGTAGGGCTTCAGGTCGGTGAACTCGAGTGGATCGGTAGAGCTCAGGTTGCCGTCGACCAACTCATAGCCGGGCTCAAGCAGCATTTCGATGCGCGCGCGCGCGCCAAGCTTGAAGTGCTTGCCGCAGGACGGACACACCTGCAGATTCGCCTCCAGGTCGGCCTTCCAGATGGGTTTGCCGCAGCTGTCGCACTTGATCCAGAGGCCCTCGGTAAGCACCTCGTGGTCCGACGGCGGCACAATCTCGTGAGCTTCGCGCTTGAACCAGGTCATTGCTCTACGGCCTCCTGAGGGCGATAGCGCCAACTGCGATTGTAATGGAGCGGCTGGATTGGCTTCGTATCGGGAGCAAAAAAGGTTGCGCCCATGGTGTGGGTGCAGCCTTGTCTCCTTGGTTCCGTTCCGTTTACATTTCCTTGACGCCGTCGACGAAGGCCTTCAGCTTGCGACTGCGGCTGGGGTGGCGCAGCTTGCGGAGGGCCTTGGCCTCTATCTGGCGAATGCGCTCGCGGGTTACCTGGAAGCTCTGGCCAACCTCTTCCAGCGTGTGTTCGGAGCCGTCTTCGAGGCCGAAGCGCATCTTGATGACGCGCTCTTCTCTCGGAGTCAAGGTCCTAAGGACTTGACTCGTGTACTCCTTCAGATTCACCGAGATGACCGCGTCGGAGGGAGAGACAGCCATGCGGTCTTCGATGAAGTCGCCGAGGTGCGAATCTTCCTCTTCGCCGATCGGAGTCTCGAGCGAGATGGGCTCTTGCGCAATCTTGAGTACCTTGCGGACCTTCGCAACAGGAATATCCATGCGTCGCGCGATCTCTTCGCTCGACGCCTCGCGGCCCAGCTCCTGCACCAATTGACGGCTCGTACGGATGAGCTTATTGATCGTCTCGATCATGTGCACCGGAATGCGGATCGTTCGGGCCTGGTCCGCGATGGCTCGCGTGATGGCCTGGCGAATCCACCAGGTTGCATAGGTCGAAAACTTGTAGCCGCGGCGGTACTCGAACTTATCGACCGCCTTCATGAGGCCGATGTTGCCCTCCTGAATGAGGTCGAGGAACTGGAGGCCGCGGTTGGTGTACTTCTTGGCGATGGAGACGACAAGGCGCAGGTTGGCTTCGATGAGCTCGCGCTTGGCCTTTTCGGCGTCCATGTCGCCCTGGATCATCTCGCGCTGGGTGCGCTTGAGGGCGTCGAGGGAGATGCCCGAGTCCTGCTCGATGCGCTCGAGGTCGGTGCGGCAGTTCTTCTGCTGGCGGCGATACTCCTTCTTGAGCTCCTCGGAGCGCGAGGCCTCGAACTTGGTGTCGAGCGACTTGATCTGGCGCTCCAGCGTGCGCATGGAGTCGACCGTCTTGTTGACCTTGTCGAGCAGCCGCTTCTTTTCGGCATTGGTGTACTTCAGCTCGCGGACCACGCGCGTGACCTGGATGATCTCGCGGCCCATGTGCCAGCGCGATTTGCGCTTGTCCTTTTCCTTGGCCTTGGCGTCCTTACCGTGCGGCTCTTCGCAGCGTGCCTGCCAATCGGTGGCCTTCTTCTGGTGCTTCACGAGCGAGTCGATGCGAGCGACGGTCGCCTTGACGCGCGCCTGCAGAATCTCTTCCGTGAGCTCCTCTTCGTCGAAGGTGACCACTTCCTTGATGTTGCGCACGCCACGCTTGAGGTCTTCGCCGAGGGCGACGATCTCGCGAATGACGATGGGCGAGCGCGAGATGGCCTTCATGACGCGCATCTGGCCGCGTTCGATTCTTTTTGCAATCTCGACCTCACCCTCGCGGGTAAGCAGAGGGACCGTGCCCATCTCGCGCAGGTACATGCGGACGGGGTCATTGGTCTTCTCGAGTGTGCCGGGAGAGAGATCGAGCTCGACATCGTCGGACTCTTCGCCTGGCTCGTGCTCCTCATCGCGCTCGGCGGCGCCGCGGCGGTTCTCGCCGGAAAGCACATCGATGCCCTGCGTGTTGATGGTGGTCAACAGATCATCGAGATCATCAGGTGAGGTAATATCGCCGGGCAGAAGGTCATTGACCTCGCCGTAGGTGAGATATCCCTTCTCCTTGCCGGTGTCGATAATGCGGTCTACGTCTTCTTCGTACTTATCGAGTTCTTCAGCCACGGAATTGGCGCTCCTAAACGGCCCGCAATGCAGTGCCGGGCACAAAATTGTTGGTCGAACCGGCGCAAAAAGGTGGAAAGCGCGAGGATCTCCCATGGATGTTTGGGGACGCTGGGACTTGGGGTGCGGTCAGGGCCGCGGGCGCGGGCGGAAGACTATCGGGACATCGTCCAGAAGCTTCGGCAACTCGGAGGCGCAGGTCTCCAGCAAAGCCAGTCTACACCAAAGCTTAGACGCCCTGGCAGGAAGGATGCGTCGCAAAGCGATGTTGTACACAGTTTCTAGCATACCGCGATCGAATCGCCGTCGCAGCAGCGCATTCCAAGAATACGGGGAGTTTGAATTCATGACAAACGCTCGTCGCACCGCGACCGAGGGCGGTCAAAGCAGAACTCAACCGAGATCGCAGGCGAAGATCAGGTCGCAGCAGCATTGCGAGCCGACCTGGAAGGTACGGGTGCCGGCTTCGGTAAAGCCATTGCGGCGATAGAAGGCGATGGCGCGCTGGTTGCCCTCGTGCGTGCCAAGCAGGAGACGTTTTCGGTCAAGCAAGCGCGCGTCGGCGATGGCCGCGTCCATAAGAGCCTGGCCGAGACGAAGGCCGGGAATGGGCTGGCCTTGTGTGTTGAGCACGGGCGTGCGCGAAGAACGGAAGCGCGAGAAGAGATAGATCCGCTTCAGTTCGATGTCGCCGGGCTGGACGTCGAAGCTAGGTAGGTCCGGCGCGGCGAGCATGGCATAGCCTACGGGAGCGCCGGCGGCGGTGACGGCGAGCGTGATGCGTGTGTCCGGTTTGGCGAGATAGGCGCGATAGGCCTCTGCGGTGTGGTTGCGGGTGCAGTGGGCGATGATGTCCACGCCAGGAAGCATCCAGGTGAAGGCTTCGAGGAACGTGGCTGCGCCGACGAGAGCGAGTGCCTCCGTGTCTTCTTGGGTGGCTCGGCGCAGGGAGACGGGCTCGGTAGCGGGCTCCTCCGAAGGAACGCGCCAGCCGGTTTGGGTGGTATCGGTGGTATCGCAGGACATGGCTTTTCTTCCGTGAATTTGATGATAGCGGGGCGCGCGCGCGAAGTTACTCTGGAGCTATGAAGATTCACCGCAGGCTGGGTTCGTTCTTTGCCGCTGTCACGCTGTTGCTTCTCGTTGGGAGCGGGTTTTCGCGGGCGCAGTTCAAGGTCGGCGTGACGACGCGGATCTTTCATCCCCAGGCGCAGCGCAACTGGAGAGGATCGGAGCATCATGAGCTGCGCGTGACGGTGTGGTATCCGGCGGCGGAGAATGCGGTCGAGACGCCACAGACCATCGGGCCGGCGGATGCCCCGCTATTCCTGGCCGGCAATGCTGCGCCGCATGCTGCCTTTGCGCCGGCGCTGGAAAAGTGGCCGCTGATTCTGCTGTCGCATGGGACGGGCGGGTCGGCGATGCAGATGGCGTGGTTGGGGACCGCGCTGGCACGCGCTGGGTATGTCGCCGCAGCGGTGGATCACCCGGGCAACAACGCGCTGGAGCCGTATACGGCTGAGGGCTTTGCGCTGTGGTGGGAGCGGGCGACGGACCTGAGCGACGTGCTGGACGGCATGCTGGCCGACGAGGAGTTTGGGCCGCGCATCGACAAGACGAGGGTGGGCGCGTCGGGATTTTCTATCGGCGGGTATACGGTGCTGGCGCTGGGCGGCGCACGCACGGATATCAGCGTGCTTGTGAACCTGTGCCATCAGGAGCCTAAGACGACGGTATGCCACGTGCCTGAGATGAAGGATATGGGCAGTCCGGACGATGTGCTGCGTGCGGCGAGGAAGACGAGTGCGGTGTCGCTGGCGCGTTCGAATGAGAGCTATCGCGACCCGCGCGTGCACGCGGTGTTTGCGATCGCGCCGGCGGTGGGCATGACGCTGACGCCTGACAGTCTGCACGCGATGCGACTTCCGGTGGAGATTGTGGTTGGCTCGGCTGATCCGATCGCTCCACCGAATGAGAATGCGGACTATATCCGCTCCAATATTCGCGGGGCGCGAGAGACGGTTCTGCCGAACGTTGTGCATTACACGTTTCTGGATACGTGCACGGCGGAGGGAAAGGCGAAGCTAGGGGCTTATTGCGCCGACGATGCGGGTGTGGATCGAGCGGCGGTGCATGACCAGGTGGATGCGATGGCGATCAAGTTTTTCGATCGCGCGCTGCATCTGAAGTGACGCTCAACGCTGGGAGGGATGGAGGTGGTACAGCGCCTTCGCATTGCCACGCAAGACCATGCGCGCGAGTTCGGCGGCGCGGGCTGGCGTGATCTCGCCGTCGCGCTGCATGCCGGTCAGTGCGAGACCGAGCGCCTCGCGGGCGTTGCGCGCAGCCAGCCATGTCGATTCTTCCCAGCCTAGCGTTGCGGAGTAGGGATAGCCGTCTGTCGCGAAGAGAACCTTATCCGGGTAGAGCTCCAGCCACTCGCGCAGCCAGAGAGCGAGCGTGTGCGCGGGGATGACGAGGGCCTGTTGCGAGATGTCGAGGTAGACGTTCGGCTTCTGCAGAAGCGCTCCTGCCTCGCGCACGAACGGCCATCCGCCGTGCAGCAGAACGAAGTTCGTGTTGCGCAGAGCAGGATCGTTGAAGACGGGTTCAAGGTTCAGGGGATTGCCTCCGGCAATGCTGAAGTAGCTGCCGCTCCCGGCCATCGCGTGAAAATGAACCGCCATGCCGAGGCGCCCGCACTCCGCGGCGATGATATGGAAGAGATAGTCCTGGAGCTGCTTGTAAGCCGCGCCGTCAGGCGATGCATTGGCGTCAATATATCTTGCGTGACTGTCGCGGCTTGGTCGTGAGTGGAGTTACCAATGTCGAGACTGCGAAGATAGGCGAGCTCGAACTTGGCCGCGACGGCGCCTTGCGCGTGTTGACGGCGAAGAGTTGGAAGGACGACTTGGGTAACGTAGGCGTCGAGAGTTGGTGGTGAAGTGGTCAGGTCAGCCTCACGCAGATAGCGCGCGCGGAGCTTGTCTTCGAGAGCGAAGAACTCAGTGCGGTCTGGTGTGGCTGCGGCGAGTCCGCTGTTGTTGAGCGGAAAGAGGAGTGCATCTTCATAGGGAACCCAGAGAAAACGCGGCGGCTCAACGCCTGTGCCCATGGTGATGCGGTTGGCGAGCATCGTCTTGATGTTGGATTTGTCGAGAATGTAGGTGGAGTAGTGGGCGCCTTCGCGTGCTTTGACGGCTGCCCGCGCCGCGTCCAACTGTTCCATGCCTTGAGGTGTGAGCGGCGGATGGAGGTCGACGTTGAAGAGGGCCTTCCATGCATCTGCGAGGGGCGGATAGCCGGGGCGGTAGGCGACCGGATCGGTCTGCGGGGCCATGCTGTCCACGGGAAGCGCGTCGAAGTTGCGGTCGGTGGCGTCGTCGGGCGGCGAGAGCATGGGATGGGCGTGGTTGTCGATGGCTGGAACGCTGGCGATCACACGCGCGATGGCTGGATCGGTGTCGCGGCTAAGTGGCGAGGATGATTGCTGCGCAAGAGCGATCGAGATTGCAGCGAGAAGAACGGCAAGCCAACTGCGTCGCAGATTCATGCACAACAGCCTACGCGACTGCGATGTCGCCTGCGGAGGTTTTCGTGCAGGTGTGGACGCTAGTCGATGCGACAGATGAGGCACTTCAGATAGCGTGTCTCGGGTAAGGAGAGGACTTCGGGATGATCGGGAGCGGCGGCGCGGGTCTCGAGCAGTTGCACGCGGCGGCCTGCGTCGCATCCCGCGGCCGCGACGATTTCGGTGAAGTCGGCGAGTGAAACATGATGCGAGCAGGAGCAGGTGATGAGCGTGCCGCCGGGTGCGAGCAGACGGATCGCTCGCAGGTTCAGCTCTTTGTAGCCGCGGAGCGCGCCTTCAGCGGCTCGCTTCGATTTTGCGAAGGCGGGCGGGTCGAGGACGATGGCGTCGAAGGAACCCGCCTCCACAGGTAACGAGGTTGCGACGATGGACTTGTGTGTGGCGTCGTCCAGCGCCCGCAAGAGAGCGAAGGCGTCGGCTTCGATCCAGTCCACATCCGCGGCTAGTCGTGGGTTAAGAATGAGATTGCGCTCGGCGGCCTCGAGCGCAGTGCGCGATTGGTCGACGCCGGCTACGCGCTGGCAGACGCGCGCGAGATGCAGAGCGAAGCCGCCCTGATAGGTGCAGACGTCTAGAGCCCGTTCTGTGCGACCGGAGCGTTGCACCCGTTCGGCTGCTGCAGCGTAGTTCAGGCGCTGGTCGAGAAAGGCACCGGTCTTCTGGCCGGCGGAGGCGTCGTAGCTGAAGTGAATTCCGTTCAGCGTGAAGGTGGTTGTGGTTCGAGTTTCCTCAAGCGATGCGGTTGTAAAGAGTGGCCCTGGAGGTGGGGCGGGGAGATGTTCGAGCTCGCGGATTCGTGGGTCGGGTCGCTCCCAGATGGTTAGGGGCTCATTGTTGGGTGCGATGTTTTTGCGCAGTGTTTGTGTGAGGACTTCGCGGATATCGTCCTGAGCTGTTCCCTGGGTTACGAGCTGCAGCAGGACGAGATCGTTGTAACGATCGGCGACGATGCCGGGCAGATTGTCGGCTTCGGCGAAGATCAGCCGGTGGGCGTTGTTGGCGTCGCTGAGGGGCGCGAGTTCGCGGCGAAGGTGCAGCGCTGCTTCGATTCGTTCGCGCAGCTGCAATAGATACTCTTCGCGGGACAGGTTGGGTTGTAGCGAGACGAGGCGCGCGGCGATCTGCGAGGTAGTTGAGTAGAGAGCGGACCCAAGTGGGGCGCCGCGGCCGTCGGCGATGGTAACAAGTGCGCCCGGCGTGAGATCGCCGCCAGATATGGGTTCGAGGTCGGAGCGATAGACCCAGAGATGGCCGGCGCGGAGACGGTCGGCGGCACGGCGCGTGATGCGAAGCGTCGGAGTCATGGATCTTCAGGATAGGCGATGTGGGCGTGAGACGTTCGCTGCTGGGTGAATCAGCGTTCGGGGTGCAGGGTTCGTTCGAAAAAGGCGGCAGCACGCTGGTAGCTGGCGAGCCAGTCGCGATGCAGGATGAAGTCGTGGACCTCGTCGGGGAAGATGAGTGTCTCTACGGGGACGTGATGGGCGCGCAGAGCGTCAGCGAGTATGGGCGTCTGTGCATAGGCAACGTCGGGGTCATCGTCGCCATTGATCAGCAGCACGGGGGAGCGCCACCGGTCGATGGCGGCCATGGGAGAGCTGGCATGGGCGAGAGCGGCGATGCTCTCCTGCTGCGAGAGCGAGCCGCGCAGCCAGTCGGCGTCGTTGTCTTCGAGAATCCACTCGTGAACGCCGTGGAAGTCGACGCCGGCGGCGAAGAGATCGCTGTTGCGCGCGAGAGCGAGTGCAGTGAGATAGCCGCCGTAACTTCCGCCCCAGAGGCCGATGCGGGCGGAGTCGATGTCGGCGCGCGTACGCAGATAGTTCACGGCCCCGAGTACGTCGTTGTATTCGGTGGCGCCGTCGGCTCCAGCGTGTTCGCACTGGCGGAAGTCGAGACCGTAGCCGATGCCGCAGCGGTAGTTCACGCTTAGCACGATGAAGCCGCGCGAGACTAGGTACTGGTTCATGGCGTAGGCGTTGGAGTAGTAGTCCATGCCGGGATAACCGAGCAGCATCTGGCGGTGCGGGCCGCCGTGAAAGAAGAGGATCGCAGCATGTCGCGTGTGGGGGTCGAGGTGCGATGGGAGAAACAGTTGTCCGTGCAGAGTCAGCAGCTTGTCAGCGGAGGGAAAGAGGACCTGCTGTGGAGTGACCAGTTGCGATGCAGGATAGGTGGCTGGGGACGCATCGGGATGTAGCGAATGGATGGCGCCATCATGGACGATGAGAGCGGGGTGCATGGGTTCGCGGGCGTTGGAGACCAGGGCTGCGAGGGAGTGGTCATTGGCGGAGAGCTGCGGGTGCGTTTCTATGCCTTGGCCGCGCGTCAGTTCGATCGGAACTGCTTCGGGATGGGTTAGATCGAGTTGCCAGAGATGGCGGCGATCGACATCGAGTGGATCGGTTGTTGCTTGATTCGAGGCATAGAGCAGCGTCGTTCCTTCTTCATTGAGCGAAGGGTCTTCGACTTCAAACACGCCGGGGGTCAGGAGCTTTGGTGATTGGTCAGTGTGCGATGGATCGAGCGCATAGAGGTGCACCCATCCGTCGGCTTCGCTGGGGAAGATGATTTCGTTGGCCGCTGTCCAGAAGAGATGGGGCTCGCCTGTAGCCATGTGCGGAAGGACGCTCCCCGGTTTGTCGGCTTCGGGTGTGAAGGCGGTGTGGGCCTCGCCAGTCGAAAGATCGAGAAGTTGAATGGACCAGGGGGTTGCGGAGACGCGGTTGGCGGCGAACTCGGGAACATCGGTGAAGGGTGAGCGTAGCCAGGCGAGATGTTGGCCGTCGCGCGAAAACGCCGGGGCGAAGTCGTCGCCTGTGGAGGGAGCGGGAAAGGTGAGCGTGTGGGTGCGCAGGTGAAAGAGTGCGAGATAGCTGTGGGCCGTGCGGCCGTATCCGCGTTCGCTGACGAACGCGAGAAGGTTGCCATCGGGCGAGAGGGTGAGCTGTGAGTCGCGACCGCGATCAATGACAAGTTGAGCGGCTCGATGTTGCGGATCCTTGAGTGCGAGCGACCAGATGCTGCCGTCGCGGAGAAAGAAGATCGTTTGGCCGTCGTGTGAAAACAGAGGAGCGTGACCCTGCACGATTGCGGCTGCAGCGGGTGGCCCGGCGACACTCTCGATCCAGAGGGTGGGAGCGACGCTGCGCTGAAGATGTGCTGGGTTGGAGGGCTTATCGTCAGGGCCCTCTGTCGTTGAAAGGGTGAAGGCAATCGTTTGGGCGTTGGGTGACCAGATGATGTTGGAGAGATCGAGGCCGTCGTCTCTGCTAAAGTCCGAAAGCTGGCGCGCCTTGGTGTGCGGGCCGCCGATCCAGAGATTGTGATGGCCCTCTGCGTTTTCTACCCAGGCGAAGAGGTCGCCTGTGGGCGCTGGCGTCAGGTCAGTCGCGTAGGGCGCGCTGAGAACCTGTTGGAGAGTGAAGGGTTGCTGAGCTGGAGTTACGGCGGAGAGACAGAGCGCGAACGAGGCGGCCAAAGCACAACGAAAAACACGAGCCATGCGCGGATGGTACACCGAGGCGCGCGGCGGCGCCGCTTCGGCGCAAATCTGCCATAGGCTCTTACCAGGCCTTAGGAGCAGTGTTTTCAGGCAGGCGCGGTTTCGGCCTTCAGCCGCTCGGCTGTTGCATGCGCGATCAACGCGTCGATCGTCGGCTGCAGCATTCCTTCCATCACCATGTTCAACTGATGATTGGTCAGGCCAATGCGGTGGTCGGTGAGGCGGTTCTGCGGGAAATTGTAAGTGCGGATCTTTTCACTGCGGTCGCCGGAACCGACCTGCGACTTGCGCTGCGCGGCCATGGCCTGGTGCTGGCGCTCCATCTCGACCTCGTAGAGGCGGGATCGAAGGACGCGCATCGCTTTTTCACGATTCTTAATTTGTGACTTTTCGTCTTGGCAGCTTACGACGGTATTTGTGGGCAAGTGTGTGATGCGCACGGCAGAGTAGGTCGTGTTGACGGACTGGCCGCCGGGGCCGGAGGAGCAGAAGGTGTCGATGCGCAGGTCCTTGTTTTCGATTTTTACGTCGACCTCTTCAGCCTCGGGAAGAACGGCGACGGTGATGGCGGAGGTGTGGACGCGGCCCTGGGTCTCGGTGGCGGGAACGCGCTGCACGCGATGGACGCCGGACTCGTACTTCATCTGCGAGTAAACCTTGTCGCCTTCGAAGATGGCAGTGACCTCTTTGAGGCCGCCGACCTCGCTGGGAGATTCGGAGAGGACTTCGACCTTCCAGCGGTGCTGCTCAGCGAAGCGAAGGTACATGCGGAAGACCTCAGCGGCGAAGAGCGAGGCTTCGTCGCCGCCGGTGCCGGCGCGGACTTCGATGACGATGTTCTTGTCATCGTTGAGGTCTTTGGGGAGGAGAAGGACCTTCAGGTCTTCTTCGACGAGGGGGAGCTTCGGCTCCAGCTCGGCGAGCTCGTCCTGAGCCATGGCGCGCACGTCGGTGTCAGCGTCGGCGAGCATGGCTTTGGCTTCGGCGATGGAGTCGCGCAGCTTGCGATACTCGCGGAACTTTTCAACCGTGGGTTCGAGATCGCGGTGCTGCTTGGCGACGGCCTGGAAGCGCTTCTGGTCGGAGAGCAGAGCGGGGTCGCCCATCTGGCGGCCGAGGTCTTCGTAGAGAGATTCGAGTTGGTCGAGTTTGTCGAACATAGGGAACAGACAGTAGAGGATAGACAGTAGATAGTAGAAAAACAGATTGGTGTGGGGAGCGCGGGTGTGCTGGCGTGGCGCAGCTAGAGGAAGTCGTGCCGGGAAGAGGTCACCGGGTTGTCGCTGCGGAGGGCCATCGCTCTTTAGATGGTATCGCGAAGATCAGGGATTCGTGGCAGGAATGGGGCCGAGGCCGACGACCTGGCAGGTGCGAATCTCCTTGTCCGGCATCAGGAGGTCGTAGCCCTGGTAGATGTCATAGGTGTTCGGGTGCTTGGAGGGCGCGTGCACTTTGGACGAGAGGTGTGCGGGATAGTCCCCCAAGGCGAGTACGCCATTGCTGTTGCATAACAGCTCAATGGGCTGGCTATCGATAGTGGTTTCCAGGTATTGCAGGTAGATCGTTATGCCGTTCGTCTCGAAGCCTCGCAAGCGAGACGAATTTACATGAATTTTGGTCGGGAAATCTGCGGGATTCGGTTGCGCTGCGCTGAGTGCAATGGGTTGCGCAAGCAGAATAACGAGGAGCAGAGGCGCCTGTATCAGGAGCAACGTGAGGGCGAGCTTTTTCATCGGATGGGTCTCCTTCGGTGTGAACCGGCGGATCAGGATAAAGTTGCGATTGGCTTTGCGCACATCCCTATTGCAGGGAGGAATCTCAAGATGTCGCTGTTCACGGACCTAGCAGAACTGGCCGAAGCGCTTGCGGGTGAGAACAGCAAGCTGAAGAAGCTGGCGGCGATTGCAGAGGCGATTCGGCGAGTGGTGGAGGAGTCCGCGGCGGAGGCGGGGCGGTTTTGTCTCTATCTGGCTGGGTTGCCGTTTGCGGAGGCTGATGCGCGGAAGCTGAATGCCGGTGGGGCGATTCTTTCGCGGGCGGTGAAGGAAGTTTCGGGTGCGAGCGATGCGGCGTTGACAGCAGCGTACCGGCGGCATGGAGACCTGGGGGCAGCTGCATATGACTTGCTGCAAGGAAGAGGACAGAGATCAGAGTGCAGAGATCAGGGCTGCAAAAGTCCTCGGTTGATACTGGAGGATGTGGCCGAGGCGTTCGGGGTGATGGCGACAGCACGGACGACGGCAGTTCGCGCGGGCGCTATCGAGGGGCTATTGCAGCATGCTACGGCGCTGGAGGCGAAGTATCTGCTGAAGCTGATGCTGGGGGATATGCGCATCGGGGTGAAGCAAAGCCTGGTGGAAGAAGCGATTGCGGTGGCCGCAGGCGTGCAGGTAGCCGCGGTTCGTCATGCGGTGATGCTGGAGGCCGATTTGAGCTGCGCGGTGGAGCGGGCGTTTGCGGGGACGCTGGCAGAGGCAAGGATGCGTCTGTTTCATCCGCTGGGGTTCATGCTGGCTTCACCGGTGGAGACGCCGGAGGAGGCCGTGGAGCGGTTTACAGCGAAGCCCGTAAAGACCGCCTTAAAAGCAGCTAAGGTTTCTAAACGGAAGAGACGCAAGCGGGCGGAGGAGCCTGCCGATTTGTTGGCGGCGGATTCGGCGGAGGCGGGGTTTGCGGAGGATGTCGAAGACGAGGCTGCTGTACTCGGGGTGAGCGACGGCGAAGGTGTCCCGGGGTCGATTCATGCGTTGCTCGAGGACAAGTACGACGGCATTCGGGCGCAGGTGCATTGCGGAGATCCGGAGCAGCCGGGACGGGTGGCGATCTATTCCCGGAATCGCGAGGATGTGACGGTCAGCTTTCCGGAGCTGGAAGAGGCGTTTCTTAATGTTCGTGAGGCTTCGAGCGGGCTGATTTTCGATGGCGAGATTCTTGGTTGGGATGTGACAGCGGAGAAGGCGCTGCCGTTTTCGATCCTGGGCCAGCGCATCGGACGCAAGCGCGTGGACAACGCCATGCGGCGGGCGATTCCCGTCGTGTTTATGGCCTTCGATCTTCTATACGCGGAGGGCGAGCTTCTACTGCCATTGCCACTGCAGGAGCGAAGGGCGAGGCTGGAGGCAGTCGTGGAGCGTCTGGCGGCGGCTGTCGTTTCTCCGCCGGAGCTGGACGGCAGCCTGGTTACAGGGCAAAACGAGCTTTTCGCGGGAGCCTCGGAGAGCGAGGAACAGATGCGGCGGCTGCGGCTATCGGCGGCGAAGCTGGTGGAGAGTGCGGAGGCGATCGATCAGGCGTATCGCGATGCGCGGGCACGGGCTAATGAGGGCGTGATGATCAAGGCTGCGGAGTCGGCGTATCTGCCTGGACGGCGTGGGCTGGCGTGGGTGAAGCTCAAGCGCGAGCTGGCCACGCTGGATGTGGTAATTACAGGCGCGGAGTTCGGGCATGGTAGACGCGCAGGACTTCTTAGCGACTACACCTTCGCTGTGCAAGGGCACGGAATGGATGGGAGTGCGGAGCTGTTGAATGTGGGAAAGGCGTATTCGGGCGTAACGGATGCCGAGATTTCCGAGCTGACGGAGTGGCTCAAGGCCCATACGATCGAAGACTTCGGGCACTATCGGACGGTCGAACCGCTGCGGGTTCTCGAGGTGGCGTTCAACAACATCATGCGGTCGGACCGCCATTCGAGCGGGTTTGCGCTGCGGTTTCCGCGGATTCTGCGGGTGCGCGACGATAAGCCTGTCGAGGAGGTCGACACGCTGGAACGGGTGGAGGAGATCTATCAGTCGCAGCCGGACAAGGGTGGAGAGTAGCGACCGGCATAACTCTCGATGGCAGATAGAGATGCTCCGGTGCCGCCAAAGAGATTTTGACTGCGACAAAAGCATTACAGACTGGAGACAACCCCAGTGCGAATATCTGGTTAGAATTGAGATAAGCGAATCGGCAGAGGCGAAGTTCATTTGCCTCAATGGATTTGCCTCAGGCTATCCCCCTCCCCGGAGCCGTTCCGATGTCTCGTGTACTTCAGGCCCTGTTTTCCCCTTCCCGCTGCCTTTCCACCCCACTCTCTCTGCTCGTGCTGTTTGGCCTCGCTGCGCTGACTCCGATAAGCCATGCGCGCACGCCTGGAGCCGTGCTCTCGCCCGGAGTCGTTCCTTCCGCGGAGTTGATACTGCCGGCTTCAGGGCAGAAATATGAGTTGCACCTTTACCATCTGCACACGGGCGAGAGCCTGGATGTGGTTTATCGCATCGGAGACACCTATATTCCTTCGGCGCTGGCGGAGCTGAATCATTTTTTGCGCGACCACCGCACAGAGGACGTCAGTCATTACGATCCACGCGAGTTCGATCTGCTGCACAATCTGCTGACACGGCTGGGACGGCCGAACGCTCTGATCGACGTGGTCTGCGGCTATCGCAGCCCTTGGTCGAACAACTATTTGCGCACACGCGGGCCAGACACGGGCGTGGCCGAGCACTCGCAGCATGTGCAGGCGAAGGCGATCGACATTCGTGTCCCTGGCGTCTCGACGCGGCGGCTTGACCAGGCGGCGCTGAGCCTGCACGAGGGCGGCGTCGGCTACTACCCGGTGAGCCAGTTTGTGCACGTGGACGTGGGACCGGTGCGGCAGTGGAGCTTCAGCGGCGGACACAGCCGTCGTGGCCGTCATTATCGTCACCGGCGCACGTAGTCTGTTTGCACCTTGAGTTCATGCAGGGCCCGCTCTTCCGATTTGGGAGCGGGCCTTGCTGCATCAGCGGTGATAATGAGGCGACGAGGGTGATGCAGAGCGAGTGAAGAGCTGGATCGAGGTCTCCGAACAGAGGTTGAAGGCGAACTTCGCGGCTGTGCAGGCGCTTGCCGGCGCCGAGGCTGACGTGCTGGCGTTGGTGAAGGCCAAAGGCTATGGACATAATGCGGAGCTGGTGGCCCCGATACTGGCCGCTGCCGGCGCTCGCTGGCTTGGCGTTGATGATGCCGAGCAGGGCAGGCGGGTTCGTCAGGCGCTACAGCAGGATTCCCAAGCAGATCTCCAGAAGAATTTCCAGACGCGATTGATGGTGATGTGCGGGATGGAGCCTGACGATGCGGCGATGATCGTCGCCGAGCGGTTGACGCCGGTGGTGTGGACAGCGACACATCTTCAGGCGCTGGAGGCGGCCGCGTACGCTGCGGGAGAGCGGCTGACTGTGCATCTGGAGATCGACAGCGGCATGGCGCGGCAGGGAGTGGCGCCGGGAGCGGAGCTCGCTGAGTTTCTGGCGGCGCTGACGAAGGCGCGGCATGTAGATCTGGAGGGAGTGATGTCGCATCTGAGCTCGGCGGAGGTGGCTGGATCCTCAGTGACGGAGCGGCAGCGCGAGCGGTTCAGCGAGGCGCTTGCGCAGTTGGTTGCGGCAGGCGTTCGTCCGCGCCTCTTGCACCTGGCGAATAGCTCGGCGCTCGATGAGGGAACGACGACAGAGTGGATGCGGGAGACGGCCGCTGCGATGGGGGCGCGGGTTCTGGTGCGTCCGGGGATTGCGGTGTATGGGTACTGCCTGGCAAGAGAGGGTGAGTCGGGTCTAGCGCCGAAGAGTGGGGAGTTGGCGGCGAAGCTGCGGCCGGTGATGACGTGGAAGACACGGGTGATTGGGGTGCGTGAGATTGAGGCGGGACAGACGGTTGGGTATGGGGCGACGTTTGTGGCGCAGAAGGCGATGAGATTAGCGCTGCTGCCGGTGGGATATGCGGATGGGTTTCGTCGGGAGGCTTCCTCTGGGCTCGGAAATGGGTGGGTGATGATTCGAGGCGGTCGCGCGCCGGTGGTGGGAAGGGTGTCGATGAATTTGACGGTAGTGGATGTGACGGAGATGGGTGGAGAGTGTGTGGGTGATGAGGTGGTGTTGGTGGGGGACGGCGTGTCCGCTGAGGACCATGCGCGGTGGTGCGGCACCATTCCGTACGAGATTCTGTGCGGCATTCGAGCGCGTGCGCGGCTGACCTGACAGCGGCCACGCGAACGATAGACTGGAGAGATGTTGTCAGCGCTGTATGGGAGATGGATGATCGCGTGGGAGACTGCGCTGACCACCCGTGATGAGAATCGCGTCGAACGCCCGCTGGAATGGGGGTTTGAACATCTTGCGGACTGTGGTGGCGTTGAAGCAATGAAGCAGATTGAGCATGGCGAGATCTCTCCGCTGGAGGCGATGATTGCGCTCAATCAACATATCGTAGCCGAACCCCAGAGCTTCTTCGGTTACACGACGCCGACGGACTTTCGCATTGAGATGCACCATCCGGAGCTGCATCCGACCAATGTTCGTCCGGAGACGCGGGAGCAGGAACGGGAGTGGCGACGTCGTGCCGAAGTTGGTGAATTGCGGCGCGAGCCGTTTCTGCGCTGGACCTCGGCGGTGCAGACTGGCTTTCCGGAGAACGATCTGGCCAATGCGCGATGGTATCCGGAGAAGCAAACAGTAGACAGGGAGACAGTAGACAGTAAAAAAGGACGCAAGAAGCGGCAGGCAATGATCGTAATGCCGCAGTGGAATGCGGATGCGTTTTCGCATAATGCCTTGTGCGAGATGTTCAACCGGTGGGGGATTGCTTGTCTGCGACTGTCGAAGCCCTATCACGATGTGCGGAGACCGGCCGAGCTGGAACGCTCGGACTATGCGGTGAGTGCGAACGTCGGTCGCACGATCGCTGCGGCGCGGCAGGCGGTGGCGGATGTGCGGAGTGCCGTGGATTGGTTGGAGTCGCAGGGATATGAGCAGTTCGGCGTACTGGGAACGAGCCTGGGAAGCTGCTACGCGTTTCTGGCAGCGGCGATGGATCCGCGTGTCGAGGTCTGCGCGTTCAACCATGCGTCGACGTGGTTTGGCGATGTCGTGTGGACGGGGCAGAGTACGCGGCATGTTCGGGCGTCGCTGGAACATGCCGGGCTTACGCGCGAGGATGTGCGCGCCATTCTGGCGGGCATCAGTCCGATGAGTTTTATGAAGGAGTTTGCGCGGCCGGCGGGGCGGCGCACGCTTGTCGTCCACGCAACCTACGATCTGACGTTTCTGCCTGAGTTCTCGATGGACGTGCTGCACAACTTCGAGGAGCACAAGGTCCGGTATGTGTCGAAGGTACTGCCCTGCGGGCATTACACAACTGGCGAGACGCCGTACAAATATCTCGACGGCTGGTACCTTGGCTCGTTTGTGTGGAGCAGTTTTCGCGAGCTGGCGCGCAAGAGGCCGGCGATAACCGAGGTTGGTAAGCGGCTGCTCTAGAGGGTTCCGGCGGGAAGAACTGAATTCATGAAACGACGTGCGGCGCCCATGGGGGCTGTGCCAGGGCATGGCGTGGCGGGAGCTGCCGTTAGCGGCACGAGCTGAGGACGAGGATGCAATGCCCGGCGGGCTGCCTGCTGCTCGATCTCGCGTCCGACCTGCGCCACGATGGCCTGGGTCTGCGCGAGGCTGGCCAGGCGTGGGGGTACCGGTTTAGCGGTTTCTGCCGAGACGATATGGAGGCCGCGGTAGCGCCGCGAAGGTTGTGAGGCCCTCGCGACGCCGGGAGGAGGGGGAGTATGCAGGAGGTTCGGAGTTCCCATAGCAGCGATCCCGGAAGGACGGGGGAAGGGTATTGTGCGGGCTGCCACGGTTCGACCTTTCTTCGGAAGACTGGCCGAAGTCCCCCGAGGAGGCAGGGGACTTCGCAGGTGATGCACCTTGCCAGTTGATAAAGGCCCGGTACGAATGGCCCAGCCCCAAAAACATACTGCGGAGGCTTTGCTGCGGGTTGGTGTTACTGAGGATGCGCGCCGCTGATCAGACAGGAAGATCAAGGACGCGCTGGCCCGGTTATTTTTCAGAGCCCGTTTCGGCTCCATGGTGAGGATGCGGCCGGAGTTGCGAACCGGCTATCCCTCTTAGGCCGAGCGTACGGCGGGCTTGGGTGGGATGGGGATGCGACCTTCGGGGTAGAGCGGGGTTCGCCGCGTCGTACAATCGCACAAAGATATGCCGATCGATCTGACCGCTCCCCTCGCCACCGCCGATCCAGAGATCGCCGCCCAGATTCATAACGAGGTCATCCGCCAGCACGAAGGGTTGGAGATGATCGCCAGCGAGAACTTCGTCTCGCGGGCTGTGCTGGAGACCGCCGGGTCGGTCTTCACCAACAAGTACGCCGAAGGCTATCCGGGCAAGCGATATTACGGCGGGTGCGAGTTCGCCGACGTCGTTGAGAACCTGGCACGCGACCGCGTGAAGAGGCTGTTCGGCGCGGAGCATGCGAACGTGCAGCCGCACTCCGGCTCGCAGGCGAATGCGGCAGCGTACATGACGCTGCTGGAGCCCGGGGACACGATTCTCGGACTCGATCTGGCCCACGGCGGCCATCTCACGCATGGGCACCGGTTGAATTTTTCGGGCAAGCTGTATCGGGTCGCGGGCTACAAGGTGCGGCGAGATACAGAGACGATCGACTACGACCAGCTTGAGGCGCAGGCTCTGGAGGAGAGGCCGAAGGTGATCGTCGGCGGCGGGTCGGCGTATCCGCGGCAGTTTGATTTTCCGCGCATGCGCAAGATCGCGGACAAGGTTGAGGCGAAGCTGATGATCGATATGGCGCACTTTGCCGGGCTGGTGGCCGGCGGGGTGCATCCTTCGCCAGTGCCGCATGCGCAGGTGGTGACGTCGACGACGCACAAGACGCTGCGGGGCCCCCGGGCCGGTCTGATTCTGTGCACGGCCGACCTGGCGGCGGGGGTGGACCGGAGCGTGTTCCCGGGGCAGCAGGGGGGGCCACTTGTGCACATCGTCGCGGCCAAGGCGGTGGCGTTCGGCGAGGCGTTACAGCCGGAGTTCAAGGCCTACGCAACGCAGGTGGTGGCTAACGCGAAGGCGCTGGGTGAGGCGATGCAGGCGGCCGGGTTCCGTGTGATCTCGGGCGGAACGGATACGCATCTGATCCTGGTGGATGTGTTCGGGCGCGGGATGCTGGGCTCAGAGGCGGAGGCGGCGCTTGGGCTGGCCGGGATTACGGTGAACAAGAACGCGATTCCGTACGACACGAATCCGCCGATGAAGCCGAGCGGCATCCGCATCGGGTCGCCGGCGCTGACGACGCGGGGGATGAAGGAGCCGGAGATGCGGACGATCGTGGGGTGGATTGCGGAGGCGCTGGAGCATCGGAATGACGAGGGGCGGCTGAAGCAGATTCGTGGACGCGTCGGCGAGCTGACGGAGCAGTTCCCGCTTTACAACTGGTTGCGTGCGTAGTTGAGATAAGCTCGGGTACTATCACAATCCTGAGGCGGCACAGATGGACATGGTTCTGTTGCTCGGTGTCGTTACCGGCATGCGCAGCATGACGGCGCTGGCGGCGGTGTGCTGGGCGGCGTGGCTGGGGTTGATGCCGGAGCATGGATGGGCGGTGTGGACCGCGTATCTCGCTGCTGCTATCCTGTTTAGTATCTTTGCTTTAGGTGAGTATGTGGTTGATGCGTTGCCGAAGACGCCCAAGCGCACGGACGGGGGGCCGGCTATTGCGCGGGTGGTGATCGGGGCGCTCGTGGGGGCGGTGGTGGCGACGGCGATCGATGAGCCGCTGGCCGGCGGCGTGATCTTTGGAGCGGTGGGGGCGCTGATTGGGACGTGGGGCGGCTACTGGATCCGGATGACGCTGGACCGGATTACGGGGCGCGACCTGCCGGTGGCCCTGGCCGAGGACGTGTCGGCGATTGGGCTGGCGGTTCTGGCGATTGCCCGGCTGCATGGCGGTCTGGTGGTTGATATGCAGCGGATGGCCAGCTAGGGGTCCCCCCTGCCCTGGTGAGAGTGAATTCTTTAGAATGTTAGGGTTGCGGCATCTTTTGCGCGCAAAATATTGATTCCAGATATTTTGGTTCGTAAAATCTCTGGAATGTGTTGGTTGCGGCGTTTTTTTGTGGTATCCCCCAACATTGAACCCCACCCATGCCGACGATAAAGCCGTCGTCATGAATGGGCACCCAGATTTGTGTGGGTTTTGATCTCTATATCTAATTATAGAGAGTTGAGTGGAATTAATGTGCACCGATTTCTCTCTTTGTTTGCATGGGTTTAGGTGGTTTGGGGGCTTGACAAGATTTTCGGGTTTCCCGGTGCAGGTGGTTTCCGGGATGAGGGTTGTGGCGGGGTGGAAGAAGGCAATTCAGTCGCTTCGGCTTTCGCCTTCGCTCGGGCCTTCGGCAGAGCGGAGGCGCCTGCGGCGCGGCTTGTTTCCTGGGGCTTCGCCCCAGGCTGGTATGGGGCGCGCCGTTGGCGCTTGAAGGCAAAAGCAAGAGCAAAAGCTAATACAGGGGCCTTCGCTACGCTCAGGATGACAACTAGAAAAACAACGGCAAGAGCAAGAGCAACAGCAAGAGCAACGGCAAAAACCAATACAGGGGTCCTTCGCTTTCACTCCAGCGCGCAAAGACGCTCGCCGGGGACCCCGATTTGCTCAGGATGACGAGCGGAAGGGGGAGCGCAGAAGCCTTCGCTGCGCTTAGGGGCGGGTGGCGAGGGCGACGCGGGGGATGGAGGCGTAGTCGTCGAGGAAGCGGATGTTCTGCCAGGGCTGGTCCGGGTTGGTGAGGAGATGGGTGAGGGCGGTGCGCTGGCCGAAGCCGATCTCGAGGGCGAGGAGGCCGCCGGGGCGGAGGGCGTGGAAGGCCTGGGGGATGAGGCGGCGGTGGAGCGAGAGGCCGTCGGCGCCGGCGTAGAGGGCGAGCGAGGGTTCGTGGTCGCGGACCTGGGGGGCGAGGGTGGGGGCGTCGGTGTGGGGGACGTAGGGCGGGTTGGAGACGATGGCGTCGAAGGGCGGTGTTTTGGCGGGCAGGGCTGCGAGCAGATCGCCTTCGAGGAAGCGGATGCGGGAGGCGAGGCCGAGCTGCGCGGCGTTGGCGCGGGCGACGGCGAGGGCGGCGGAAGAGAGATCGGTTGCGGTGATGTCGGCGTGAGGGAGATTCTGCGCCAGAGCGAGGGCGATGGCTCCGGAGCCTGTGCCGACGTCTGCAATATGGAGGGGATTTGACTGCGGTTGGGAGTGGGCCCAGTCGAGGACGGCTTCGACGAGATGTTCGGTTTCGGGGCGGGGGATGAGGACGGCGGGCGTGACGCGGAGGGGGAGACCGAAGAACTCCTGCGTGCCGGTGATGTATTGCAGCGGCTCCTGCGCGGCGCGGCGGGCGACGAGGGAGCGGAAGGATTGGAGTTGGGCTGGGTCGATGGAGTCGTCTGCGTGGGCGAGGAGCCAGGCGCGGTCGCGGTGGAGCGTGTGGGCGAGGAGGGTTTCGGCGTCGCGACGGGCGATGGAGGTGGAGGCTTCGAGGAGGGCGTCGCGGAGCGTCATCGTCAGAGATGAGGATAGCGGGTGGGTGCGCGATGAGGTTTAGGTGGAAACGGTTCGAGCGACTGTGCCGGAATGGGCAAGCCTGTGGTTCGAGGTGTCAGGAGACCAGCCGCGGCAGGCACTGCCGGTCTGATGGATCACTGACGGGAAGCTGACTTCTGATTAGGGGCTGTACCAGATAATGTCGTGAGGATCTGGTATGGCGAGCGGGTTTCGTAAGAGTCGTTTGTCGTGGGGCAAGCAGGTTCGCTTGGTGGAGCATTTTGTGGCCG
>Ga0207933_1000638_pt1 | contig 32629 bp, 30 predicted proteins | sample NGESurdeep092012_4_FD_184488 | JGI IMG/M metagenome (GOLD analysis project Ga0207933, IMG submission 184488) | Arctic peat soil microbial communities from Barrow, Alaska - NGEE Surface sample F53-3 deep-092012 (SPAdes) | ecosystem: Environmental > Terrestrial > Soil > Wetlands > Peat ... | reverse complement strand
AACGGCCGGGAGAGCGTGCCTTCATCGGCGCGGCGAAGGAATGCAAAGAAGGTCTTTGCCATGCCTCCATAGTCGCGCTTCTGCCGGATGCCGTGCTGCCGCGCTAGCATCTATTGACTACGCTCTAGCAGTGTCGCTGCTGAGACGGCCTTCTCAAACCGCATCCCGCAGAGTCAAGCGACAAGGAAGCCCAGTCGGGCGCGGCCCACCGTTGAAGACGTGTCCCAGAGGAGCCGCATCTCGCTGGTAGGCAGCAGTGCGACAGTTCAGGCATAGATATTGCCTTCAACGTGAACATAAGCTCGGCAAAAGTTGTTCGCCAATCTCAATTTACCGTGCAATTAGCGCGCTACGGGCTGTAGGATCGCCTCCAAAGCGGCCACGACCTCTTCGGGCTCCGCCCGTCCAGTCATATAGTCCACGTCGACATGAGCGAAGCGAACGATCCCACTCCCGTCGATAACGAACGTAGCCGGGACAGGAAGTTCGTAAGTGTCCTCCCCGTTGCGGAGAGCAAGATCATTCTTGAACACAGTCCTGGAGAGGTTCTGCAGTTCGTCGCCAACTCGGAACACAATCCCAAACTGCCGCGCAACCGCATTTTTGAAATCGCTCAAAACGGGGAAGGTCAACTTGTTCTTCTCTGTCACTATGATCCCACCGTCTGGCTTCTCAGGCGAGATAGCGATCAGGTTAGCGCCGAGCTTGTTTATCCTTGGAAGCGCCTCCTGTACGGCGTGCAACTCAAGATTGCAGAACGGGCACCACTCGCCACGGTAGAAGCTGATCACGACCGGACCTGCCTTGAGCAACGTCTTGAGGGATATTTCATGGCCGAAGGCATCCGGCAGTGAGAAATCAGGAGCGGAATCGTTGATTTTCAGCGCATGGTCTAGCACACCGGACGAGCGGACGCGATCAATGTCATCGGTAACAATTTTGAACTGATCTCCCAAACCGTCTTGGGCCTTCGCCTTGTATGCTTCTGCTTCCTGCTTGTAGGACATGTGATTCTCCTTGGTGTAAAGAGTTGACTATTTGTAGCCCCGTTACAAAGTAATGCTGTAAGGGAAGAAGTGATCGCGCCCGCACCTCCTAACGCCGAACCACTCAGGAGAGCGCGGGATAGGTCGTGTAGCCGGCAGCGCCTCCTCCGTAGAAAGTCGTTGGATCCGGTTCATTCAGAGCGGCTCCGAGTTGCAGTCGCCTTGGTAGATCTGGGTTGGCCAGAAAGGCGCGGGCGTATGCGACTGCGTCGGCATGCCCGGTTCGTAATGCTTCCTCCCCCCTGGGCCCGTCATATCCACCGTTCACGACGTAGAGACCTCTCCAAAGTGTTCTCAGGTGGGTCGACAAGGCGAGATCCTCCTCGCTGGTCCCTTTGCTGTCCTGTGCCCTTTCAACGACGTGGAGGTACCCGAGCCCATAATCGTTGAGTCTTGCAACCGTGACGGAGAAGGTCTCGAGTGGGTTGTCGTCCCTCACGTCGTTAAAATCAACCGTCGGAGAGATGCGCACACCGACCTGTCTGCTGTCCCACGCTTCGAGCGCCTGTTCGACTGTCTCCGTGAGAAAGCGGACTCGATTCGACGCATCCCCTCCGTATTCGTCGGTTCTCTGATTCGATCCTGTTCGGAGAAATTGATCGATCAAGTACCCATTCGCCGCATGAATCTCGACCCCGTCAAATCCGGCTTCTTTCGCGTTCCCGGCTGCCCGCCGATAATCGTCCAAGGTCTCCTTGATCCCGCTGGCCGTCAAGGCAACCGGCTCCGAAACCTCTACGGGCCCCGTGGCAATGAACGTCCGGCTATTGGCACGAATTGCGGATGGAGCAACGGGTTGCGCGTTGTTTGGCAACAAGGACGAATGAGAAATTCGGCCAACATGCCACAACTGAAGGAAGATTCGGCCTCCACTCTTGTGAACGGATTCCGCGATTCGGCTCCACGCTTGTACCTGTTCAGGGGAATGAATCCCTGGAGTATTGATGTACCCTTTGCCCATGGGCGAGATTTGGGTCGCCTCGGTGACGATGAGTCCAGCCGAAGCGCGCTGCGAGTAATAAGTCGCTGCGAGTTCGCTCGGCACGCCATCTGCGCGTGCGCGGATGCGCGTCATGGGCGCCATGAAGACGCGATTTGCTAGGACCAAAGACCCAAGCTGAACAGATTCGAAGAGATTCGCCATTTCTGTGCTCCTGTTGTTCAACGACGTGGTGGGCTACTGGTGATAAGCCGGCGGTGAAGAACTCATATCAGGTTCGACACGCCTGATCCGGTCTCTAACCAAATATGGTTGGGTTCGAACTCTGTTATTGAGTCGGCATATCGCTAGTCTTCTCTGCTCGCCGCTCCTTCCAAACAGCAAATAAAGTGAGCAGGTCGAGGAGGAGAACGACACCGGGAATCACAGGTGGCTTAATACCGAGAGGAAGAACGCTAGCAGGCACCTGAGGTTGCAGTTGGACATAGATTGCCACGCCCATCTGAGAGACGAGGAGCAAACACGCGATCAGGAGGAGTTGAGATCTGCTTTTTGCGATCAACGACTTTCGAAGCCATGGCATTAAGAAGAGGCCGCCGTAACCATTTCCGTCAATTTGCCCACGAGAATCGCCTGGTGGGGTAGATGACTCTGTTGAATCTGGATATCAAACCATCCACGGAATGGCTGGAAGAACTTCAGGAATCCGAACAGCAACATCAGAACTCCCAGGAACAGCGATAAAGGCATGATTAGACGACGGGTCATTCTCTTCTCTACTTTCGAAATTTTTCGACTTCCCAGCGCCGGCCCACGGGGCATCTTGCGGAATTGGCGCCGAGCTAGTTTTAGTTCTCGGATTAAAACTAATCTGTTTGTAGACAGACACGTCTGTCTCGATAATAAATAGTATAGACAGACGAGTCTGTCTTCTGTCAAGATGAATTCGATGAGAACACAAAAACAATCCGATCCGCGGGAGAGAATTCTGAAGGTTGCCGACCGCCTCTTCTACGCGGAGGGGGTTCGTGCGACGGGCACCGAGAAGATCATGTCCATCGCCGAAGTCGCAAAGGCGACGTTTTATCGGCATTTCGAAAGCAAAGATGCCCTCGTGCTCGCGTACCTAGAAAACCGCGATCAAGCTCTTTGGGACTATCTCTCTCATCCCACTCCCCCAAAGGATCTGCGTGAGGTTCTGACCAAATTCGAACAATACACGAACCGGCCCGAAGTAATCGGCTGCCCGTTCCTTCGTATCGCATCCGAATACCCGGATACTGCCCATCCGTTCCATCGCCTGGCGATCGAACACCAAGACAAAATTCTTGACTATCTAACCGACCTGCTAAAGCCCTACGCAATCGACAAAAAGGCGGCGGCGGCGGGGATACTTAGCGTCATCGATGGCGCCCTCTCCACGCGAATGCTCTATGGGACTTCGAGGGAGATTCCGCTTCTCTCATCCGCAGAGGCAGTACTCGAGAGCTTTCTGAGCGCGTGAGCTCGTCATTTGAGATGATCCCCGTGTGCACAGAACGCACTTGCCCGTGCCGGTCGATACTCATCAACGGCGCTGTGAGTCTCGGCGGGTACAGGATTTGCTCAAAGAGGCCAATGGCACACGAGCGTCAGTGAGCGAAGTGAAGTTTGTTGGCAGGGGGTTCAAGCTTCGGCCGACTATAGGGATGTTCGCTCGCCTGAAACATATATTGGTTAGCGTTAGTCGCGAAAAGGCGCTTGTATTGATCAATTGGCGACTTTTCAGCACCCTCTTGAGCACCCAAGATCCGAGAAAGTCCGCGAAACTTGGCCAATACCTCTCCCGCGCATGGGCAATGGTTGGAAGAAGGAATCATCCCTGCGGATCTTTTTGTGTCATGACTAACGTAGTAATTGAGATCTGGAGTGCTATCCAAATGGAACTGCGTCATTGCCTGCCATAGACGTTCATCGTCGTCTGGGTCCGTCCGGTCTCGTTCAGCCCCAAACGGTGCGTGTGCCAGCATATAGAGCTGTACTTCCCGGCTGCGGGCCGCCGCTCTTTATGGATCGGCAGTCGAGCGCCGTTCGGCGTGGGCTTAGTCTGGTTGCCCAGACACCAGCACCGGCACCACACTTCGGGCACTCCGCAAAACCTCTGCCAGACGGATCCTGACACCCAGAAGAGGCACTCCTCAGCGGGGCCGAATCCCGAAGCTGTAAACAACGCCAAAGCCTATGATGGGGAACGTCTTCAGCGGTTCCAGGTCGTGCTCATACTTCGCCGCCTGTGCCTGCACATCCTGCTGCAACTCCTGATTTGACGCGACATCGGCGCAGTTCTCGCCCGTAGAGTCGCATATCTGTCCCGAAGTGAGCGCCAGATCGACCGCGGGAGAGCCGATGAGGGCCACGCCAATCTCAATGGGGAAGGACCAGTGCTTGCCGTTTGCAGGAAGGAAACTACCCCAGCCCGTGGTGATGGTAAAGGCCGGCGTCTGCGAGTGCAGGTTCAGGGTTGCGGTTCCAGTCACCGGGTTCGAAGCTGAAGAATAGTAGTCTTCCCCGTTGAGAGTAAACGTGCTGCCGCCTTCTGCGATTATGGCGCTGGTGGCCTTATTCTGGTTGTAGAAAAGGACGCCCGGTGTCAGGCGTAAGCCGTGTCTGGGAAACGGATAAAGATCGAGAGATATCCCAGCCGAGGCAAGATTCAATCGCGGTGAGATAGCGAAGCCGTCAGTGTTGAAATTGCCGGTGTATTTGAAGAAGCGGCCGTCGCCGCGCAGGTCAAGATAGCGGTTCACATTGGTGGCGGCCATCAAATGCACGCCAAGTAGTGAGATGCCGCCGCCGAATGCGACCCGGGAGAATGGAGGCACCTGGCTGGGGGCGGCCGGCTCTGAGAAAGCTATGGCTGCGGATGAGTTCACGGCATCGGCATGTAGATCGGCAAGACCGGAGACTTTTGAAGCTGTGACCTGGCCGTGAAGCGAAGGGGACAGTTGGCCGAATGCGCCGACGCTCAAGAGCGCGGCCAACAGAGAGCACAAGACAGAACGAAGCAACACTGATGCAATTTTGCTATGCATAGCAACCTCTCGGAGTTGTTGGGGGGACGAAGGATCGTTACCACCCAACCAGCGGAGCAATCAGGTGGACATTCAAACGCCCTTTTCGCTGCGCCGGATCAGCACGAGCATACTTCGAGCTATCCGGCTGTCACATCCCCAAATGGGAGATATTTGAGACCGATCCTCAGTCGGGAGCCTGCACTCCACATTCGAACCGATCTCAATGAAGCCCCCGCGCTTCAAGTACTGAGAGTTGCTATTGACACCGTCACTGGCACTCATCTAGAATGGCCACGCTCCAAGGACTTGATTCTGAGCGGCTTCCCATGCGCCCCTTCAGCGGAGACAGTTTCCCGGCTACTCGGGCTGTTGTACGAAGCTGCAGCTTCTCCAGGCTGCTGGCCGGATTTCCTCGATGCGGTTCGCCAAAAAAACGGCGGCGCTGGTTCACTGCTGCCTGGGCAGTTTTTGCTTGATAAGTGTGTTTTCTGGCTTGTTCAGATTCATGGGAGCCGATGCACGCAGTTTGTCACGCAGCACCTTGCCGCGCGAGCGCTTTTCTTTCTTGACACGACTTACGGCTGGTGGACAGCGTGGCCTTATGTCTCCTCGTTTACTATCCGTGAATGCTGGCATTCCCCAGGACATTCACTGGCACGGCGAGACGGTGCATACCGGCATCTGGAAAGAACCGGTGGAGGGCCGACGCATGGCCCGGCGGCGACGGTCTTGGCAATTCCAGGGCTCACGTAACCCATCCAAACAGTATCCCCGTCCCTTAGGAACATGAGGTCCGCCCCGTCGATTCTAGTTGCCATCATAGTCGGATTCCGATATAGTCGGCTTTCGAGTATCAGTCCGATGAAGAAGACTGCCCCCTCAATTACGCCACTTTCCACTGCCGCGCAATACATCCTTCTTTCGCTGGCTGGCAAAGACTTGCATGGCTACGGCATCGTTCAGGAAGTTCTCAAGATAAGCGATGGCTGCTACGGTGTCGGGCCAGGAACACTGTACGACAACCTGAAGAAACTGATGAATGCTGGCTTGGTCATCGATGCTCCGCGCGGCGCAAGCAAGGTTAAAGATGATGAAAGGCGCTTCTATCGGATCACGCCGGATGGCCGTCGGATATTGTCGGCTGAGATCGCGCGTTTGGAGAGCATTGTGGCAGTGCACTCTTGCCTGAAGAGGCCCCGAAACGCATGAAACCTTTGGCCGGCGTTGCCTTCCGATTCATCGTGCACTTGTATCCGCGCGCTTTCCGTAACGAGTTCGGCGACGAGATGCTTTGGATCTTCGATGAGCAGATGACGTGCTGTGAGAAGCGAACGGGTCGCGCTGTTCTGTGCACGCGGTTGTTGCTCGATACTCTAAGTTCAGCTTTCCTTCAACATACCGTGCGCGCGCGGCGCGGGCCCGCCGTATTAGGACCGCTCATTCTTCAAATGGACTTTTCCGCTTGCCTGATTCAAGTGACGCAGGTGGGTTTTATTGCTTTCTGTTGTCTCTTCAATATTCTTGGCATCAGCATTTTTGTGCGTATGGTCATTTCAAGCCTGTAACCACTTTCTACTGGCGGGAATTGACCAAATCTAATTTGATGTCTCTTTAAAGTCGCAAGGCGGAATAGAACTGCCCCCCCCAACACGTAATTCGCACGGGAGCTGTCAAATGAGATTTTATGGAACACGCGCGTTTCACGTTGCGGCCCTCATCTGCTTTACCGGTATGCTTCGCGCTCAGGGCGCCCCGCCGCATCCCGCCCAGGACAGTTCGCGACCTACGGTGCAAATGATTCCCGTTGAAAAGGACGTCAAACTGGAGGTTCTTGACTGGGGAGGCACTGGCCGGCCGCTCGTTTTGCTGGCGGGCAAAGGATTTACCGCTCACGAGTTTGACCAGTTTGCGCCTACGCTGACCACGAAGTATCACGTTTACGGAATCACGCGTCGTGGATATGGGAATTCAAGTATCCCACCACCCACGGATGCAAATTACTCCGCGGACCGGCTTGGGGATGATGTTCTGGCAGTGGTGAGTCAATTAAAGCTGGTACGCCCAGTGTTGGTAGGACACTCGATAGCGGGCGAAGAGTTAAGTTCCATCGGTATACGGGAACCGGACAAAGTTGCAGGCCTGGTTTATCTGGACGCTGGTTACGCCTACTCGTTCTATGACCCAGCCACAGGGGATTTGGCGATCGACTACGATACATTGCGTCGGCAACTCGATCGATTTACGACCCTCGTTCCGATGAAGGAACGTAAGGAAATCTTGGCGGATATCGCAGAGAGCCTGACTCGCTTCCAGAAGGACCTCGCTCCCTACCAAGCACGCGTCGCGAGCGCGCCGGACAATGCGCCTCTACCACCAGACACAGCAGCGAACAGGGTGGATGTTGCTATCTTTCGCGGTGAGCAGAAGTTTGGCGGGGTGAGATGCCCGGTTTTGGCAATGTTTGCCGACCCTCACTCGTTTGGAGACCAGTTTAAAGATCATCCAGAGGCTCTGAAGGCCGCTCAAGACAAAGACCGATCCGAAACTTCAGCGCAGGCTGATGCCTTCAGCCGCGGCAATCCGCAGGCCGTCGAGGTCAGAATCCCAAATGCAGACCACTTTATTTTTCGATCAAACCAGACTGAAGTGAGAAAAGCGCTGGACGACTTCGTGGCCACATTGCCCCGATAGTGTTTGATCAGCGTGAGTTCCGAGGGCAAGACCGGCACATTCGAGGCGAGAGTACAACGGCCATTCACTTTTCGTTCAAACACATAGCTTCCGTGAAGACATTCGATGCGTCTGCGGAGGGGGACATCTTACTGAAGTTGACACGTCGTGGCCGGCTATGCCGGGGGGCGGACAATCTTCAGACGGAACCCGGTCGAAGTCGAAATCTTCCCATTGAAGCGCCGCGATCTCGGCTGATCCGAAGCTACCTCGAGTTCTACCACTCGACTCGCCTTCACTGGAGCCTTCAATCGCTCACGCCCGATCAGGTATACTCCAACCTCCTGCCGGAATCCGTGGCAGCCTAAAAAGCAAAAACAAAACTTCCACTTAAAAAATACAAAAACTGTCCAAACAAGCAGAACCACCTCACCGCGCGTCCATTTTGTATAAGAGCCGTCCGGTTCGCCAAAGACTTCCCGCAAGGGACGAAACGATCATGGCGTTGATCGCCCCAGCGGAACCATCCTCAACAAGTTCTTCAGGAGAAACACGATATGCCGGACAAACCAAACCCCATTGTTCTGATTCACGGAGTTTGGATGACTGCTCTGTGCTGGGAGAACTGGATCAGACGCTACTCGGCGAAGGGCTATCGCGTGATTGCTAAGAGCTGGCCCGGGATGGACATTGATATCAACGACCTGCGGCGCGATCCTTCCCCAATCGCGAGTCTGGGCATCAACGAGATTGTTACGCACTACGAAAACCTGATACGGGAGCTGGATTCCCCGCCCATTATTATTGGGCACTCCTTTGGTGGCTTGATCGCGCAAATTCTGCTTGATCGTGGTCTGGGAATAGGGGGCGTGGCCATCGCACCAGCTCCGGTGAAGGGCATCCTGTTCTTGCCCTTCTCCACATTGAAGGTCTCGTTCCCGGTGCTGAGCAATCCGGCCAACAATCACCGGGCAGTACCCCTCACACCGGAGCAGTTCCACTACGCATTCACCAATAACCTCAGCGAGGAAGAGTCCTTGGCAGTCTATGAGCGTTATGCCGTGCCCGGCCCAGATCATGTCCTCTTCCAGGCTGCCTTCGCCAACTTCAATCCCCACGCGGCAACAGCAGTGGATTTTCAAAATGAGGAACGGGCGCCTCTCCTCCTGATCGCGGGCGGGAACGATCATGTATCTCCGGCATCGGTGGTGGAAGCCAATTTCAGGCTTTATGAAAAATCCAAAGCGACCACCGAATACCGGGAGTTCCCTGAACGGACTCACTACACGTTGGGTCAGGATGGCTGGGAACAAGTTGCCGACTATGCATTGACGTGGTCGGAGGCCAATGCCGGAAAGCGCTCCAAGGCGGCCGCAAGCGAAGGAGGTAGATGAAAATGGACCGGCTGAAAGGGAAACGTGCACTTATCACGGGCGGCTCAAGCGGGATTGGGTTAGAGACCGCCCGGCACTTCATTGCCGAGGGCGCGCGCGTTGCCGTCACCGCGCGCGATCTCAAATCCTTCGACCAAGCGCGGCAGGAGCTTGGAGATCGAGCGATCTACCTCGCGTCTGATGCAGCCGATGTTGCAAGCCAAAAAAAACTTGCCGGCGAAATCAAAGACGAGTTTGGAAATCTCGATATTCTCTTCGTCAATGCCGGCATCGCCGAGCTGAAGCCCATTGAGCAATGGGACGAAGCCGCTTTCGACCGTTCCTTTGGCATCAATGTCCGAGGTCCGTTCTTCCTCATACAAGCGTTGGTGCCTCTCTTTGCGAGCCCGGCTTCGATCGTGCTGAATGCGTCCATCAACGCCGATATAGGCATGCCAAACGCCACTGTCTATGCTGCATCCAAAGCCGCTTTGCTCTCTTTGGCCCGCAACCTGTCGGCGGAGCTGATCCCGCGCGGAATTCGTGTGAATGCAGTTAGCCCCGGCCCCATCACGACTCCTCTCTACAGCAAACTCGGACTCTCCGCGCCCGATCTGAAAGCGGCTTCAGAGGCGCTTCAGAACCAAGTTCCAGCCAAACGCTTCGGCAAACCTGCCGAGATCGCCAGCGCCGTCGTCTTCCTGGCGTCCGATGAATCGGCTTTCACCGTCGGGAGCGAACTCATCATAGATGGAGGGCTAAGTCTCTAAGACTTTTCCCCGCGCGCGTAACTAACTTACTGAACTCCGCAGGAAACCTGCTACGAAAGCAGCCAGAATCCACAGCTTCGGACCCCCAGAAGTAATCGCACTGGACGATGTACTTCGCCCAACACCCAACTCCGATCAAGTGTTGATCCTGGTTGCCGCGGCGGGCGTCGGCCCCTGGGATGCGCTCATCGTTCCTTTGCGGGAATATGGGACGTCTCTGGGAAGACCCGAAGTAGACACGCTCAACGGCTCTGCCGTGGCTGCGCTCCTGGGCCTCCGCCACCACCTTATCAGGCTGATTGCCATATTCGGCGGCTAGCTGGCGATGCGCCGCAATTCCTTCGGCGGGCGACTGAATTAGCTTCTTGTCGCGGGCGGGTGGGCCGCTATCTCCGCGGCCTTATGGCCACGAAAACCGCTTTGCTCCATACGCTCGCGCATCTGCTGGCTGCGTTGACTGGAGGCGTCAAGGTACTCCTGGGTGTATCCCTTGATCTCTGGCGGCCCGCTATTTGGTTACATAAATAAGAACCAGCGCAGCGCAATCGGACAGGTTGACCACGATGTAACCTGTTGCGGCCGTGCGCGTCAGATAGGAGCGTTCTCCAGAGAGGGTACATCCCATGCAGCGTCACAGAACCGTTCGCTTTCTCCCCGCCTTGATTGCGGGCGCACTTTTCCTTGCCGGATTATCCTCGACCATGATCGCGGAGGCGCAGGCCCTTCCGCCTGCATCTCCCAATGCAGTGCTGGTAGAACTTTTCACTTCCGAGGGATGTTCCAGTTGCCCTCCTGCTGACGATCTTCTGCGTCAGATAAATGGACGGGAGACTGGGCAGCGGCAGCTCATCGTCGGAATCAGCGAGCATGTCACCTATTGGAACCGCTTGGGCTGGGCCGACCCGTATTCGTCGACAGTTTTCACACAACGACAGAGTGCTTATGGGACGCATTTCGGGCTTGACAGCGTCTATACGCCGCAAATGGTTATCGGCGGACGGGAGCAAATTGTCGGGAGCGATGCCGCCGCGCTCAGGAGCGCTCTTCTGGTTGAGTCGCGCGCGAAGCAGATCGAGCTGCGCATCGTCTCAGACGAAGTCTCGGCAGACTCGCTCACAATTCATTTTTCCGCGCAGAAGACAGTTTCAGGCCAGGCGCTGGAAATCATGGCCGTGGTGACCGACGATACGGATCGCTCCAATGTGTTGCGTGGAGAGAATGCCGGCCGCGCGCTACAGCATGTTGCCGTCGCGCGCGCCCTCATGCATCTCGCCACGATTTCCGCTGACTCCGAACAGACACTGCACATCGCTCTGCCGGCATCGGCATTCGCAAACAAGGCAACCGGACATCACCTTATCCTCTTCGCCCAGAGTAGCCGAACAGGTTACGTCGTGGGCGTGGACACGAAGCCGCTGTAGAGTGGCGACCGGCGATTTTTTCTCAACGCTGTGTAACCATTCCCGCCTTGAGTGCTCAAACAGGCGGAAAGGGAGAAATGATTCGTTGCTCTCCTGCAAAAGCCGTAATGCCGGGTAAGTTTTCCTTGTGTGCTCCGGCCCGTACTCCATGCAGAGAGCCAAGTCGGCGTTTGCGAATACAGCCGAGGTGCCGTCCCAGTCGTACGGTGATCGCGGATAAGGATGTGTCCCAATTGTGCTCAACAGAATAAAAGTTTCGACATGGGCTCCGATCCCGTTACGCCTCATCGTGGGCTATGGGTTCATGGAGCACGGTTACGCTAAGCTGCTCAAAGGGCCGATGGGTTTCGCTTCCATTCTTCACGCCCTTAATGTTCCGAGCCCTCACCTGATGGCATGGATGACGATCCTGACGGAGTTGATTGGCGGCTTTGCGGTGTTCGTGGGCGCATTCGTCCCACTCGTGAGCGTACCCATGGCTGTTGTTCTTCTGGTCGCGATGTTCACTGTTCATCTGCCCTATGGCTTCAGCTCGATCAAGCTGATGGCGATTACGCCGACTGGAGCTAAGTTCGGCCCTGTAGGATATGAGTGCGATCTTCTTTATTTAGCCTGTATCGTCGCGCTCCTCCTCGGTGGCGCGGGACCGTTTTCGATTGATGGATTTCTTTCAAGGCGAAGTGCACTCGGTTCGTCGAAGGATCACAGCTCGCAAGAAGCGGTAGGCTCATCAGAGCGTGCGCCAGACCCGTCGGGCTGGAGGGTGTAACGCCGCTTCCGCCAGAAGCCGCAACGCTCAGGGCGGGGAAGACGGGCATAACCGCAAGAAGTGAAGAAGGCATCCAACTAAGCGGCCTTCACCTTTTCCCGCCTTTGGTCGCAACCCGATGCGTCAACGATCACGGGCTGCAAATCTAAAGTCGATCATGCAAACGGGCTCTCCCGGAATCTCGAAGGATCGGTGATCACGTATGGTTAAGGAGAGTGTATTCCTATGAAAGCTCGCACAGCACCCAAGATGGCCACATTGTACAGACCGCTCTTTTCGGTTTGCCGCCAGACCTCCAAACCGCACGTGTGGATTGCGCTCCTGGGTTTTCTGCTGCTGAGCGTGAGCGCCGGTGCAGAAAAAACTCCCGCAGTCGGCGCCAAAGCCCCCGACTTTACACTTTCCACGCCCAACGGGCACGACGTACAGCTCGCTCGACAGGAGCGCAAGTCAACCGTCGTCTTGGTCGTTCTCCGCGGCTATCCTGGCTATCAGTGCCCCTACTGCCAGAGACAGGCGCATGACTTCATTGAGCACGCCTCCGCTTTCGCCGCAAAGAAAGCAAACGTCCTGATTGTGTATCCAGGGCCTCCAGCCGATCTCGATCAGCGCGCGAAGGAGTTTCTGGCCAGGCAGGCTGCTCTCCCTCCGAACGTCACGCTCGTCGTTGATCCTGACTACTCCATGACGGACCTGTACGGGCTCCGTTGGAATGCTCCGCACGAAACTGCTTACCCCTCCACGTTCATACTCAACCGGAGAGGCACGATTCTCTTCGAGAAGATCAGCCATAACCACGGTGACCGAGCTACAGCGCAGAATATGCTCGATCAACTCACCTCTCGGTAAGTCGCGGTGGCTGTAAATGCTTTGCCGCGAAGCGGTGGAAGCGCAGGCCGCGACCTCCGGCCGTGCAAGCCCGTCTCGCAGCACGAGAGGAGAGCAGCTATCGCCGCACGCATCTACTGCGGCGCCTCGGGTTCACCAACTCGATCTCTGGGACCACGTCTCGGGTCGGTAGTCGTTCGTAACCGAAGAGCACTGAGAAGTTTGTCTCTACTGTTGTGACCGCACATAAGCTGCTGTCAGGTTGTAACCGAAATGCTCTCTCCTACTCTCATATGTGCACGTCGCCGGAATCGTCCGGCTCGTTTGCATCCATCCCGCAACGAGATACAGGAGAAAAGTCATGCGAAAACAGCTTTTTGCACTGGGAATCGCGGTATGCTGCGCAGTCGCGCAGCCCGCCCTGCTCCACGCCAGCGATGGCGGCGAGTACGTCTACGTCGAGAGCAACATCGGTACGCCGAACGGCAACTCCATCTATGCATTTCAACACGAGTCTGACGGCCAACTCCATCCGGTTTCCGGTTCACCTTTTCTGACTGGCGGAGCCGGTGTGACGTATACCGGCTCCGCAACCGGTCCGTACGACTCAGATCAGGAGATAATCGTCAATCAACAGCAAACGCTTCTCTTTGCGGTCAACAGCGGCAGCAACACGATCTCAGTATTCCATATCGAAGATGGGGGCGTCCTGACGCCCGTGAATGGCTCACCGTTTCCATCCGGCGGCGCAGCGCCGGTCAGCCTGGCACTCGACGGCAACACACTCTATGTCGCTAACCAGGGCGGGACACTCGGCACCCCTTCCACTATCCTGCCGAATTACGTCGCCATGCGAGTGGAAGGTGGCGGCGTGCTTCGTTCGATCAACGATAAGACCAATGACACCACACGCGCATACCAGACCTCTGTCAGCGTTGGAATAGGGACCTCTCCCTCTCAGGTGTACCTGGCGCCAAACGCGAACATACTGTTCGGTGCCGATTTTGAAGGCGGTCTGCTGCAGCGGTTCCTTTACGACGGTGTGGGTAAACTCCAACAGCTGTCACCTGTGGCCCTGCCTGCTTCGGAGTTCAACGATACAACGACCCCCCGTCTGCCTCTTGGATTGTGGAGCAATCCCCGGCAACCTATTTTGTATGTCGGCTATGTTACTGCCAATAAGCTGGGGGTCTACCGATATGATGAAGCGGGCGATCTTAAGTTCCTACGCACAGTCTCCAATGACGGTCAGGGCATCTGCTGGCTCCGCTCGAACGCAAGCGGCACACGCCTGTATACAACCGATACGGGAACGAATCAGGTTAGCGTCTATGACACGAGAGACCCTGCCTACCCAGTGGAGATACAGACGTTCACTATGGAAGGCGCAGGAAATGGTTTTCAGGAAGGACTGTCTGGAGACGGACAGTCCCTCTATGTGATCTCTCAACGCGCCGCCTCCTCCATACCGGAAGGCCAGGGCAATGTTCTCCACACGTTGACCGTCAAGAGAGACGGCACCTTAACGGAGACAGCCGCGCCGATCGTCTTCAATCTTCCGGCAGGGGCACGGCCGCAGGGCATCGCTGTCGTTGCTCAGTAAACGTGAAAGCAGGGCCGGTCTTTGGTGGCCGGCCCTGTTTTATCATCCTTCGTTGCAAAACAGAAGCTACGATATCCAGAAGAGGTACACGCCATGGATATGGTTGTGTGCGAGGAGTTCGATGGCAACCAGCAGCAGTGTGAAGAGACTCACCCAGAGCTGAAACGACTCCATGCGTTTTCTATGGGTAGACAGTTCCTTCCTGCGCCACTGCGCCGCAGGCCGGGAACGAAGCCGACGTACCTGCCATAGAAGAGCCAGGTTGACGCATGAGCCCAAGACAGCAAAGATCAGCATGGGCAGACGAATAGCGTCCCGATGAAATTCCTGAACCGGCGCGGACGTGATCACGGCAAGCAGAAGTGATCCTAGGCCAAAGGCAATCTGGAGTCCGCTTGCTGCCATGGCGAAAGAGCAAACACTCTGCAGGAGCGCAAAGGCAATACCGGTCCAGACCAGATAAGCACTGCGCTTCTCTAGCCGCTCGCTCTTTTCCAGCTTCGCGACGACATCAGCTTTTTGCATGGGATTTATAGCCTGTACAGATAGTTATCCGCTCGATTCGCTCACTGTTGTCACTCTATCAGAGGGAGGCTGGGTCGCCCTATATTTTGTGCCAGTATGGGGCCACGCATTGTGATCTTCCCCCCGGTTGCGCGGGCACAACTGCCGGGCTGGAGGAGCTTGATCGGCCCCGGTATTTTTAGGACCAATCCGAGAATGAGTGATTCGGAAAAATCGGAAGAGGAGATTTTGCCATGAAGAAGTTTTCCATGGAGCAGATCTTTGGACTTTCCGAGCAGGCCGGGGTAGGCGTGCCGGCGGAAGAGTTGATCCGCAAGGTGGGGATCAGCGAGCAGCGCCGTTGCGAGTCTCCGATTGGGGGGCAGGACCCAACTCTTCCAGCCCGGCGAAGCTCATCGAACGCGGCGGTCCAGCGAAAGACCGGCGACCGGCCCCTCCTCATCTTGAGGACCACGACAAGCTGTAAACTCTCAACTTCCAAACAGCTTAGTTTTGGATTTTGGGTCAAATCCCTGGTGCACGTCGCTGAGTTGCTTTAAGCTTTGTGCGGTGTTCCGCTCACTTCAGGAGGCAAGGCAACTGCAATGATGACGCGACGGGAGAATCTTATTTTGGGTGCGTATACAGCACTCGCGCTGTTTACAGGGCAGACGCGGGGGCTTATGGGGCAGGCGCAGGAGCGGACGAGCAACAGGACACTGATTCCGGATGCGCGCTGGAATTGCGGTATGGAGAGTGGTATTCCGAGCCCGGAGAGCAGCATCCTCGCATTTGAGATCGAGATCCCGCTCGATCGCGCGGCTGATATCGGCAAGACGCCTTATGGGCGCCGCCGCATTGCGGTTGGCAAGGAAGGCTCCGTGAAAGGAGCCAAGCTGACCGCGACGGTCATGCCGGGGGCGCTGGATTATGAGCTCGTACTCGCAAACGGCGGAATCGAGATCGAGGAGATGATCGTGCTGCGCTCGCAGGACGGCAGCTACATCTACATCCACAACGCAGGGGTGGGGCCGAATGCCGGAGACGTCCGGGTAGCGGTGGATATCGAGGCGCCGAACGCAGGCGCGAATGCATCGCTGAACACAGGCCGTTACTTGGCAAGGCGGGAGTTGAATGCCTCCGATATGAAATTGTCATTGCGTGTCTATGACGTAGCGAATAGTGCAGTCGATGCTGCCTCGGCCATCAAGATCGTCAAGCCGGAGGGGGTTCCCGCGCAACCATGGGACTACCGCAGGAAGGGCGCTACGGAAAAGCAAGGGGAAACACTGGTTCGTGAGAACGTGACTTTGGGGCGGAGTGAGACGGTAGGCGCCAGCAAACGGGGTATTCGCAACATCGTCCCTATCACTGGTGGCGAGTTGAGCGGGCAAATCACCGGCAAGGTGCTGATGGGCGGCGCGGACTACCAGCATCTTTCTCCGCCTGCGATCATCGACGCACGCTATCTTTGGCAGCCCGCGGACGGCGAGGTCATCATGGTGCGCAATGCCGGTCCTTTCGGCGCCCTGGTGCCAACGTTTGAAGCGCGCGTCGATGGACCGTACGCGTTTCTCAACAAGGGTTTGTACCTGAGCTCGAATCCGGGTATGGGTCAGGGCGGCGTGGGGCTCACACTTTACAAAAGCATAGACTGAGCGCCCGCGCGGCAACTTCCGGATTTGAAGGGCGTCGCTATGCGGCGGAGTTTGGTTGAAGCCGCAGCGCATGTACCGGATGGGATTGTCATCTTTCGTTTCCCTTCATTCATGGGCCTTCGCGAAAGGAATGCGCTGTGCGTATTGTAAGTATCGGAGAAATCTTGTGGGATGTGATGGGCGATCAGGAGTTTCTTGGGGGTGCTCCGCTCAACTTCTCGGTATCTTCGCGGCGACTGGGAAATGAGGTCGCATTTATAAGTGCTGTAGGCGCTGATCAGCGGGGAGCGCTGGCCATCCAGTCAATTGAAGCGCTGGGGTTGAGCCCAAAGTTTATCCGGGTCATCCCAGAGCAAGAGACCGGCACGGCGCTCGTCACGACCGACAAATCCGGCAATGCGACCTTCGTAATCAAGCGACCTGTGGCATTCGATTTCCTCAATATTGAAGACTCGCGGCTCTCTGATCTTGCAGTTAGGGATCCTGATTGGATCTATTTCGGCACGCTTGCTCAGACGAGCGCTCGGAATGAGGCATTGCTCCATCGCCTGGTCGCCGGAAGCCCCAAGTCCGGTCGCTTCTATGATGTGAATCTCCGCGAAGGGCATTGGAATCCGGAGCTGGTACAGCGCCTCTCCGGTTTGGCATCCATCATCAAATTGAATGAGTCGGAAGCGGAGACACTTTTTCGCTTCTCCTGCGGCTCGGAGCAGTTTTCACCTGAAAAGTTCTGCGGATATTGGTCGAGGATCTATGGGGCAAAGGTTATTTGCATCACCCTCGGTGAGCACGGTTGCGCGATCTGGTCCAATGACGGCTTGCAGAACTTCAAAGGATATCCTGTGAAGACCGTCGATACGGTGGGCGCCGGCGATGCTTTCTCCGCAGCCTTTCTCCAGGGCGCGCAACTCGGCTGGCCAATGGAGCGGACTGCTTCCTTCGCGAATGCCCTAGGTGCGATCGTCGCTGGCCGTGCCGGGGCGATTCCTTCGTGGACGGTAGAGGAATGCCTTGGGGTAATGGAGTCCTCGCGCTCCGACACAAAGAATCGCACGGATGCTCTCTACTGATCCGGTTCTTATTCGCATAGCGCAAGCGGACGACTACAATGGTGAGCGCTACAGAGGAGCAGGCGGTTGGCTGCCGATGGATCAACCATCGCATGCCGGCCAAATGCCTCTTTCCAGGTATGCAACGGGCGGGATCGTCAGGAGGCTGGTCCAAGTCAGGAGGGCTGATTGGGGCCTGCGGCCGGCAAGTTGCTGAATAAGTGAACGTTTTCTAGACGACTTCAATCGAAAAGGATAACGAAGCGATGGATGGATCATCTCGAAGGGCTTTTCTTAAGAACGGCGCCGCTGCATTCGTGGCAGGCGGAGCATTGTTGAATTCGCAATTGCCTCAGGCCATGGCAGCGGCGGCATCTCCGGAACCGGCGGCGGAGGGGGGCACCTTTACACCAGCATCCACTAACGTTGAGGGCGCGGAATATCCAAGTATCGATGCCCAGTCGCGCCGGGTGAAGTTCCGCATCAAGGCTCCCAATGCACAGAAGGTGCAAATCATGGTGGGGGGCGGAGGAGGCGAGACCCCAAGGATGGACTTGGTAAAGCAAGCGGATGGCAATTGGACGTTGACGACTCCGCCCATCGTGGAGGGTTTTCACTACTATCCCGTCTATCTCGATGGCTTTGAGGCGACCGATCCAGGCAGCCACACATTTTTTGGCGAGAGCAGGGATATGAGCGGCATCGAGATCCCGTCGCCTCTGGCGTCAGATTCTTTCTATGAGATTCGCGACGTGCCCCACGGCCAGGTGGGGGAGCGGTGGTACCACTCCACCGTCACCGGAACCTGGCGGCGGATCTTTGTTTACACGCCTCCCGGTTATGACCAGGACACGCACATGCGGTATCCCGTGCTCTATCTCCAGCACGGTGCCGGCGAAGATGAGACAGGATGGTCGAAGCAGGGCCGCGTCAATTTCATACTCGACAACCTGATTGCTTCCGGCGAAGCGAAGCCTATGGTCGTCGTCATGTCCCACGGTTACGCCAAGGCTGCAAATGCTTCCTCGGCCGGCCCCGGCGGAGGTGCGCGTCCTAATCCCATGGCTGGAATGATGTCGTCCGCTTTCGGAGATGACTTGACCCAGGTTGCGGTCCCGTTCGTGGACAAAAGCTATCGCACCCTCACCGATCGCAATCATCGGGCCATGGCGGGGCTTTCCATGGGAGGCATGCAGACATTCATGATCACGTTGGATCACCTCGACCTGTTTTCCTATATTGGAGGCTTCAGCGGAGCGCCGTTCTTCTTCGGCAATAACAAATTCGATGCTAAGACCTCCTTTCACGGAGCCTTTGCCGATCCTGCTGCATTCGCCAAGCGCGTGCACCTGCTCTGGCTCGGTTTGGGAACCACGGAAATGGCGAACATTCATCAATGGGTGATGGCATTTCAAAATGACCTTGTTCAGGCGGGGATAAAGCATGACTTTTATCAATCGCAGGGCACGGCCCATGAGTGGCTAACCTGGAGAAGAGACTTGAATCAGTTCGCACCCAAGCTATTCCGTGCATGAACTCCGGGAGGGGCCGTTTCCCAGCGCGGTCCATCTCGTAACTCCCGCAGCTGTCGGCTGCGCGTGAAACCGGAAGAAGATTGATTGCGCTTGATTAAGTGTTCGCAATCGACTTCCAGTCGCGCAGCCGCTCGGCGAGCAGCTCCGCTCAGTCAACAAGTACTGCCACCCCAGCCCCTGAACCGCCGCGATACGCCCCTGAGCATCGATCGCAGTCCGGATCTTCTGGTTGATGGTTTGCATCTGGGCCGGCGTCAGTTCGGGGTCATATCGAACGCATGTTAGTCCCAGGAGGTCGCTGGGCAACTTGGAGCCGGTCGCATGCAGGATGAAGGTTCGGCGCATTCCGAGGACGCCACCGAACAGCCCAGCCTCGAATACCACGTTGTCTCGCGGCGACGCCTGGGCCGAATCTGCCGAATCACCGCCGGTGGGAATCACGAATGGAATTCTGCGTGCTCCGCAGCTTCTCGTTTGCGGCGGCGCTCTTGCGCCTTCAGGCGCAACTTGCGCAGCGGCTCTCCCGCGGCAATCATCAGCACCACCGCGCCCATGATAATGGCGGCGTCTTGTGGCCTCTGCATGATGCCTGTGGAGATCAGCAGAGAGGTTGCGATTGCTGCGGGCTGGCCCGCGCGCAGCAGCAAAGTACCTAAGACCGTAAGTCCGGCCGCGAGAACAGACGTCCAGACGCGGGTGAACGGCACTCCGGCGGAGGTGACCGCGGGGAGATGCCAAGCGCCGGTGAGGAAGAGGGCAAGATAGCCAACGCCGATTCCGACTAGGTGGCCAACGAAAATGCTGTAGGGCCGGGCGCTGCGCCGGTGAGGCGTCTCAATCAGCTCATAGGCGGTCGGCCCGAGGCTGGCAAAGATGAGAGGTTGCCGCGCCAGATAGCCGGCCAAGCCTACGATCAGGATGAGCGCGGCTTCGCCGGCCGGCGCAATCAACAAGTCTCTTCGCTCCATGCGTCCTCAAAGCAGGTTGCCGCGCCGGTCTCTGCCACCACCACCGGCGGAGAGCGTGCGTGCCAATTAAGATGCCTGTTTCCGTCTTACGGGTCTTTGCCGGCTTAGTGCAGGCATAGGTGACGGGCGCTCCCGAGCAATGACTCTTCAACTGCCGGCGGTAAAACAGGCCGCCTTCAGCTTCACTTCAGCAATCTGTGCGAGGCTTAAACTGGAAGCGCGCTTTTCCTGAGCGCGATCTTTTCTCCCTATGCGAGTGCTCCTTGTCGAAGACGAAGTGAGGCTTGCCCAGAATCTGCTGGAAGCCTTGCGAGAGACGGGATTGGCGGTTGATCACGCCGCGGACGGTCTCTCCGGGGAGCAGCTTGCCCAACAGGATATCTACGACGCGATCGTTCTGGATTTGATGCTTCCGGGGAAATCCGGTCTCGCCCTGCTGCGCAGCCTTCGCAAAATTGGAAAGACGACCCCTGTGTTGATCCTTACGGCGCAAGAGGGAAAATCGTCAATAGTCGAGTTGCTCAACGCGGGAGCGGACGATTACCTGAGCAAGCCGTTCGATTTAGGGGAGCTCATTGCGCGAGTCAAAGCGCTGATCCGGCGCGGGAAGGGAATTGCGGACCCGGTGCTCCGCGTCGCGGACGTCGAAATCAACTCTCTGCGGCAGAGCGCGCAACGCGGCGGCCAGTTACTGGATTTGTCGCCGACTGAGTATCGCATTCTCGAATATCTGATGCATCGTCCGCGGGCGGTGGTCTCCAAGCGCGAGCTCCTGGAGCATCTATACGACTACGATTGGGAGCATCACTCCAACGTGATCGAGGCCCATGTCTCCAATCTTCGCCGGAAACTCGCCGCGGGCGGAGCGGAGCCATTGATCGAGACCCTGCGCCAGCGCGGCTACCGTCTTCGCACCATGAAAGGACCGGCATGAGCAAGCGGCGCTCGCTGACCCGGAGGCTGACCGTAACGGTTCTGCTGCTGGAGCTGATCGCCGCCGCGGTGCTGATTGCGGCGTCCGCTGCCTATGAATGGCGAATGCATCTGGGCTCCTTGGACGTCATGCTCCGCGGACGCGCGGATGCCCTGCTGGGAGCGGTCAGCGATGCGGAAGACCAGAACGATAACGTTCTCCTGGACATGACCGGTTTGACGCTGCCCGAGAAGGACATTTATGAGGTCCAGGATGAGAAAGGACGCATTCTCGGCCAATCGAGGCTGGCGATACCAGCTTCCGTGCTGGAGCGGCTACGGCACAAGACCGATCCGACCATTGAAAAGATAGACGGGCATCACTATCGCATACTTCGCAGCTCCGGCGTGCGCATCGTCGACCCCGGCGATGCGGATGGCGGCGTGCGCCATGAAATTACGATTGTCTATGGCGCGCGCACCAGCCACATCCGGCACGAGGTCTTCGAGACTGTGCGCTTCTATGGCCTAACCACCCTGTTCCTCCTGGCTTTGACCGCCGTCGTTATGGTCTGGCTCTTGCGCCGTGGACTCGCTCCGCTTCGCCAACTGGCCATGGCGGCGGGGAAGATCTCCGCCAACGGCTGGTCTTTCCAGGCGCCGCCCGCGATCGCCGAGACCGAGGAACTGCGTCCTTTGGTACAGGCAATCGACGTTTCGCTGGCCCGCCTGCAACGCGCCTTCGATCAACAGCGACGCTTTACCAGCGACGCTGCACATGAGTTGAAGACCGATGTCGCGATTGCAAAATCGTCGCTACAATTGCTGGCCATGCGCACTCGCACGGCGGAGGAGTACCGGAGCGGCCTGGAACTCTGTCTCGACGATTGCAGCCGCCTGGAGAGAACAGTGGGGGAGATGCTGACCCTGGCTCGGGTGGAGCGGGGGGAGGCGTCTTCGCCCTCTTCGGAGCGGGTGTGCTGTGGGCTTCGAGAATGCCTGGAGAAAAGCGTTCGCCAGATGGCGTCCTTCGCGGAACTGAAGAGTATACGAGTTGAGCTGCGGTCTGGCGCGAATCCAATCGTGGGGATCGATAAAAGAGATTGCACCCTGCTCTGCTCCAACCTCCTGTTGAACGCCTTACAGCACGGCCCGGCCAATTCGGTAGTCAAGGCGGCGCTCGAAGAGAGCGGCGAAGAGGTCACGATGACGGTGGAAGACGATGGCGATGGAGTGCCTGCCGCGGATCTGCCGTATCTCTTCGAGCCCTTCTATCGCAGCGATGCTTCCCGCGCCCGCGCCAGCGGGGGCACCGGACTGGGATTGGCGATCTCGAAAGCGATCTGCGAAGGGGCGGGTGGCAGCATCACGGTCGGCAATCTGCCGGACTGCGGCGCCAAGGCTACGGTCCGCTTGCCAGTCATCCATATTTCCCACCCAGATCCTTCAGCTACACTTAAGGCTTCCTTGTAATACTGGGCGGACCGGCGTCTACGTGCTGTGCGCCGAGATCGTTTCTCGAGGAGCAATACCTATGTCCTGTCTGCGTTCAACGGCCCGGTGGATCGCTTTTGCATCCGTCCTATTCGCCCTGTCTCCTCAACTTCACGCCCAGGACTACCATGTCGTGAGCCGATGGACGATTGGCGGAGAAGGCGGATGGGACTATCTCCACATGGACGCCCCCGCTCATCGGCTGTACATTGCGCATGGCTCTCAGGTGGATGTAGTGAATACAGAAACCGGCAAACGGGTGGGGGCTGTGACGGGCCTCAAGGGCACCCACGGAGTGGTGCTGGATCCCGATGGCCGGACTGGATACATCAGCGATGGCGGAGCCAACGCGATTGTGGTCTTTGATCGCCATTCGCTGGCCGTGCTGGCTAGCATTCCAGCGGGGAGCAATCCCGATGGAATCGTTTATGAGCCAACCACTAAAACGGTATGGGCATTCAACGGCAGGAGCAGCAGCGCCACTGTCGCCGATGGCAAAACGCGGAAGGTCGTCGCCACAATTACCTTGCCGGGCCGGCCCGAATTTCCGGTTGCCGACGGCAAGGGTCATGTCTTTGCGAATATCGAGGACAAGAGCGAGATTGCCGAGATGGACGCGCGAACCCACGCGGTTCTCGCCGTTTGGCCTTTGGCCCCCGGCGAGTCTCCATCGGGGCTTGCCATTGACGCCGCCGGCGACCGTCTCTTCTCCGTTTGCCACAACGGAAAGATGGTGGTGATGGATTCCCGGAATGGAAAGGTTCTGGCAACGCCGCCGATCGGAACCGGTCCCGACGCGGCGCGCTACGATGCGAAGCATAAGCTCGCCTTTTCGTCCAACGGCGGCGATGGGACGGTGACGATCGTTGACGCGGGTAAGCCGGGCTATCCGGTTCTTCAGACGGTTACAACCGAGAAAGGCGCCCGCACCTTGGCGTTGGATTCTGTGACGGGCAGGATCTATCTGGCCACCGCGAAGTTTGGACCACCTCCAACGGGAGCGGCAGCGGGTCAGCGCTGGAGACGGTCGATCGTTCCGGGCTCTTTCACAATTCTCGTGGTGGGGCGCTAAGGCGGCTCTCCTATGGGCGTACTCCGGGAGAGCCGGCTGGATGGCTAATTCGGCTAATTTTCAGTGTGTTTTACTGTCAATTCGATTTGCTCGTAATCACGCAGGACGACCCATGGCATCGTTTATTTTTCGGGTTGAGGCGGCGTGGCTTTTTCCGTTGCTCCGTGCCGCCTCTATTCTTCCAGTAATCCTGCTGACTCTTCCGGGAGCATTGGCACAAACGGCCTCGACGCCGCAGGCAGCGGCTGGAGGAGCATCGGCAAAGCTCGTCCTTACGCTGCAGGATGCCATCGCGCGGGCGGAGAGCAACGATCCGGCCTACGCGGCGGCAAAAGGCAATCGCAAAATTGCAGCACTGGACCGGAGCATTGCCCGTGCGGCGCTTCTGCCCGACGTCCGCTACTACAACCAGTATCTTTATACCCAAGGGAATGGGACATTTCTCACATCCGCGCCCAGCGAATCCGCTTCGCGACCGGAGCATCCCGTGGCGGCTCCAATCTTCATCGCGAACGATGCAGTACATGAGTACTACAGCCAAGGCGTGGTCAATGAAACGATAGGATTGGCCCCGTTCTCCGCATACCGGCAGGCCGGCTTTACCGCCGCGCAGATGGAGGCGCAACAGGAAATTGCCCGCCGTGGGCTCGTGGCGACGGTGGTGAGTTATTACTACACGCTGCTTTCCGCGGATCAGAAGCACCGGGTGATGGAGAGCGCAGAAGGCGAGGCAAAGGATTTTGCTTCCCTCACGCGGAAACTGGAGCAGGGCCGCGAAGTGGCTCACGCCGATGTGGTGAAGGCGAACCTAACGCTCCAGCAGCGTGAGCGCGACCTGGGCGATGCCAAGCTCGCGGCAGAGAAAGCGCGTCTTGATTTTGCGGTGTTGCTGTTTCCCGATCCGCGGACCAGTTTCACTCTTGCCGATAATTCGACGCAGCCGCCTCCGCCTCCTTCGCGAGCCGATGCGGAAGCGGCCGCGGCTCACAAGAATCCTGATCTTGCTGCGGCGGTCGCCGCGCTCCATGCCAGCCAGCAAGAGGTGACGTCAGCCCGCGCCGCTTACCTGCCAAGTCTGGCGCTGAATTACACCTATGGCATCAATGCCGGCCAGTTTGCGATCAATGGGCCAAACGGAGAGCGCAATCTGGGCTACTCCGCCTCCGCCACCCTCGACATTCCGGTCTGGGACTGGCTGGCCACGCACGACCGCGTGAAACAGAGCGAGATCCGCAGGCAGGCGGCGCAGGTCCAGCTCAGTTATACGCAAAAGCGCTTGGTCGCCAATCTGGACGAGCTATACAACGCAGTGCTGGTATCGAATGAACAGCTGGGTTCATTGAGCACGAGCGTCGCAGACGCAAAAGAGAGTCTCCACCTAACCACGCTGCGTTACCAGGCGGGCGAGGCCACGGCGCTCGAAGTGGTCTCCGCGCAGGATCAGCTCGTTTTGGTGCAAACGGCACAAGCCACCGGGATTACGCGTTATCGCGTGGCGCTCGCTAATCTCCAAACTCTTACAGGAATCCTCTAATGCAAGTGCTGGCAAACGCAACTCGCTTCTTCCGGTTTCCGCTGCTCGGCGCACTAGCGGCGATGCTGCTAGTCGCCGGTTGCTCGTCCCCGAAGGAGGGCGCACCTACACCGGTTGTCGATGTGGAGGCGGCCGTGGTGGCTCGAGGCTCGGTTGCCCCCCGCGTCGAGTCTGACGCCGTGCTTTCGCCGGTTGCTCAGGCTGCCATCGAACCGAAGATCACCGCGCCGGTCAAGAAGTTCTATGTGCAGCGCGGCTCGAAAGTAAAGGCCGGGCAGTTAGTCGCGGTACTTGAGAATAAGGACCTGCAAGGCGCCGCGCTCGACAGCCAAGGCTCCTACACGGCCGCCCAGGCGGCTTATCAAACGGCAACGAAAACGCAGATTCCCGAAGCATATCAGCAGGCCGAACTGAGCGTGACGCAGACCAAGGCCAATCTGGATCTGAACCAGAACATTTACGACAGCCGCAAGCGCCTATTCGCGCAAGGGGCGATCGCCGGGCGCGAACTCGACACCTCCCACGCCGCGCTAGTGCAAGCGCAGGCCGCTTACGACGCCGCGAAAAAGCGTTTCCAAGGCATGCAGGCGACAGGGCGCCAGGCGGCGGTCACGGGCGCCGAAGGACAGCTTCAATCGGCCAAGGGAAGATACCTGAGCGCCGAAGCCAGCCTCGCCTATTCGGAGATACGTACCCCGATTGCCGGCGTGGTTACCGACCGGCCTCTCTATGCCGGAGAAACCGCCTCGGCCGGCTCTCCCATCGTCACCGTTATGGATACATCCGCATTGCTGGCCAAAACGCATATTGCGGAGGCCCAGGCGCAGATACTGAAGGCGGGCGGAGACGCTGCCATCACCATCCCAGGTCTTGCGAAGCCGGTGCGCGGCAAGATCTCTCTCATCAGCCCGGCGCTCGACCCCGGTAGCACCACGGTTGAAGTATGGGTGCGCATCCCCAACCCAAAGGGAACGCTCAAGCCCGGAACTCCGGTCCAGATCGCGATGGATGCGCCGGCGATTGGAAACGTCCTGATCGTGCCGGCCAGCGCGTTGCTCAAGGACTCCAATGGCAATGAAACCGTCATGGCAATCGGCTCTGGAGGCGTGGCGCACCGCACAATCGTAAAGACCGGCATCGGGGACGCCAGCAACGTGCAGATATTGAGCGGCCTCTCCGCCGGCCAAAAGGTGGTGACGACCGGTGTCTTCGCGCTCGACGACGGCACCAAGGTCAGAGTGGTAAGCGCCCCCGAGATGGAGAAAGAAAGTGGCGGCGCGGGAGCCGCCCAGTGAAGCTGTCCATCCGTCTGAAATCTCTCGGAATCCACCGGCTCCACAAACGCATTTCGACAGAGCACCCGGAGGAGGGACGCGCTTTCTGGATGGCCCGCATGACGCGGCCCATCTTCTTCTTTACTATCGTGCTGGCGGTGGCGGGCGGGTATCTGGCGACCCAGATGCCTTCCTCCGTTTTTCCCTCAACCGACTTTCCCCGCGTGGTCATCGGCATCGACAACGGCGTGATGCCGGTCGATCAGATGCAGGTTACGATCACCAAGCCGATTGAAGACGCGGTGAATAGCGTACCCGGGCTCCTCAGCGTCCAATCGATTACCAGCCGCGGCTCCGCCGAAGTGGATTTGTTCTTCAACTGGAAAGTGAACATGGTCACGACGCTGGAGTTGGTCGATGCGGCGCTGGCCAAGGTACAGCAGTCGTTGCCCGCCACCGTCCAGATCAGGACCAACCGGCTTACCTTCGCGACCTTCCCCCTAGTGGGCTACAGCCTCACCTCCGACACGCTTTCGCCCACGGCGCTCTGGGAGTTGGCCTACTACAACATCAAGCCCATTCTCAACCGGGTGACCGACGTCAGCACCGTGCAAGTAATGGGCGGCCGGATACCGGAGTTCCATGTGGTTCCGCAGACGGCCAAGCTGCAGGCCGCCGGAGTTACGATAAGCGCGCTGGTCAGCGCCATTGAGAACTCCAATTTGGTGCAATCTCCAGGTCTCTATGAATCGAATCATCAATTGACTCTGGGACTGGTTGGCGCGCAGGCCCGGAACGTTTCCCAACTGGCGAATCTGGCGGTTAAAACGACGGCTGGCGGCGTTCCGGTCCACATCGGGGATGTGGCCGAGGTGCGTCCCGGCACGGAGCCTGTTTATACCATTGTTACGGCAAACGGCAGGCCGTCCGTCCTGCTGAACATTGTCCGCCAGCCTGCAAGCAACTCCGTTGCAGTTGCCGACGCCATCGCAGTAAAAGTGGCGCAAATCCAGAAGTCCTTGCCAGCCGGCGTCCAGCTTCGTCCTTTCTACGATCAAACGCAGTTGGTGCGCGATAGTATCAAGAGCGTTCGCGACGCCATCCTGATCGGCTTGGTGCTAGCCGCGATTGTTCTCGTGCTCTTTCTGCGCGACTGGACCTCGTCGATCATCGCAGGACTGGTGATTCCCTCCACTATCCTCATTACGTTCATCTTCCTTTACCTAATGGGCGAAAGCTTCAACCTGATGACGTTAGGAGGATTGGCGGCCGCCGTAGGCCTGGTGATCGATGATGCCATTGTGGTGGTCGAGAACATCGTGATGCACCGCGACATGGGAGAAAGCCGAATCGAGGCGGTGCGCAAGGCATTCCATGAAATTACGCCCCCGCTGATTGCCTCGACCATCACGCCGATCGTCGTCTTTGTTCCGCTGATTTCCGTTACAGGGGTGACCGGAGTGTTCTTTCGCGCTCTGGCCATCACCATGTCTTTCGCGCTGCTCACTTCGCTGGCGCTGGCCCTCACCTGGACCCCGAGCCTGAGTCTGGTGCTGTTGAGGCGCCACCGTCCCCCAGAGGCGGACCAGGAAGCGCCCAACGATGCCGCCGCCGGAGGCCCGGTCGAATCCCATGAGGATGAACACCAGGGCCGCATCATGGGCCACGTCTTATCGATGCATGCCCGCCTGCTCTCGCTGGCGCTGGCACGGCCCCTATGGCTCGCGGTCTGCTGCTGCGTGCTGGTGGTGGGGGCATATTTCGGTTACAAGAACCTAGGCTCCGATATGTTGCCCGCGATGGACGAGGGCGGATTCACCTTCGACTACATCATGCCTGCGGGAGCTTCGCTTACCGAAACCAACCGCGTGCTGAACCATGTGGAGCATATTCTGCTTTCGATTCCGGAAGTAGAGAACATTTCGCGGCGCACGGGTTTGCAGTTGGGCCTGGCAGCCGTCACTGAAGCCAACACCGGCGACATAAGCGTGCTGCTGAAGAAGAACCGCACGCGCGGCATCGACGCCATTATGGCCGAGGTACGCGATCGCGTTCACCAGTCCGAACCGGAGCTGGATATAGAACTTTCGCAGGTATTGGAAGACATCATCGGAGATTTGTCCGGAACGTCTTCCGAGCCCATCCAGATCAAACTGTTTTCCAACAATCAGACGCTGCTCAATCAGTTGGGGCCAAAAGTCGCGGACGCCATCGGCAAGATCCCGGGCATCGTGGACGTGGAAAACGGCGTGGACAACACCATCAGCGGTCCCGCCACCAGCTTTCAGGTGGATCCCGCGGTGGCAGCGAGGCTGGGCTTCACGCCGCAGGAAGTCTCGGCGGACATGACTGCGATTCTGGACGGCATCCCGACCCCGAACCCCGTCATCATCAATGACCAGCCGTATACGGTGCGCGTGCGCTTTGGTCCGGAACACCGCAGCTCGCTGAATAACATTGTCAACACCATCTTCAACAGCAGCACCGGCCACATCGCACCACTCGGCTCTCTGGTGAATATTGTGCATTTGCCGCCGCAGAATGAGATTCTGCGCGACAATCTACAGCAATTAATCACTGTGACGGCGCGCCTGCAGGGTTCCAACCTCGGCTCCGCGATTGCGAGCGTCAAGCGGACAGTCGACTCCCTGCATCTGCCTTCGGACGTACGCGTGGAATACGGCGGCACGTATCAGACCCAGCAGGACTCTTTCCATCAACTGGTTCAAGTATTGCTGCTCGCGCTGGTGCTGGTGTTTGGCGTGTTGCTGGTCGAGTTCCATAACTTCTCCGCGCCGGTGGCTATTCTTACCTCGTCGGTGCTCTCGACGGCGGGTGTGGTGATCGCGCTGCTCCTCACGGGAATCACGTTTAGCGTCTCTTCTTTCATGGGTTTGATCATGGTCATCGGCATCGTGGCGAAGAACGGCATCCTGTTGCTCGATGCGGATCAGAAGTTCCGCGATCAGGGCATGAATCCACACGAGGCCATGATGCAGGCGGCACGGCGGCGCCTGCGCCCCATCCTGATGACGGCGGTTGCGGCGATTTGCGGGATGCTGCCTCTGGCCTTTGCGCTGGGCGCGGGTTCGAAGATGCTGCAGCCGCTGGCTGTGGCGGTGATCGGCGGGTTGCTGATCTCGATGGTGCTGTCGCTGGTGGTCACCCCAGCGGTTTATTATTTTCTGACCGGCCACGCATAACCGCTGCACGCGATGCGCATTGCAAACGCGCGTGAAATTAGAAATCAACCACAGAGGCCGGATGGCCGAATGAGCACTATCGCCAGGGGAAAGGGCGTGGGCGGATTTGTCACCTTCACGTGACGTGGCGTGATCAGAAGCGAAGCTGCCGCTCTTGAGTAAAACCGCGGCGTTCCTCTCAGCCTTCACTTGAGGCGAATCCGCTCTAATGCGCTTCTTCCGATTGCGGGCGCGGCCAGGAAATGGTGAGCAGAAACGCGCTGTCTTCCAGCGCTTCGACATCGTGCCTGAGGCCTCTTTCCAGCGCGAGAATATCGCCCGGCCCCATCTCGATGTCCCGGTCCCCCGGAAGCCGCAGACGGAATTTGCCTTGTATTCCTTGAACGGAAATCGGGCCATCCGCGTGGTGATCATTCATGCGGCTGCCGGCCTTCATAACTACCATCACGATTCGGAAATCTTCGTATTTCACCAGAGTTTCCGAACTGCGGCCGGCGGTCTGCTGCAAAGCCGGCGCAGATTTCAACTTATCAATTTCCCCCTGGATGTTGCGGCGGATCACTGCATTTGCAAGTTGCGGAAGCCGGGTCAGGTTGTCACGATATTCGGTAGGGTTGCTGGCGTCTTCATGTCTGGTCATAACGCGATCTGCTCCTCTTTGTATCTCGAATAGCGATGGGCGGCGAAACTTGGTCGCCGCGCGGTCAGCGGAAGGCCGGCAACTCGAATCCGCAGACGATGAGAAATGTAGAATCGTAGCCGGGGGCTTCTGAAGTTAGTGAACTCGGGCCAGCCCGGTTGCGGGAGCGCCGCCTCACAGAAGGATACCGTTTTTGAGGCCGGATGGCTGCTCCTCTTGCCCGATCGGTTTAGGAGGCGTACTTCTGAATTGTTGACCGTTCGCAACCAATAGTGGATTGGGAGCATCGCAGAACAGCCTCTTCACAACCGAGCCGAGGACGGGAGCATCTGTATATCCATGATGCTATGAGAGATAACGGCGGCCCGGGAAATGCAGCGTAACAGCCGTCCAACCGCGAACGCGACCGCGAACGCAATATAGATCCGAGGCCTAAATGAAAACAACCGAGGTTTTGCACGCTTGGGCCGGCATACTGGCCGGCCGCAAACCGTCGATGTCGATCGAGATCACGAAGGAGTGCCCGCTGCGTTGCCCGGGATGCTATGCATTCGATGCCGCACATTTGGGCGGAGAGGGGGAACTGCGGCAACTCTCAGACTTTAAGGGTTCTGAACTGGTGAAAAATATTCTGGCGATTGTAGACAGGGAAAAGCCGCGGCACGTCTCTTTGGTCGGCGGGGACCCCTTGGTCCGCTACCGCGAACTGGAGATGCTGCTGCCGGAAATGGAAGCACGAAAGATACATACCCAGGTCGTCACCAGCGCCTTTCGCGTGATCCCCGTGGAATGGAGCCGGTTTCGGCGTCTGAGCGTAGTGGTTTCGATCGATGGACTTCAGCCGGAGCACGATGAGCGCCGGAAGCCGGCAACTTATGAGCGCATTATGAAGAACATTGCCGGGACGAAGATTACGATCCACTCGACGATCACCGGCAACATCGCTGCTCGCCCCGGCTATTTGGAGGAGTTCCTCCGCTTCTGGAGCGCTCGCCCGGAGATCAACAGGGTCTGGTTCAGCCTCTTCACTCCGCAGCGCGGCGCTACCGGACCCGAGATTCTCACCCCGGAGCAGCGCATCTTCGTAGTGAACGACCTGCTGCGCCTTCGGAGCCTCTTCCCCGTGCTGGACATGCACGAGAGTTTGATCCGGGAGATGCTTACTCCGCCCGCGAGTCCAGCCGAGTGCATCTTCGCTCGAACGACGCAGACGATCTCCGCCGATCTGAAAACACAGATCACCCCATGCCAGTTTGGAGGCGATCCGGACTGCGCGCAGTGCGGCTGTATCGCATCCATGGGGCTGGCCGCCGTCGGGCACCACCGCGTTTTGGGCGGTCCCACGGCTGGAACCCTCTTCAAAGTCTCTGACCGCGTCGGCACGGGCTGGCGGAGAAGGGCGAGCCAAGCCTCATCCAACTAGGGTGCCTCTGCAGCGGACGCGCCGGAACTGGAGAGAGCATAGTCATCGTCGGCGCCGGCAGAAGTTCTGGCCGGTGCGATGCCGGGCAAAGACGCCGATTGCAGGAACCCGCGGGGCCGGCGGAACATCACAACTGTAGATGGGCGGTTCGCCGCCGCCAAGGAGAAGAACAATGAAGGCAACGCAAACCCTCCACGAGATGGGCCAAAGCCTCTGGCTCGACAACATTACCCGCGGATTGCTCACCAGCGGCACACTCCAGCGATATATTCACGACTTTTCGGTTACGGGACTCACCTCCAACCCCACAATTTTCGATCATGCAATAAGAAACAGTAGCGATTACGATGACGCGATCCGCAAGAAGACTAAAGAGGGAAAGACCGGCGAGGCACTCTTTTTTGAATTAGCGATCGACGATCTTCGCGCGGCTGCAGATCTCTTCCGGCCCACTTATGACCTCACGAACGGCGTGGATGGCTGGGTATCTCTGGAGGTGTCTCCGCAACTCGCAACGGACACCGCGGGGAGCCTCGCTGCAGCTAAATCGCTCCACGCTCTCGCTGGGCGCCCGAACCTCTTCATCAAGATCCCCGGGACGAAGGAAGGAGTGCCTGCGATTGAAGAGGCGATCTTCTCCGGCGTGCCTATCAATGTGACGCTCTTGTTCTCTCGCGACCAATATGTCGCGGCAGCCGAAGCGTATCTGCGGGGCATTGAGCGCCGTATCGCCGCTGGGCTCAATCCGGATGTGCGGTCGGTTGCTTCGCTTTTCGTCAGCCGCTGGGACGTGGCGATCGCGGAAAAGGCTCCAGCGGAACTGCGGAACCAGCTTGGCGTCGCCATTGCCCGGCAGGTTTATGAGAGTTATCGCACCTTGCTCGACGCGC
>Ga0207933_1000637_pt1 | contig 32638 bp, 21 predicted proteins | sample NGESurdeep092012_4_FD_184488 | JGI IMG/M metagenome (GOLD analysis project Ga0207933, IMG submission 184488) | Arctic peat soil microbial communities from Barrow, Alaska - NGEE Surface sample F53-3 deep-092012 (SPAdes) | ecosystem: Environmental > Terrestrial > Soil > Wetlands > Peat ... | reverse complement strand
GTCACCATGCCGGCCCGGGCATTGCACGACATCTTTCCATCCCATTTCATGTGCCGCGGGATGCATCGCCGGGCCTGTGAAACGGAGCTTCGCGCCGGCTAGATAATCGTAGGTCGAGAAGCTCTGGCGATCGAGGACCTGGAAGCGGACCATATGCAAATGAATCGGATGCGTGTCTTCGGTCAGATTGATAAGACTCCATATCTCCGTCGTATCCAGCTTCACAATTTCGGTTACAGGTTCGACCCAATGCTTCCTGTTCAGCAGCATCACCATGGCGTCGCCGTAGTCGCTATCGAACTCATTCAGCGTCATCTCGCGCGTGCGAATTGCCTGCGGCTCTGGAACTCGCTCGATGGTTCGCAGGCGAGACGGGACGATGCTGCTATCTTCCACTTTCGCGAAGCCGACTCGAAATTGCATGAGTTGCAAGGTGTCGCTGCCTAGAATGATGTTCTGGCCGCGGTACTTACTAAAGTCCATGACGATGTCTGTCCGCTCGGCGGGTGCCAGAACGAGCCGGTTTACTTCTACGGGCGCTGCAAGCAATCCCTGGTCGGACCCAATGATCCTGAAGCTCTGACCGCTTGAGAAACTAAGCGAAAAGAACCGCGAGTTAGCCGTGTTCGCGATGCGCAAGCGATACTTTCGCGGCTCGACGTCGCAATAAGGTTGTACTTTTCCGTTTACTACCATGGCGTCGCCAAGATATTCCTGCGACCATGCGCCTTCATCCGGTGGATTGGGATAATAAAGCTGGCCCTGCGGATCGAAGCTCCGGTCATAGATCAACAACGGCAGTTCATATTTTCCGGAGGGTAGGCCCAATTTATCTTCTGCGTCGTCGCGCAATATATACCAGCCCATTAGTCCGGCGAAAACATTCAGGCGACTAACACCCATCGCATGGTCGTGGGCCCATAATGCAGTCGCATCCTGTCGATTGGGGTAGAAGCATAGCTTGTTCTTTCCTGGGCCGAACCAGTCTTCCGGATAACCATCACTGACGGACGGAACGCGCGCGCCGTGCATATGCGCCACGGTGCGGGTCTCGGGGGCGGACTCCATTCCCGGCATCGGTTTGTCGAGAGGAAGAAAGTGTCTCGCAGGAAGCTCATTCCACCAGTCGATGAGAACACCTTTGCCGCTGCGGGCTTCGAACAAGACCGGCGCCGGACCCGCGCCATAACTCCACATGCGCGAAGGAGCAAGGTCGCGATGCATTTTGCAGGATACTTCTTTTATTCGAACGCGATAATACGGAGCGTCCACAGCACCGTGTGCGGCCGAAGAATGTGTGCCATCGGGTTGTAACAACTCTGGCAACTGAAGTTGGTCGACAAACGGTTCAAGCTTAGTAGCATCGATCGTCCGCACGCTATGGGTGCGATTTTCCGGCGGGGCGTGCATCGACATGCCGGTGTGCTGCGCGGCCCGTGCCTTCGTGCCAAGAAGACTACTGCCGGCAACAGTGAGGCCAGCCTCTTTCATCAGCCGGCGCCGTGTCCATAACTGCAATGCTTCCACCTTTTCCGACTTACCGCACAATGCGGTCTTCGCTTCTATCGACCGATCAATTTGACTTCACCGGTTTCAGGATCAAGCAGGACTTTGTGTAAATTTTGCGGAGTCCTGCGGGTGAAGTCGAACATATTATCGAGCGTTCCAGACGGGGCGTCGAACGATCCCTGTCCGATACGCTTGCCGTTCAGGAAAGTATCTTCAATTAACCGCAGAATCGATGTCTGGTCCGTTACTGTATGGTCTACAAAGTTCGGTTTCGCCCAGGGTGAAATCACCAGCAGCGGCAATCGGGGGCCGAAACCGCATCGGCCGGAAGCGTGCTTCGTCTTTGAATTTACACCGCCGAGAGCAGTCTTTACTTCACCGCACTTCCCTGCTTCGTTCAACACATCCAGCCGGGATTCCGATCCATTGACGATCTTACCCATCAAGTGGTCGTACCAGCCGTCGGAATCGTCGTACGCAATGATGACGACTGTGTGTTGCCAATCCGGCTGACGTTGAATAAAATTAATCAGACCTACAACAAACCGTTGCTCATCCAATGGACTGGAATATCCGGCGTGGCCATCTTGAAAAGCAGGAGCTTTTATAAAACTGACCGCAGGGAAATTACCGGCTGCCAAAGCATCTATAAAATCATGGCTATCGTATTGATGGTTCGCCGCACCGTCCTGGTTCGTTGCAATCGTGGCTACACTCAGGGGCCGAATGTGTGTCGGGTTTGCCGTCGACTTGTAGTACTGAAAAGGTTCGTGGTGGGGCAAATAATCGCGCTTGGGCAGCTTTGCGGCGGACATGGAACTACGGCGGCAACCGGTGGTTCCATTGCGATTGACCTTAGTAAGATCGAAGCCGCCCGCGAAAAATCCCCACGATATTTTCGACTCGGTCAACATATCGCCGATATTCCGACCTGTCATATGTACCAACGCATCGGAGGTAGATGAGCAGACATCTCCCGAGGGTTGCGGATCGCCGATCAGAGTGAATCCGCCATTGCCGTCGGCCACCATTCCGCCTTCGGCATTTTGATCGTTCACTACACCGTTGGTCTGGCCGGAGGCGAGGTTGATTGCGCCGAGCGTCGAAGGCCCGAACTCGACATCGAACTGGTGGTCGCTCATCGCGAAATGCTGCGCGTAGTTCCAGTAGGCCGTCACCGTGTTGCCGTCAAAATATCCCATCGTGAGCCCGGTGGTTGACGGGATGCCGGCTTTTTCGCCCGGCACGCGCGGGCCGTCGGGCGTTCCCACGGACTTGGGAAAGAGGTCCATCCTGCCGCCATCGAAAGCTAGCTGCTCAGGCTGATAGGCGTGGTTCTGGTCGGCCGTCGCGGCCTGATCGCGGCGCAGCCGAAAAGGATTGGCGCGGCCCGCTCCGTTCGCCGCGTTGAGAAAATTTGGATTGGCGGTGAGCAGGCTGCCAGTCAACCCTTCGACCGCGGGAGTGCCAGGCAGCGCGGTAAACTTCGGCTCGCCCTTCGGATTGAGGGCGTTCGGATACGTAGCGAAGTAGTGGTCGAACGAAACGTTCTCCTGGAAAATGACCACGATGTGCCGAATCGCATCCTTCGGCTTAATGCTCTGCGCACCATACGCCCATCCGCTTCCCAACCCCGCGACAAGAATTGCAGCCGCCGCGCGACGTATGAATTTCATTGCATCTCCGTTCGATAAAACCTGTGATGGTGCGGCGCTGCAACAACTTTCAACTAACGGCAATTTTATCAGGATGGAAAACCTCTACGTCGGCCTCGCAAAGAGACCGCTCCCGAAAACAATTTGGCGTTCGCCGGTTGCTCTAACTCCCACTGCCTTCGTGCAAGATGGGCGCGGGGTTGGCATCGAAGAGACGTTCGATTTCTTCGAGGCTCTTGCCCTTCGTTTCGGGAAGAAAGAATGCTGCCGTAATAAAGTAGATCACTGTGCATGCCGCCAGGAAGGCAAACATTGCATAGTAGCCATAGTGTCCGACGACGGGCAGAAAGACGCCGGCTATCGTCATCGACACGCCCTGATTGAGCACCAGCGCGATCCCCATGCCGGCAGAGCGGATGCGCGTTGGCATCAACTCGGAAAGCGCCAGCCATACCACGACGCCGGGGCCGGCAGCGTAGCACGCGATGAACAGCGCGAGGCAGGCGGTGACCAGCCAACCGGTACTCTGCGGCGGGACGCTGCCGTAGGTTGCGCGCTTGATGGTCAACGAAGCCGTGGGCGGGGTCGCGGCTTCGGGCACAATTGTTAGCGTTGGATCTTCGTCGTCGCTCAGGACCGAGGCGACCTTGTCGCCATCGCCGTAGGAATACATCACCGCCAGCACCGCCGGATGAGTGCTGTCCGGCGACAGTCCGCCATGAATGGAGGCGATCGGAAGAGTGATCGCGCGGCCGGCCACAGCGGCTTGCACCTGGTCCCTCACATCGACCCGCTTCGACTCAAGTCCATAAAAGACGAACGATGCCAGCAGCAGAGAGACGACGATTCCGCCGGTGCCGATGGTAAGCAGGAATTTCCTTCCGCGGCGGTCGACGAGCACGACCGCGACGACCGTCATCACGCAGTTGAGAATCTTTACGGCGAGGTCACCCTGCGTAGCCTGCGCCACACTCATGCCCGCCTGGCGCAGAATTACGGCGAGATACGCGAGGATCGAATTGATGCCGGTCGTTTGATTGCACGCCAGTATGACGCAGGCGAGCACGAACGGCACAACATATTTGCGCTGTAGCAGAGACTCGGATGAGCCAAGCGCCTTCGCCTTCTGCTTATCTTCCTCGGCGAGTTCGACCATCTCGCGCATTTGAAGTTGCGCTTCCTCCTCGGACGATGATCTTCGCAAGACCGCTAGTGACTCTTCCATGCGTCCGCGCCGGAACAGCCAGCGCGGACTTTCGCTGAGGAATATTGTGCCGATAAAGAAGAGTATCCCGGGATAGATGACGGAAAGGAACATGCCGCGCCAGGCGTGGTCCTGTGCGGCGCGAATGAGGGTGGCGTTGCCGGCGGCGGCCTGTACGGCTACGTCCGCGTGATGGATGAAGTAGAAGCCGGTGAGCGATGCGGCCACGATGCCGACAGTCAGCATGAACTGAAATATCGCCGAGCCCTGGCCGCGGTTCCGCGGCGCGAGGCATTCCGCGAGATAGAGCGGAACGACGACCGCGATGACTCCGCCGCTAATGCCTTGCAGCAGACGCCCGGTCAGCAGGCCCACAAATCCATGCGAAGAAACAATCATCAGTACGCTGACGATGAACAGCACGGCGCTGACAATCATCATCTTTTTGCGGCCGAGCCAGTCGGCGAACAGGCCGGCCACGAGCGACGCGGCGGCACCTCCGCCGAGCACAGCCGCGACGATCAGCGATGTCTGCGCGACGGTGAGGCTGATGGTTTTGTCGAGGTACAGCAGCGCGTCCGCGATGATGCCGACGTCGATTCCATACAGCAGTCCGCCAAGGCCCGCGACAAAAATCAGGAACCTGCCATACAGGATCGGGTTGGGACGGCTTGCCGAATTGGTCAAAGAATTTCCTCGCTCGATTGCTATCGATGTCCCCGCAATCTTATGACAATTGAGCGTGCGAATGTCGGCGATGCCAATTCATTTCTTTGCGGGTTCGGTGGAAGCCTGCGGAAGCGGGATGGCCTGTCTCATGGCCAGAAGCTCATCGAGGATGCGGTCGGCCATCTCTCGCTTTGTCGCGGGCGCGAGGGTCGTTGTGCGGACCGGGGTGAGAAAGAGGCCGGCGTTGCGTTCAGACTCAAACCCGAATTCCGGCGAGGAAATGTCGTTTGCCACAATGGCGTCGGCGCCTTTGCGGAGCAGCTTCGCGCGGGCATTGGCTTCAAGATTTTCCGACTCGGCGGCGAACGCGATGACGATGGTACTGGGACGCTTTCCGGCAACAATCTTCGCCACAATATCTTCCGTCGGCTCAAGTTCGAGCGTAAGCGGCCCGCCTCGGCGCAACTTGTTGCCGGCAACGTCGCGCATGCGAAAGTCCGCTACAGCCGCGGCTTTGATGACCACAGTCGCTTCGGGGAGTTCGTGCAATACCGCTCGTTCCATTTCCGCCGCAGTGGCAACGCGCAGTACCTTGCAGCCTGCCGGATCCGGCAAGGAGGATGCCGTCACCAGAATCACATTCGCGTCGCGCGCTATCGCTGCGTCGGCCAACGCATGTCCCATTTTGCCGCTGGACCGGTTGCCGATAAATCGCACAGGATCGATGGGCTCGCGCGTTCCGCCCGCGGTAATGAGAACTGTTTCCGCGGCCAGGTCGTTTTTAGGCGCGAGAAGGGACAACACCGCGTTCGCGATCGTATCGACATCGGCGAGGCGGCCACTGCCCGTCATACCGCAAGCGAGGTAGCCCGCGCCCGGTTCGACGATGCGAACGCCACGCTGTTGGAGGATGCGGAGGTTCGCCTGCGTCGCCGGATGCTGCCACATGTTGACGTTCATCGCGGGCGCGATGATGACAGGCTTGGTCGTCGCTAGATAGAGCGTCGAAAGAAAATCGTCGGCGATGCCGTTCGCAAATTTCGCGAGAATGTTCGCTGTCGCCGGCGCGACGACCAGCGCGTCGATGGCCTGCGCCACGGCGATGTGTTCGATTTCAAAATTTGCGGATTCGCCCTCCGCCTGCTCGCCCGAAGGCTCCCACAGCGAGGTATAAACGCGCTTGCCGGTGAGTGCGGCGAACGTCAGCGGCCTCACGAACTCCTGTGCTGACGCGGTCATCGCGACCTGCACATCGACGGCGCACTCCTGCAATGCGCGCAGCAGCTCCGCCGCCTTATATGCCGCGATGCCGCCGCAAACTCCGAGCAGGACTTTCATCGCTGGCTCCCCGGCATCGATGGCGGAAGAAGAATGTTGTCGATCAGGCGCGTGGTACCAACGTGCGCCGCGACCGCGACCAGCGCGCCTTCGCGAACATTGTCGAGTGGTTGCAACGTGTCCGGATGCACAATGTCGGCATATTCAACGCGCACGCTGGGTGATGATTCCAACACACGCAACATTGCATGGCGGAGGATATTTGCATCCGATTTGCCCGCATCAGCCAAAGCGCGGACGGCGTTCAGCGCACGCCAGAGGACGAGCGCATCCGACCGCTGTCCGGCTGTGAGATAGCGGTTGCGTGAACTGAGCGCAAGGCCGTCGGGCTCACGCACGGTCGGGCACACGCGGAGTTGCAATCGGAAGTCGAGTTCGCGCACCATCGCTCGCAGCACGGCAACCTGAGCCGCGTCTTTCTGGCCGAAGAATGCGAGGTCGGGCCCGACGATGTGAAACAGCTTCGCAACCACCGTAGCGACAGCGCGAAAGTGCCCCGGACGAAACTGGCCGTCGAGCCTTCCACCGATATCGGGCACATCGACGAATGCCTGCGGCACGCCGTGCGGATACATTTCCTCGGCCGATGGCGCAAACACCAGGTCAACCCCCTCGGCCTCCAACAACGCGGAATCGCACTCGACAGGGCGCGGATAGCGCTCGAAATCTTCGCCGGGAGCGAACTGTGCAGGGTTGACGAAGATCGAAACGGCGACGACATCGCATTCGCGTTTGGCCGCGCGTATCAGTGATAGATGTCCTTCGTGCAGCGCGCCCATCGTGGGCACGAGGCCCAATCTGCAGCGCGAGCCGAATGCTCTGCGAGCGTCTGCACAGGCTTCGCGCATGGCGTCGATAGTCGAGAACATTTGTGTCGTCGAGAGAATTTGCGTGGTCATCGGGAGTGGCTCGCGACGAACGCGTCGTCGGTCTCGAACTGCGCGGCGACTTCGGCGGAAAGGTGATAGCTTTCCGCGTCGGAAGGAAATGTTCTCTCGCCGACCGCCGTTTGATAGCGTTCAATCCCCTGCCGCAGCAAGGCGTCCGCATCGGCGAAGCGGCGAACGAACTTCGCGCCGTTCGCGAAAGTGAGTTGCACGAGATCGTGGAAGACGAGGATCTGTCCATCGCAATCGAGGCCGGCGCCGATGCCGATCGTGGGAATCGACGCGGCAGCCGTGATGCGCGCGGCGACCTCGCGCGGAACGCCTTCGAGCACCAGCGCAATCGCGCCCGCGCCTTCCAGTGCTGCCGCATCGGCGAGCAGAATCTCGATGGCGTCCCGCGAGCGCCCCTGCACTCGGTAGCCGCCCATGCGATGCAGCGATTGCGGCGTGAGGCCGATGTGGCCAATCACAGGAACCTCCGCGCGCGTGAGTTGCTCGACCAGCGCGGCGCGGTGGCTTCCGCCTTCGATTTTCACTGCCTCAGCGCCAGCCTGCTTGACGAAACGCATCGCGTTGCGCACGGCCTGGTCCGCGCCGGCCTGGTAGCTGCCGTACGGCATATCGACGGCCAGCAGCGCGCTGCGCACGCCGCGCCGGACCGCCCGCGCGTGGTGCATCATTTCGGCCATCGTAAGTGGGAGAGTGCTGTCGTAGCCGAGCACGGTCATGGCCAGCGAATCGCCCACCAGGATCAGGTCGATTCCGGCCTCGTCGAGCAGTCGGGCGGAAGGGTAGTCGAAAGCGGTGAGCGCCGTGATCGGCTGCTGCTGCCGCTTTTTCTCAAGCAGGGTGTGCGCGGTCACTTTGCGCGCGCGCCCTCGCTCCGGGGTGCGAATCTCTGTAAAGCTCATTTTTCTCCAGTGCCACTCCGCCAGGGTGCGCGGATGTCGCCCGAACAATCCAAGTATATGCTGCAACTCTTCGATGAGAAAAGGGCCTTATCGACTCGACGTATGATGGATTGGTTTTGATTTCCAGGAAATTTCCTCAGGAGTTTTTCGTGGCCGTTGTAGCCGGTGTGGATTTTGGAACACTGAGTGCCCGCGTCACCTTGCTGGACAGCGTTCACGGTCGTTTGAGCACGACCAGCGCGCCGTATCCGCTGCATCGCAAACGCGACGATCCCGACTATGCCACCCAGTCGCACGCGGACCAGATGGACGCGCTGGTCGCCGCTGTTCGCGCCGCCGTTGCCGAGGCGGCCATCGATCCGCACGCGATCGAAGCCATCGCCATCGACACTACCGGATCGAGCGTGATCTTCGTCGACAACGAACTCCAACCCATCGACGATTACTACCTGTGGTGCGATCATCGCGCGCTCAACGAGGCCCGCGAAATTACCACTCTGGCTCATGCGGAAAAGCTCGAAGCGATCGAATGGTGCGGCGGCGTTTATTCGCACGAGTGGGGTTTCGCGAAGCTGCTGCACTGGCTGCGGCACAATCCCGACAAGCGTGAACGCTTCGCCACGGCGTTGGAAAATTGCGACATGGTGTCCGCCACTCTCGCCGGGCATCGCGACCCGCGCACCGTGCCGCGCAGCGTTTGCGCCATGGGCCATAAGTGGATGTGGAACCCCAAGTGGAACGGGCTGCCACCGCAGTCTTTTCTGTCGATGCTCGATCCGCTCTTCGATGGAATCCGCGAGAAACTCGACAGCCCGGTGCAGACTTCGGACCGGATCGCGGGCCACCTGTCCGCGGAGTGGGCCGAGCGCACCGGCCTGCGCGCGGGCATTCCGATTCCGGTCGGCGCGTTCGATGCGCATTGGGACGCGCTCGGCGCCGGTTGCCGCGAAGGCGACGTGGTCAACGTGGTCGGAACCTCCACCTGCATCATCGCGATGCAGCGCACAAACTCGCTTATTCCGGGGGTCTGCGGCGTCGTTCCCGGCAGCGTCCACCCGGCATTCACTGGCGTCGAAGCAGGTCTTTCCGCTACGGGAGACATTTTCGAAGCCATTGCAAGGCGCGCCAACACGCCTCTCGCGGAGTTGTCGCAGGGGCTTGAGGATTTCCGTCCCGGGCAAACCGGCCTGCTCCGCATGAGTTGGGACAACGGCGACCGCACGGTACTCGTCAACTCCGAACTTGGCGGCGTCACCATCGGCTGGAACCTGCTGCACACCGCGCAGGACGAGCTGTTCGCCGCCATCGAGGGCACGGCGATGCATACGCGAATTATCCTTGAGCGGCTCGCCGAAAATGGCGTGCCGGTGGACCGCGTCATCAACGCCGGCGGCATTCCGCAGCGCAACGAAGTCCTGAACCAGGTGTACGCCAACGTGCTGCAAAAGCCGGTCCTCGTTCCGAAGGGCGTGCCCACCAGCCTGGGCTCGGGCATCATGGCGTTCCTCGCCGCGGGCACTTTCAAAAGCGTCGAAGAAGCGCAGCAGGCGATGTGTCTTTCGTTCCGCACCGTCTCACCGGAACCAGCTTCAGCGGCGATTTACGACGCGCTTTACGCGATCTATCGCAAGCTCTACTTTGGGATGGGCAGCAGAGCGGCAGAGCCGATCGCAGTCGGAGATGTGCTGCCCGAACTGCGCCGGATCGCGGAGGAACAGCGGGTGGCGCATCGGTAGCACTGCGTCAACAGATATTTTGAGGACCCACTATGACACTGTTGCAAATTCGTCGCTCGTATTTGTATTCACTGCTGGTGGCCGCTATGGTCTCCGCTGGCTTCGCGGCCCCGAACCTTGCGCAGAGCGCGGTCGCGCACTACGACGACGCAACCAAGGTATTCCGTCTGGATGGCGGCGACGTTACGTATGCCTTCGGTGTAAACGAGCGCGGCGAGATGCAGCCGGTGTACTGGGGCGCTCGTCTGCAACCCGGCGACCGCTTTCCCGCGACGATGGCGATCAAGGGGCGCACGACGTTCGAGCATACCAACAGCGAATCGCCGCAGGAGTATGCGGGCTGGGGCGGCGGCGTGCAGTGGGAACCGGCGCTGAAGGTCACGTTTGCGGACGGCAACCGCGACCTTGTTCTGCATTATGTTTCGCATACGTTGATGAAAGACGGCGTCGATGTTCAGCTAAAGGACATCGAGCGCGATGTCCGCGTCGTTCTGCATTACCGCATCGATGCGGACACCGGCGTGCTGGCGCGGTCGGCGGAAATCACCAATGGCACCGGCGACAAAATCGTTGTGGAGCAAGCCGCGGCGGCATCGTGGAACCTGCCGCGCGGCACCGAATATTCTCTGCATTATCTGACCGGGCGATGGTCGGCCGAGTGGCAGATGCAGACTCGCGCCATCAATCCGGGCGAGACTGTTTTGGAGAGCCGCATCGGCTCGACATCGCACGCCGTCAATCCATATTTCTCCATTGGCCGCGACGCGCAGGTGAACGACACAACCGGTGATGTGTGGTTCGGCGAGCTTGGCTGGAGCGGATCGTGGCGCATTACCATCGAGCAGGATGCATTCAAGCAACTGCGCATTACCGGCGGATATAACCCATTCGACTTTGGATACACACTCGCACCGGGCGAATCGCTGAAGACGCCGATTTTTTATGGCGGCTACACCGATCATGGATATGGTGAAGCGGCGCGGATTCTGCATCGCTTCCAACTTGCGAACATCGTGCCGCAGGCGCCGCACCCGCGCACTCGTCCGCTGCTGTATAACTCATGGGAAGCCACGGAATTTGCGGTGACTGAGGCCGGGCAGATACAACTCGCGGAGAAAGCGGCGTCCATCGGTGTGGAACGTTTTGTGATGGACGATGGCTGGTTCGGGCAGCGCAAGGACGATCATGCCGGCCTCGGCGACTGGTACGTGAATAAGGAGAAGTTTCCCAACGGGCTCAAACCGCTGATCGACAAAGTACATTCCCTCGGCATGGATTTCGGTCTGTGGGTGGAACCGGAAATGGTCAATCCAAACAGCGACTTATACCGCGCGCATCCTGACTGGGTAATAAATTTCACCGGCCGCCCTCGCACTGAAGGGCGCAACCAGTTAGTGCTCAACCTCGCGAATCCAGAGGTCCGTGCTTATGTCTTCCATTTTCTCGACGACTTACTTTCAAAGAACGATATTGCATTCCTCAAGTGGGATTACAACCGCCCGTGGATGGAGCCGGGATGGCCTCAGGCTCCCATAGACCAACAAAAGAAAATATATGTCGCTGCAATTGATAACGTGTACTCCATTGTTGCGGAATTGCGCGCCAAACATCCGAAGGTCGAGCTTGAATCTTGCTCCAGTGGCGGCGGGCGTGTAGATCTCGGCATCCTGCGCTACTTCGACCAGGTGTGGACCTCGGACAACACCGACGCCTACGACCGTCTCGCAATTCAGGAGGGCTTTTCGCGCGCCTATGCGCCGCTGCTGATGATGGCGTGGGTAACGGACGTTCCGAACAATGCCGACAACCGAACAACTTCGCTGGACTACCGGTTTCTGGTGGCGATGCAGGGCAGCCTCGGCATTGGGAATAATTTGAATAAATGGTCGCCGGATGATTTTGCTACCGCCAAACACATGATTGCGGAGTACAAGACGGTCCGCAATACCGTGCAACATGGCTCGCAATATCAGCTCGTATCGAACATCAATCAAAGCCCGAATTCAGCCAGCGAAAGTGTCTCGACGGACCGGCGCCAGGCGGTGCTGTTCGCGTATCTGCACTCCAGCGAAGATGGGTATGAATATCCACGGCTGTTCTTACAGGGACTCGATCCGGCGGCGCAATATACGGTCCGCAGCATTTCCGGAAAACTTAGCGCGGACACGCCCGCGACCGCCAGCGGCGCATACTGGATGCATCACGGAGTCGACGTCTTGCTGCACGGCGATATGCAGGCCGCGGCATTCGCGTTCGAGCAAAGCAAGAAGTAGCGGCGCGTTATCTCTGGCAACGCACACAAGAAAGAGCGTGATCGAGCCATAGTGCGTCGTCTCGCGATATCCTGAAAGCTGGAATCAAGGTGCGTTCCGCGATGGCGCCGAATATTTTTTCTGTGTTGTGCGAAAGGAACACAAAATGTCCAACACCGTCAGCAACGACGTCAAGAACGTCGCCTCGGAGCTTGCATCCGCCGGCGTTGGCGATATGGGTCTCGACACTCCTTTCAACAGAAGGAGCTTCCTTGCCGGCATCGCGGGCACGGCCGTTATCGCAGCGGTCCGTCCGTCCAAAACATTTGCCGCAACCGATGATGCCTCTGTCAATCTCGCAAAAGTTGCCACGCCCTCCAGCCTCTACACCTCCGGCGACACCAAGCTGTCTGCCCTGAACGATGGCCTCACTCCGGCCAGTTCTCGCGACCGCGAACATGGTTCCTACGGCGCCTGGCCGCGCACCGATACGCAATGGGTGCAGTATGACTGGAGCAAGCCCATCGCTACCAACAGGGTCAACGTCTATTGGCGGATCGACCGTGAAGGCGTAGCCGCCCCCGCATCGTGCCGGATTCTCTACTGGAACGGCACGGACTTCGTCCCCGTCTTGAACCCTCAAGGCCTCGGAGTCGCCGGCGACACCTTCAACACCACTACGTTCGATGAAATACACACCACCAAATTGCGCCTCGAAATGGTCTCCGACGGCACCCACTCCCCCGGCATTCTGGAGTGGCAGGTTTATAGCTCCGGCCCGGTCCCCAGCTTCCCGCCGGTCGTCGATGCGGGCATCGATCGCATCGTCGTTCTCGGCGGCCAGACGTATCTCGCCGGCAAGGCGGAATGGCTGAAGCCGGGACCGGGCAACCTGATGCGCTGGTCCAAGGCGTCCGGCCCCGGCCACGTCATTTTCGCCGACGCTTCCCTGCCCAGCACCACCGCGACATTTTCCGTTCCCGGAGATTACGTCCTCAAACTGACGGCCACGGGAGACAACGAGCAAGCCTCCTCGACCCTCAACGTTCACGCCGAAATCGCCCCGCCGAAGCAGCGCCTCGACGTCGTCTACACCAAAAAATACTCCATCGACAGTCCGCTCTGGAGCGCGCGCGCCAAGGCCCTCATCGTCGATTGGATCCCGCACTGCATCCGCCAGTGCGAGCGCACCGACCTCACCCAGGGCGAGGGCGGTCTCGACAATTTCATCGAAGCCGCCAAGGCCCTTCGCGGCGAGCCCCACGCCCGCCACAAGGGCTACGTGTTCTCCAACGCCTGGGTCCACCAGACGGTCGAATCCATGTGCATCGCGCAGATGGTCGACCCCCAGGGCGACCCTGAAATCATCGCGGCCCAGGCCAGGATGAAGGACACGCTGGAGCGCTGGATTCCCATCATCCTCGCCGCGCGCGAGCCCGACGGCTATCTCCAAACCGCCTACACCCTCGCCGACCGCAAGCGCTGGCCCGAGCGCTGGAACCCCCCGCAACGCGCCAACCATGAAGGCTACGTTTCCGGCTACTTCATCGAATCCGCCATCAACCACTACACGCTCACCGACGGCAAAGACCTGCGCATGTACGAGGCCGGCAAAAAGCTCGCCGACTGCTGGGTCGCCCACATCGGCCCCGGCAAAAAAGAGTGGTTCGACGGACATCAGGAGATGGAGCAGGCACTCGTCCGCTTCGGCCGCTTCGTCAACGATATGGAAGGCAACGGACGCGGCGACGACTACATCAAGCTCGCCAAGTTTCTGCTCGACTCTCGCCGTGGCGGACAGGAGTACGACCAGAGCCATCTTCCCCCGGGCCAGCAGTACGAGGCCGTCGGGCACGCCGTTCGCGCTACATACTTCTACTCCGGCATGGCGGACATCGCCGCAGAAACAGGCGACCGCGATTATCAGAGCGCCGTCATTTCGCTGTGGGACAACATGGTCAACCGGAAGTATTATCTGACCGGCGGCATCGGCAGCGGCGAAACGTCGGAAGGCTTCGGCCCCAACTACTCCCTCCGCAATGAGGCCTATTGCGAGTCATGCTCCAGTTGCGGCCTCGTCTTCTTCCAGTACAAACTCAACCTCGCCTATCACGATGCGCGCTACGCCGATCTGTACGAGCAAACCATGTACAACACCCTTCTCGGCGGTGTCGATCTCCCCGGCAAAACGCTCGCCTACACCAACCCGCTAATCAACACCCGGCGCACGGAATGGCACGTCTGCCCGTGCTGCGTCGGCAACATTCCCCGCACGATGCTCATGATGCCGACCTGGAGCTACGTCAAAGGCCCCAACGCCCTCTACGTCAACCTGTTCATCGGCAGCCGCATTCACGTCGGCAAGGTCGCCGGCACCAACGTCGAAATGGTGCAGAAGACCGACTATCCGTGGAGTGGCAAAATCGCCATCACGGTCAATCCGGAAGAAGCGAAAACCTTCTCGGTCTACGTGCGCATTCCCAACCGCTCCACCAGCAAGCTCTATACGGAGACGCCGGCGGTCAGCGGGATGAAGAGCTTCGCCGTCAACGGCCGCGAAGTGAAGCCGCGGATGGAGAAGGGCTACGCCGTCGTCACCCGCGAGTGGAAGGCGGGCGACCGCATCGATCTTGAACTGCCGATGGAGCCGCAGCGCGTCAAAGCCGACCCCCGCGTCAAGGCCGACGCCGGCGCGGTGGCGCTGCGCTACGGCCCGCTCATCTATAACGTGGAAACCGCCGACCAGCACACCATCGACCAGCCTCTCGGCGACGCTCCCCTCAAAGCGGAGTGGCGCCCCGACCTGCTCGGCGGCGTTGTGGCCATCGGCGGCAAGTGGAAGGACGGCACGCCGATGCTCGCCGTCCCGAACTACGCGCGTATGAATCGCGTCGAGCCTCCCAAGGAACGGCCCGTAGGAGATTTCTCCGTCAACTACGATCCGGGCGCTGACAACGTTCACGACCGCACTCGAACAATTTCATCCAGGGTCTGGATTCAGGACCAAATCTGATCGCTGCCAACGCGTTATATCTCTCAACTCTGTACAATTAAATCAGCACTCAAAACTCACAACTCAAAACTGAACAGAACCCTGCCACCAGATCCGGCAGTCGCCCCTCTATGCTCAATTGCTCTACGCTCTGAGCTCTCCAAAACCCAAAACTGGAACCTGGCAACGGAAAACTGGCAGCTCGCAACTCGCAACTCGAAGCTGAAAATCAACCCCCAGCCGCCAAACCAGCCCTAACCCCTTCTATAGGAGTATTTTGACGCCTAAGCCATTTCGATTCAAACGCTTGCGGCAGGTCGCCACCCTGGAGCCCAGCATTCTAAAGCACTTAGGCCCGGGCAATAGAAATGGGGGGAGGGGGAGGGGGGCCCTCCACGGTATTATTTTCCATGCAGCTTTCCCAACCCATCCATGTTGTCGACTCGCATACGGAAGGCGAGCCCACCCGAGTCGTCATTTCGGGTGGCCCGGTCCTCGGCCAAGGGCCGATCTCTGAACGGTTGGAGCGGTTTCGGAGTCGATTCGACCACTTTCGTTCAGGCATCGTGTGCGAACCGCGCGGCTCGGAAGTGGTTGTGGGGGCGCTCCTGCTCGATCCGGTGCAGGCGGACTCCTCTACAGCGGTCATCTTCTTCAACGATGTAGGCTACCTCGGGATGTGTGGCCACGGAACGATTGGGGTGTTAACGACACTGGCGCACCTCGGGCGAATCGGCCTGGGAACGCACACGATCGAGACCCCGGTGGGGACGGTTCAGGCGACCCTGCACGAGGACAACAGCGTCACCGTCGAAAACGTTCCGAGCTATCGCTATCGCGCGGCGGTGGAGGTGGATGTACCGGGATACGGGGTCTATAACGGCGACGTAGCCTGGGGAGGAAACTGGTTTTTCCTGGTGGCCGATCCGCCGTATGCACTGACAGCAGCCAACCGCACGGAACTGGTGGCGATGGCGACCGCTATCCGTGCGGCCCTGCACGAGAGTGGCATAACCGGGCGCGACGGCGCCTGCATCGACCACATCGAATTCTTCTCGCGGCCCGAAGACAAAGGAAATTCGTCGCGCAACTTCGTGCTCTGCCCCGGCGCGTCGTTCGACCGATCGCCCTGCGGCACGGGGACCAGTGCAAAAATGGCATGCCTCTATGACGACGGCAAGCTCGCTCCCGGCACCACATGGAAGCAGGAAGGCATCCTCGGAACGGTATTCCATGGCTCAGTCCGAGAGGGCAGCAACGGACAGGTCAACCCCAGCATCCGGGGACGAGCGTGGGTGACTGGCGAGTCGAAGCTGCTGTTTGCCGGCGACGACCCATTTGCGCAAGGGATCAAGCTCTGAGATGAAGCCTTTCGACGTCCTCATCGTTGGCACCGGGATTGTAGGCAGTGCCGTGGCGCGGGAGTGCGCCCGCATCGGCTGGCGCGTCGGCGTCATCGAAGGCGGCACGCCCGCCGGAGGCGCGACCGCGGCGGGCATGGGGCACGTCGTGGTGATGGACGATTCGCCGGCACAGCTCGCCCTCACTGCGTACTCGCGCTCGCTATGGCAACAAGAATCGGCGCAGCTTCCGAAGTCGGTGGAGTATGAAGGCCGCGGCACGATATGGGTGGCCGCCGACGATGAAGAGATGGCCGACGTTCGCGCCCGGCAAAGCCTTTATGACGAGGCCGGCGTTCAGGCTCGCGTCTTGACCGCGGCCGATCTTGCGCACGAGGAACCGAACCTGCGTGCCGGTCTGGCCGGAGGTCTGCTGGTGCCCGGCGATGGCGTCGTTTACCCGCCGGCAGCCGCGGGATTTTATCTGGCCGAAGCCCGCCGTCTCGGAGCCGAAGTTTTTTTTGCGAGAGCACTATCCGCCTCGCAGGGACAAGTGCTGTTGAGCGACGGCGAGGGCCTCGTTGCCGAACGTATCGTGTTGGCGGTGGGAACGGAGTGCGATCTGCTGCCCGCTCTGCCGATTCAGAAACGTAAAGGCCATCTCGTCATTACGGACCGCTATCCCGGCTTCCTTCACCATCAGCTTGTCGAACTCGGGTACCTGAAAAGCGCGCACAAGATCGCGGGGGACTCGGTTGCCTTCAACATCCAGCCGCGGCAGACGGGCCAGTTGCTGCTTGGTTCGTCGCGGCAGTACGGCAATGAGGAGCCACGGGCCGACGCAGAGATACTGAGACGCATGATCGAACGCGCGACGGAGTATATGCCCGGACTCGATAAACTATCGGTGCTGCGCGTATGGACGGGTTTCCGGGCTGCGACCGCCGACAAGCTGCCCTTGATCGGACCGGCCGCGGGCCTTTCCGACGACCCCTCGTTGTGGCTGGCCGCCGGGTTTGAAGGCCTCGGCATTACGAACGCACCGGGCGCCGCGCGGCTGTTGGTGGACGGCATGTTGAGGCGCGCATCGGCCATCGACGCCGCGCCCTACCTGCCTGCTCGGCTGATGGAACCGGCGAGGCTTGCCCGTGCGTGAAACTCTTTCGTTGACGATCAACGGCGCCAGCAGACAGGTCGAGCGCGGCACAACAGTTGCCGCAGCCATGTTGCTCGCGGAGCAGCCGTGCCGCATCTCCGTCACCGGCGGGCCGCGCACGGCACTCTGCGGCATGGGCATTTGCTTTGAGTGCCGTGCCGTGGTGAATGGCGTGCCGCATCGCCGCACCTGCCAGCTCCTCTGCGAGCAGGACATGGCCGTGGAGACCAATCCATGACGCGCACGGAGGTTCTGGTCGTGGGCGCCGGGCCGGCCGGAATCGCCGCGGCGACGGCGGCAGCCGAGAAGAGGCGATCGGTCATCGTGCTCGACGACAACCCCTCCGCGGGCGGCCAGATCTGGCGCGGTGCTACCGTTGGCGGCCCTCGCCGTGCCGATACGCAGAGGCAACGAGCGATAGAACGGCTCCAGCGGTCCGGAGCGCACTTGCTTGCAGGCCGCTGCGTCTTCAGCGCAGACGCCTCGGGAACCGTGCAGACGTTCGAGGAGACAGCTTCCGGCAGCGTTGCAGAAGAGTTTCGCTTCCAGCAATTGGTCCTCGCGACCGGCGCCCGCGAACGGTTTCTGCCATTTCCAGGCTGGACGTTGCCGGGAGTTTTCGGTGCAGGCGGCCTACAGGCTTTGGTCAAGGGCGGCTATCCCGTCGCGGGAAAGCGGGTGGTCGTGGCAGGCACAGGCCCGCTGCTCCTCGCGGTTGCGGCGCATCTGGCGAAGGATGGCGCTGTCGTTTCCAGCGTGTTGGAACAGGCCACGCTGGCACAGCTCGCGGCGTTTGCCGCATCGCTTTGGGAGGATCCTGCGAAGCTGGTTCAAGCCGCGCGCTTTCGCGCCAAGCTCTGGAAGACCTCGTACCGCACCGGCTGCTGGGTGGTCGAAGCGATTGCGGCAACCGCCGGCCCGAGACTGGCGGCGGTTCGCGTCACTGACGGCGCCCGCACCTGGATCGAGCGCTGCGACCTGCTGGCATGCGGATATCATCTCGTGCCCAACACAGAGCTTGCGGCGCTGGTCGGGTGCAGGTTCCAAGGCAGCTTCGTGCAGGTCGACGATGCTCAACGCACTTCCGTGCCAAACATATTCTGCGCGGGCGAGCCGACCGGCATTGCCGGCCTCGATGCGGCCCTGGTGCAGGGAGAGATCGCCGGCCTCGCCTGCACTCGCCGTAGCGATGCGTCATTGCAAAAGCGCGCAGCCAAAGAACACGCCTTCGCTGACCGCATGGAAAAGGCGTTTGCCTTGCGTCCGGAACTGCATTCGCTTCCCCGCCCCGACACGATCGTCTGCCGATGCGAGGATGTCCGATACGACAGCCTGCGCGGCCATACCGGCTGGACCGACGCGAAGCTGCAAACCCGCTGCGGCATGGGCCCATGCCAGGGCCGCGTCTGCGGTCCCGCAATCGAACATCTTCTGGGATGGAGGCCTGTGTCCGTACGGCAGCCACTCTTTCCCGTGCCGCTGGAAGCACTTTGCTTCCACGATGGAACAACGGAAATGAGCAAATCGAATGAACCGATAGAGGAGAAAGCATGAACTGGTCTGGCGTACTGCCTGCGATGACAACACCCTTCGACAGCAACATGGAAGTGGACCACGGATTTCTGGCGCAACATGCAGCATGGCAGCTCGGCAACGGCTGTACGGGGCTTGTCATGCTGGGCTCTCTGGGCGAAGGCGCGACGCTGGAGGAGGACGAGAAAATCGCCATCCTGAAGACGGCGGTCCGCGTCGCGGGTAACGCGCCTGTTGTTGCGGCTATTTCTTCTCTCTCCACCCAGCGCGCAGTCCGGTTGGCGAAAGAGGCGGAAGAGGCCGGCTGCTCGGGCCTGATGGTCCTGCCGCCCTACGTGTACGCCTCCGATTGGTACGAGATGAGGCAACATGTCTCGACGGTGATAGCCTCCACGAAGCTTTCCTGCATGTTGTACAACAATCCCGTCGCGTACAAGACCGACTTTCTGCCCGGCCAGATCGCCGAACTCGCCGCCGAACATGCGAACCTTGCAGCGGTCAAGGAGTCGAGCACCGATGTCCGGCGCGTCGCAGCCATACGCGAGGTGCTCGCCGACCGGTTGAGCATCTGCGTCGGCGTCGATGACGTCATCGTGGAGGCCATCGGCACCGGCGCGGCCGGTTGGATCGCCGGCCTGGTCAATGCCTATCCGGCGGAGTCGGTCCAGCTCTTCAACCTCGCCAAGCAGGGCAAGAATGCCGATGCGTTCGAGCTTTATCGCTGGTTCCTGCCGCTGCTGCGCTTGGACACCGTGCCGAAATTCGTGCAACTCATCAAGTGGGTGCAGGAGCGGGCCGGGGTTGGCTCGGCCCGCGTCCGCGCTCCGCGCATGGAGTTGCACGGCAAAGAATTGAAAGCCGTCATAGCCGTCTACGAAAAAGCTGTGGCGGAGCGCCCAACCATCAACGAAAAACCGATCGCGGATTTCGCCGGAGCGTAACCGCCGGCAAGGTGGCCGGCAAGCGAAGGACCCTTTCCGAAGACTACGAGGCCTATTGGACCTTTCTGATCGGCGCGGTTTTGCGGATTTGCACCAAGTTCTTCAAAGTATTTGGCGTCCCAAAGCAGTTTGAGTTGGCTCCGATCATCATCCTGCACAGAGCTTCCCTAACGCTCGCGCAATCAGCGTCCGTTGTGCTACCACACCCGGCAAGCATTCGCCGGCACCATCGGCGATCCATTTTTGCACCCGAACGCCGCCCCAAACCCCGGCTGGTTCACGATCACGCCATCCACTCTGAAGTGGTCCGGCGCATGTTCATTGGTCAGCGTCTGCGCCCGTACCGCTTCGTCGCGCGAGTTCTCGCACCAGTTCTGCGCATACGCAATATAAAACCGCTGCGGAGAAGTGTAACCATCGATCTTCTTCTTCAGGTCGACGCCCTCCTTCTTCGCGCGGTCCATGTACGCCATGAACGCCAGCACCAGGCCACCGTTGTCCGCGGTGTTTTCTCCGAGCGTCAGCTTGCCGTTCACCTTGATGTCGTCGACTGCGGTAAAGCTCCCATACTCATCCGCGATGCATCCGGTCCGCGCTTCGAACTTCTTCGTATCCTCGGGCGTCCACCAGTCGGAAAGATTGCCCGTTGCGCCGAACTTCTTGCCTTCGTCGTCGAAGCCGTGCGTCAGTTCATGCCCGATGACCGCGCCGATGTGCCCATAATTCACGGCATCGTCGGCCTTCGGGTCATAGAACGGAGGCTGCAAAATTCCCGCCGGAAAGTTGATGTTATTCATGCTGGGGTCGTAATAAGCATTCACGGTCGGAGGCGTCATGCCCCACTCCAGCTTGTCCACCGGCTTGCCGATCTTCGCCAACTGGCGATCGTTCTCGAACGCCGCGGCGCGCTCCTTGTCGCCCACCGCGTCCGTCGGCGAAACCGTCAGCGAACTATAGTCGCGCCACTTGTCCGGATAGCCGATCTTGTTCGCCACAGCATGTAATTTTTCCTTCGCCCGCACCTTGGTCTCAGGAGACATCCAGTCCAGCGAGTCCAGGTCCTTGTCCATTGCATGTTCGATATCGCCGACCATCTCCAGCGTCTTCGCCTTCGCATCGCCGGCGAAATACTGCTGCACATACACCTGCCCCAGAGCCTCGCCCAGCGCGCCGTCGACAGCGCCCGAGCAGCGCTTCCAACGCGGCTCCTGCTCCTGCTGTCCTTCCAGCTTGCGGCCATAGAAATCGAAGTTCTCATCGTCGAAACGCTGCGGCAGCCTGCCGGCAAACGCGGTCAACACCTGATAGCGCAGATACGCCCGCAGAGTTTCGATGTCGGTCGCCGTAATCGCCTGGATCAGCGCCGGCATGTATCCGGTATTGGTAACGTTCAGTTCCTCCACATGGGGCGAGTGGATTGCATCCAGAAACGTCGTAAAGCGCATTCGTCCCAGGCTCTTCTCGAACTCCGGCATCGTTTCGAGGTGATAAATATTTTCCGGTGTCCGCCGGTCGGCGACACCCTGCGACGCCTTCGCCAGCGTCGTCTCGAACGCCAGTATCCCATTCGCGTCCACCAGCGCCTGCTGCGGAGTCTCGCCGCCAAAGGACAGCATCTTGGTCACATGCGCCACATACTGGTCGCGCAGCGTCTTGTCCTTCGGCTCGTCGCGCAGGTAGTAGTCCTTCTCCGGCAGTCCCAGCCCGCCCTGGTCGATGACCGCGATCTGCTTCGTCGCGTCCTTGAAGTCCTGCATCTCGCCATAGCTGAAGAACACGCCCACGCCGATGCGCTGCAACTTGCCGGACAACTCCGCCAGACCCATCTTGCCGGTGTTGTCTATGTCGTTCAGCAGCGGCTGGATCGGCTCCAGCCCCTTGCTCTCGATGGCCTTGGTGTCCATGCAGGCGGCGTAGTAGTCGCCCACCTTCTGCTCGTTCGGCGTGCGCGACGCCCCACCTGCGGCCGCCTTCTCCAAAATGCCGTTCAGCGCCTGCGTATTCACGTTGTACAGCAGATAAAAGAGGTCGTTCGCAGACTGGTCCGCCGGGATCGGATGGTTCTTCGCAAAATTTCCGCAGGCAAACTTGTAGAAGTCGTTGCAGGGGTCGGCGCCCTTGTCGATCGACGAAAGGTCGAACGCCGGAGGGGCAACATAATGCGTGGTTGGCGGCGTGGCTGGAGGCGCAGCGGTCTGGGCTGCGCAGGTCAGGGCAAAAACCATGCCCGCAACGCCGGTAATAGAGGCAATCCTGGAGGTGAAAAACATTCGATCGAATCTCCGTCTAATCCATTGAAATTCCGAGGCGGCTGGAAGTGGCTCGATGCCGCCCGTCTGTGCAACAGTAAATATACGCGGGCATGGAGATGCCGGGTTTAATGCTACGACAGGGCAATAAAAGTTGCGGGCCGTTCCTGCTGCGCACGCTGCGGCTGGCCCTTGTGCTGCCGCTCGTCGCGCACGCCGCCGCGCCCCGCCCCCAGCCAGCCGTCCGGCTGCAATTGGCCGACCTCGGTGTCCCCGGCATTCCACAATTCCTGCAGGGGCAGGGAGCGTCCCTGCTCACCGTCCATTTCGTGGACCCCACCCACCTTCTCGTCACCTACAACCTCCGCGACCTGGTCGAGCGCATCCCCGGCGACCCGCCCGGCGACACCGACCGCAGCACCGCGGCGCTGCTGCTCGAACTGCCCTCGGGAAAAGTCCTGGCGCGGACCCGCTGGCACCTCCACGACTACTCCCAATACCTCTGGAGCCTGGGCAAGGGCCGCTTCCTCCTGCGCATGCATTCCACGCTTACGTCTTTCGCCCCGCTGGCCAACCTGGCCTCCGGCAACGCCTTCCGCCAGACGCCGTTCGTACAGGTGCCGGGGACGATCGACGCCATCATCGTCGCGCCCGAGGGCGACCTCGTGACGCTCGAAGCCTCGCCCCCGCGCAAGCCAAAACCGCCGTCCGGCCCGGTCACTTTCCTCAATGCCGGCGATCCGGACGCACGCCCTCCCGAAAACATCTTCTTCGTGCGGGTTTCCGGCACCGGATCGCCCGAGTCGCCGGTCCTCGCCACCTCCGCCGGCTCGGTTAAGGCAGAGCGCGTCGCCCCGCTGCCGCTCAATGGCCGCGGCTACCTCTCCACAACCAGCCAGAAACACATGCGCTGGACGATGCAATTCAACAGCTTCGACGGCCCCGTTCGCAAACTTTCGTACGTCGACAGCAGTTGCGCTCCGTGGATGCAGTTTGTCAGCCCCAGCCAGTTCCTGGTCTTCAGTTGCCGCGGCTCCGACGATAGAATCCTGCTCTCCGCCTTCGACTTCTCGCCCCAGGAAATGTGGGAGGAGCCAATGGGCTCCTCCAGCCCCACGGCCTTCCTCTACGCCCAGCAGGCCGGACGCTTCGCCCTCTCTCGCATCACCTCGATCGCCCCGCTGGCTTCGGGCCCAGCCTCGCTCACGGGTCCGGGCCCATGGCAGGGCGCGGACGGCGACCTGACAACCACCCAGGAAATATCGATATATCAGGTCGAAAGCGGAGACTTGCTGCTCAAACTGCCTTGTTCACCCGTCTCCCGCACCGGCCAGAACTTCGACCTGGCGCCCGACGGCCTCAGCGCCATGGTCGTGCGCAACGGGGCCATCGAAATCTACAACCTGCCGCCACTCTCGAAGCAGGACAAGAAACAACTCGCCGCAGTCCAGCAGTTGGAGCCTCAAATACCCACTTCCGCAACCGTCGAGCTGCACCTGCTGGTTCACCCCGTGGAAGACGCCGACGACGCCGCAGCAACCCAGCCCTCGCCCGCAAAACCTCAACCCCAGCCTGTCGCACCCCCGATAGCTGCCGCCGCGCCCTCCGCCCCCACTCTCTCCGCCCCTGCCGCCTCCACCGCCGCAGCCGCGAACGAAGGCGACGTCAGCGTCCTCCACCGCAAGCCCCCCACACTGCTGAACCCCGGCGAAACCGTGGATGGCGCCAAAAATCCACCGCCACAATAGCTCTGGCTTTCAGCTTCAAACTCGTAACTCGCAACTCGCAACTCGCAACTGGAAGCTGATCGCCCGTCCCCACCGCACCGGCTCATCCCAAAAGCAAAACGCCGACCCCCAAGGGCCGGCCTCTCCGAAACAAAATTTCTACGCAGCCTTCGCTGGCGCCACGGCCTTCACGCGAGCATTCAAGCGGCTCTTGTAACGGCTGGCGGTGTTCTTATGCAGAACACCCTTCTGCACCGACTTATCCAGGATGGAAGCAGTCGAGCGATACGCGGTGGTCGCCGCGCCGTGATCTCCACCGGCAATGGCCTCGCGCATGGCGCGCAGCGAGCCGCGCAGCTTGGACTTGTTGGCGCGGTTGACGGCCGTCTTCGTGACGGTCTGGCGTGCGCGCTTCAGGGACGATACATGATTTGCCATCTAAACTCTTTCTCTCAACCCGAACTGTGCGGGGCTCTTGGAATGCCAAGCCAGGATGCAGGCCGTTGGCTTGTCGGGTACACAGCCATAAGCCGCACCCCTGCGATTCTCATTCTAAGCGCTTCGCCGCCCCCGGTCAATGCTTTCCACGCAATCTCGCAGTGCGATTAGAAGGACAGTCGCGCACTGAGCTGGATCTCCCGGCCCGGAGTGGTAACTTCCGTGATGGAACCAAAGCCCGCCGTATTGACAAAGCGATTGGGTGTTCCAAGATTTGTATGGTTCAGTGCGTTGAAGAATTCGCCGCGCGTCTCAAGTCTCAGTGACTCCCGCACCACGAAACTCCGAACGATGCTCAGGTCTACGGTCTCCATTCCCGGTCCGGCCACGGAGTTTCTCGACGCGTTGCCGAACGTGTAGGACGCCGGAGTGGCGAAAGCCGCCGGATTGAACCAGGTTTTCGCGTTGTGAGTGCCTGCGCCAAATACTGGAGCGCCGGTCACATTCGCGCGGATCGGGTTTTCACCCAGGGCGGCGCCCGAATTCGCCGTATCTCCGAACACGGAAATTGTGAGAGGGAAACCACTTTGAAATTGAAGGATCGAGGACGCGCGCCAATCCTTCGTAATCGCCCGGCCCACTCGATTGGACGTCCACGCTGGCAGGTCATAGACGGCGCTCATCGCGAAACGGTTCCGTATATCGCATGCGGGGCCCTTTTCCGCGGCCAGATTATTGTTGTTCTGCGGAATCGACGCTTCAAACATGGGGGAGCGGAAGTCCGGCGCGTTGGACAAGCTCTTGGACCATGTGTAATTGGTGAGGAGGCTCAGGCCTCGGCCAACCTTTCGCCGCAGGTTAATGTATCCAGCGTCGTACCAACTCTGGGCCGAGTTCTCCAGCAGATTGATCGTACTTACGCCGAAGGTCGTGCTCTTCACCGTAACGTCCGGCGGCAGTTCCGTGTTAGGAACAAAGCTGATCGTCTTGAACGGACGGCGCGGCTGGATCGGACCCGGCCCCGGCAGCGCGTTGTTGATCAGGTGGGCGCGCTGGAGATGGAAGCCACCCGAGCCAAGGTATCCGATCTCCAGCACCGTATTTTTCCCCAGGCCCTGCTCCACTGCCGCGCTCCATTGCTGAATGTATTGGGGTGGCGGGCGGGTCTGCATGCCGGTAAAGCTCACGACTGTCGTGCCCAGCACCGCCGGAGCAAAGTCGAAAGTCTTGATCGACGGTGTGAAGTTGTCGCTCTGGTTGGTCTCCGGAAACGTGTACGGGACGTTATGGCGCTGGTTGCACCAGGTGTTCATGTCCACAGGCGTAAAGAAGATGCCATAGGCCGCATGAATAACCAAACCTCTTCCTGGGACACTCTGCGAAATCCCGATGCGGGGCGCGAAGTCCGCCCGATTGGGATACATCAGACCTTTGGGCATCCCATTCTGTCCGCCGATAAATACGCTCGGCGTCCCGTCCGAAGCGAAGGTGAGATTGCTGTTCGTGTACTTAATGTCTACCAGTGCGCTCATGTACTCGTAGCGCACTCCATAGTCGATCGTTGTGGTGTTCGTCAGCCGGAACGTGTCCTGCGCGTAACCGTCCGCATACCACTGCCGCAAATTCATCTGCGGTACACCGGCCTGCCGCTGGCGAACCGCGGGCAGACCGAGCAAAAAGCTCGCCAGCGCGGAGCCCGTACCGTCATTGGCGCCGATATCGGTCGTGAACCCGTTCGTGAACTGGTAGAAGCCGCGGTTCTGAAAGAACCCCCACATCGGCCAGATGAAGCGTTGATACACTCCGCCGACCTTGAGGCTGTGACGGCCGACCAGCCAGCTCACCGTGTCCCGGCCTTCGATAAGCGTGTCCCACGAATGCATGGGAGTCGCTGAAAAACTGTCGCCGATAGGCGAGTAGCCCTGCACGTTGAAATAGGGAGCCCCCCACGCCCCCGGGCCACCGAAGCCGACGCCTTGAATACCAAGCGAACCGGTAATGTCGTTTTTGTTCGCGCTCTCGGTCGTGTGGTTCATGCTCAGACGAGAAATAGCCACCGTCGCAACGTTGAGCAATGACGCGGTAAAGATGTGGCTATAAGAACCGAGGCCCTGCTGCGAAAGATTGTCATGGTAGTAGCCGAAACCGGGCAGGTTCTCCGGCATGAAGCCATGCTCCCCACCGGCGCTATATCTGGCAAACCCTGTATCCTTTGCACCGAATTGCTGGTCGATTCGGACCGTGCCCTGGTCAGTGTAATGGACTTCGTTCGTGACATCGAGATAGTTGTTGGAGTCGTTGCCGGAGCCCACTACCGTGGGTTGGCCCATCATCGTCATTCCGCCTCCCATCCCCATCATCAGGTTTGGCTGAGGCGTGTACTTCGTCAGCATGGTCACGGCCACGGGACTGAGGCGCCCCACGGGAATCTTGTTGCCGGGAAAGGCCTGGCGGGTGAACTGAGGGTTCTGTTGCGTCACCGGCAGGTTGGGGTTGTAATTGGGATTGACGACACTGGTGTTTGGATCGTAGATCGTCACACCGCTCATGCTGAAGTCTCCGCCCACTTCGTCGGTCGTGGGAACCGTATCGGTCATCGTGTCCGCCTGCACATGCCGCAGCGCTTCATAGTTCACAAAGAAGAACGTGTGTTTGCGTGAAAGAGGCCCGCTCAGCGAGCCTCCGAAATTGTTCTGAACAAGATGATTCGTTCCGCCCATGTCGTTGAACGAATGGGCATCCATCGCTCCATTGCGCAAAAATTCATAGGCAGTAGCGTGGGGACGGCTTCCACCGGAGCGAGTGACGATGTTCACCTGTCCGCCCCCGGCTCCCCCCATATCCGCCGAGTAGCTTCCGATTTGGACCTGGAACTCCTGTACCGCGTCCGGCGACGCACTGAAGTTCTGCGTGTTGAAGGTCGGATCGGTGTTGGTCGCTCCGTCGAGCAGGAAATAATTGCCGTTCGGCCGGTTTCCGCCAACGCTGATTGCCGACCTTTGCCCCGGTCGCCAATAGAGCGGATTCATGTCGCCAGTCTGCGCGCCATGGCTCACATGCGCGCCCGGAACCGTCAGCATCAGATCGACGAGCATCCGGCCGTTCAGCGGCAACTGAGCAACGGCGCGCTGATCGACGACCTCGCCCACACTGGCATCCGCCGTCTTCAATAATTCCGCGGCATCGACCACTGTAACGGTCTCGTTGTTCGACCCTATGGAGAGGACCACATCGAGCGTCACCTGCTGGCCCAACTCCAATTGCATGGAGCGCCGCGCGATAGCAAAACCCGGGCTCTCGGCTTCGAGCAGGTATGCGCCCGGAAGCAGCCCGCCAAGTTCGTAAGCTCCGCCTTCATCCGAAGTCGTAAGCCGCTGCGCCCCCGTCGCCGATGAGGTCAGCTTCACCCGTGCGTGTGGCACCACCAGATGTTGACAGTCGGTCACAACACCGCGCAAGGTTACATAGTTGGTTTGCGCACCGAGAAACGCCGGACAGAGCAAAGCGCAGAATGTCAGCAACAGCAACGAACGGGGCATAGGACTCCTCAATGGACAACCGAATATTTCGAGCACGCTACAACCACAGGCCGGCCTGACCTACTTCGCATCGACGTAAGGACGAGCAGTACCGGATGATTGGACAAAGCCATCGTAAGACCGGACGGGATCCGTCGCATCGTGACGAAGAATGAGGTTGATCTCAATCTTTCGGTTGATGGTCCGTGCGAAATTTCGGGTTCGAGGTTCCGAAGGATGAGCCGTAACAGTCAGGGCCTGGGAAGTTGAGGCACGCGCGATCGGGATGCCAGGTTTACGTCAGCGGGAAACGCCGCGGATACGCTTTGCCCAATCTTTACTTGACGCGTCCCCACCCCGGGGGTTACGCTTTCGCCAACATCGTCACTCATTTGGCAACTCTCGCCAACCCGATCGCACTGCGGCCCGCGACTCAACCTCGCGAAGCCGGCGACGGGCGAAGCATCGATGTCCCACCAACTGAATCAAATCCCATGGAATCCTCTGACGGAGGTCAGGTCCCACTTTGGTAAAAAAAGCCTTGCACATAACGCCCGGAATCGAGCCCCTATACGGCACGCGCGACGAGAACCTTCGCCTGATGGAAGACGGTCTGAACGTGCAGATCGACCTGCGATCCGACGCAATACAACTGGAAGGCGACCCAACCGACGTAGCCCGCGTCGAAGGCATCTTCGCCGACTTCGAGCACCTCCGAAAACTTGGCGTCCACCCCCACAACGGCGAGCTCAACGCCCTGCTCAAAATGGTCGTCGCCGATCCGGCGGTAACGTTACGCGGCCTGGTCGAATCCGGCAAACAACGTTCTGCTGGCGTCAAGCGCATGGTCCAGCCCCGTTCGCCCAACCAGCGCAAATACGTCGAAGCCATCGAGACCAACGACATGGTCTTCGGCCTCGGCCCCGCCGGCACCGGCAAGACCTATCTCGCTGTTGCGATGGCGGTTAGCGCCTTGATGGCCAAGAAAGTCTCCCGCATCATCCTCGTCCGTCCGGCCGTCGAAGCCGGCGAGCGCCTCGGCTTCCTCCCCGGCTCGCTGCAGGAAAAAGTCGACCCCTACCTCCGCCCCCTCTACGACGCGCTCTACGACCTCCTCGACCCCGTCAAGGTCGACAAAATGCTCGAAACCAACGTCATCGAAGTCGCCCCGCTGGCCTTCATGCGCGGCCGCACCCTCAACGAAGCCTTCATCATCATGGACGAGGCCCAGAACACCACCAACGAGCAGATGAAGATGTTCCTCACCCGCCTCGGCAACTCCTCGAAAGCCGTCATCACCGGCGACCTCACCCAGATCGATCTCCCCAACCCCAGGAAGAGCGGCCTCTTCGAAGCGCTCCACGTCCTCGAAGGCGTCGAAGGCATCAAGTTCTGCCACTTTGAAGACGTCGACGTCGTCCGCCACCACCTCGTCCAGCGCATCGTTCGTGCCTACGACTCCCACGGCCGCGCCCAGCAACTCCCCCTCGTCGTCGACGGCTCCCCCATGACCCTCCCCGACGATCAACGCCGCCCAGCCGCACTGAAACCGCAGTAGCCACGCAACCCGGCACAATTCGGATGCCCCACCCTTTCGCGCACTTTGCGAAAGGGTGACTGGCTAACTGGAGCCCGTGATATTACTTGCCACAAAAGCAGATTGGAGGCACTGATGGATAACTTCGAGAGCGTTATTGCTACCTTGCTTGAGGTCGAGCATTACTGGGTGCGTAGGTCTTTCAAGATCGACGTGACGCCGGATGATAAGCACCAAGTCGGAAAGCATTCGATTCCGCGTCCTGAGATCGACCTGCTTGCGTTTAGTTTCTCCAGAAATGAGGTCATCGCCTTTGAGGTAAAGTCTTTCCTCAATTCTCCGGGCGTCAGGCTTGCAGACCTACAAAAGGAACACGAAGTGCAAGAGGGGCGGTACAAGCTTTTTACTTCGCGGGGCTATCGTAAGGTTGTACTGGCAAGGCTAAAGCAAAACCTCATCGATCACGGCATGGCTAAATCAGATACGACGGTTAGGCTCGGTCTCGCGGCGGGAAAGGTATACCAAAAGAAAAGTGAGCCGCCAATGACTCAAAGCAACCTAATGAAGGAATTTCTGGAGAATAACGATTTCGTCTTTTGGTCGCCGGAGTACATTAGGCAGAGGGTCAAAGCACTCGCGCAGCGCGCCTACGAAAATGACCCGGTCATCATTGCCGCTAAAATTCTCTTCCCCGAACTCGCAAAGTGAGTCTGGGTTATCGTTTGCTACCGCAAACAACTGTTCTTTCCCCTAACATTGTCATCTCGACCGTAGCGCGCAGTGGAGAGATCGCAGCATTCCTGGCATCGTTTCATCGTGGGTGCGATAGCATCAAACTACGCATGATCACCATCGAACCTCCGCGAAGCAGTGCCGCGCACGCCGACGCCTGGACCGCATGGGGACTTTCGCGCCCAACCCTCGCCCGCTTCACAAAGAAAGCCCAGGCCGCCGTCGGCCTCCAGGGTGACGTAGAAATCCTTCTGGCCGGAGACGCCACACTCCGCCGCCTCAACCGTGACTTCCGCGCCAAGGACAAGCCCACCGACGTCCTCAGCTTCCCCGCACCTTCAGGCTTCGCGGGAACCCACGCCGGCGACCTCGCCATCTCTCTCCAGACCGCCCAGCGCCAGGCCACCGAGCACGGCCACACCCTCGCCGACGAGGTCCGCGTCCTTCTCCTGCACGGCCTCCTGCACCTTTCCGGCATGGACCACGAAACCGATTCCGGCGAAATGGAGGCCCGTGAGACAACCCTGCGTAAAACGCTCAAATTGCCACTTGGACTCATCAATCGTACCTATAAAAGCACTAACCCACCCAAAGTGGCACACAAAACGACACAAACTGCATTTAACGTCGAAAAACGACGCAAAGTACCCCATAAAAGCACACGAAATTCCAGCAAGCGGGTGACCGCATGACCTGGGCCTTCCCTCTCTCCGTCACGATTTTGCTGGGAATTCTGGCGCTTTCGGCCTACGCCGATAGAATCTACTTCGAAATGGGCAAGTTCCTCGCCCGCGAGTACGCCGAAAACATCGACGCCTGGGAAGAACTCGTCGAACCCCGTCTCCGCCTGTCCCGCGAGTCGGCCGCAACCTCCGCTTCGGTCCTCCGCCAGGTCGCCCTCGGCACGCTTGCCTTCATGTTCGCGATGCGCCTTCACGGCCAGCTCATGCGCTCGCCCGCGGAGATCGCCCGCACCGCCTTCGAGCTTCTCCTCATCGTCCTGCTCTTCGACCGCCTGCTCCCGCAAGTCTTTTTCACCCGCACCCGCGGTGCCTGGGTGGCGAGCATCGCCTGGCTTTTTCAAGTCCTCTTCTATCTGGTCCTGCCCATCACGCTCACGCTCGGGCTCCTGCTCTCCATCGCCTCCCTCGCCGAGCCCGAGGACACCTCCGAACCCGAGCATCCCTCCGAAGCCATGAACGCCCTCCTAGAAGCCGGCGAAGAGGAAGGCATCCTGGAAGAAAGCGACCGCGAACTGGTCCGCAACGTGGTCGAGTTCGGCGACAAAGTGGTCCGCGAAGTCATGACGCCGCGGCCCGAGATGTTCGCCGTTCCCGACTCGATGACCCTCGAAGAGTTCACCGCCGAGGTCAACAGCCACAGCTCTTCGCGCGTCCCCGTCTACACCGGCTCGCTCGACACGATTACCGGCATCGCCTTCGCCCGCGACCTGCTCGGCGTTCGCGACTCCGAAGCGGCCCAACAGCGCGTCTCAAAAATCCAGCGTCCCGCCGCCTTCGTTCCCGAGACCAAAAAGGTGAACGAACTCCTCCGCGAAATGCAGCGCGAAAAGCAGCACATGCGCATCGTCATCGACGAGTACGGCGGCGTCGCCGGCCTCGTCACCATCGAAGACCTGATTGAGGCGATCGTCGGCAACATCGAGGACGAGCACGACGAACCCGAGGACGACGACGCGCCCGTAGCCGAGGACGACGGCACCTTCCTCGTCTCCGGCAGCTTCGACGTCAGCCGCCTCCGCGGCCTCTTCGGCGACCAGATCGAAGCTCGCGCCACTGCCGAAGACAACCAGGCATTCGACGACGATGCCATGGCTGAGTCCTCCGAACAAACCCTCCCCGAGATGCTCACCGGCTACGAAGCCACCACGGTCGGCGGCCTGGTCTCGGAGATCGCGGGCCACATCCCGCTCCCCGGCGAAGTCGTCGAAGACGGCCCGCTGCGCCTTGAAGTCGTCGCCTCGACCGACCGCTTGGTCGAGCGCGTCCGCGTAGGACTGGCCGGCGGCCTCATCGCCAACACCAGCGAACCCGAATAGGGGGTCCACCCGTCGGAAGCATCCAGCCGTCCCGCCCCCAAAGGCCGGGGTGACCCATCTTCGCCGCGCTTTTTGCGGCTAAGGTGGGACCGCAAACCGCTCGAACAACATTCGCTTCAAACACCCCGCGCCTCCCGCCCCACAAAGCCGGGGTGACCATCTTCGCCGCGCTCTTTGCGGCTAAGGTGGGACCGCAAACCGCTCGAACAACATTCGCTTCAAACACCCCGCGCCTCCCGCCCCACAAAGCCGGGG
>Ga0207933_1000635_pt1 | contig 32784 bp, 29 predicted proteins | sample NGESurdeep092012_4_FD_184488 | JGI IMG/M metagenome (GOLD analysis project Ga0207933, IMG submission 184488) | Arctic peat soil microbial communities from Barrow, Alaska - NGEE Surface sample F53-3 deep-092012 (SPAdes) | ecosystem: Environmental > Terrestrial > Soil > Wetlands > Peat ... | reverse complement strand
TCGCGGATGAGCTTCGAGTCGTCCCATTCCCAGACCTTGCACATCGGCTTCTCCCAAAAATGGCAGCGATACAAATCCAGATTCCAGTCGAGGTAAAAATATTTGTGCCCGCCGAGGCAGCCGAATTTTTCCTTCTCGCCGCGCAAATGCCGCTGCATTTCGTCGAGCGATTCGGTCGGATTCACGACGGGATAACCGCTGTTCTTTTTCATCTGCTTGATTTTTTCAAACAGCTGGATCAGTTCGGCGTTGTTGAAATTCACGAGGCCGCTGTCGCTGAAACTCAAATAGCTGCTCGCCAGCGAAGTCAGCGGATAACTGAACGTGCAGCTTTTGAAGCCGAGCGTTTCGAGAAACGCCGGCAATTTTTCGTAATCTTCAATCAACCGGCTCGCGGTGATGCTCGCGGTGGTTTGAATGCCGACGGAATGGAAAAATTCGTTCGCCTTTTTTATTTTTTTACAAACGTCCGGCAGGCCGCGATTTTTTTCGTGCGCGTTGATGTCGTGCGCGTCAATGGACATGATGACGCTGGTCAAACCATCGCTCGCAAGGCCGCGCATATTTTCGTCATTCCACAAACCGCCGTTCGTGCAAATCATCGGATGAATGCCGCGCTCGGCGGCGTAGCGCGTCATCGCGCGCAGATCGCGATGCACCATCGGTTCGCCGCCGACGAACAGCAGATAGCCGATGTGATTTTTCACCGCGATGTCAATCACGTCGCGCGCTTCCTGCAACGTCACGCTGCGCCGTGCTTTCGGGTCAAATTTGCTGCGCGCGAATCCGCAGAAGCCACAATCGGCGTTGCAAATGTTCGTGATGGCAAATTGCAGATAGCCCGGACCGCCGTGATTCAAAACTTCGCCGATGAGTTTTAGCATTCCTTTTTTTGGCCGGACGACGGGTTTGGAAAAATTATTTGCCGACGTGGATCCAGAAATTTTTCCTGCCACCGGCGGACTGGATTCGGTCAAGACGTTGGTCATTTCAAATTAACATTATGCCCGTGATTGCAGTTGTGGGCAAACTTTTCTTTGCTGTTAGGAAAATTTGAAACAATTTTCGCTTTGCACTGCGCGCTGGAAAAGTTTATTTTTGCACGAATTGTCCGATGGTGTAATGGTAACACAGCGCCCTTTGGAGGCGTTATTCATGGTTCGAATCCATGTCGGACAGCCAACTATCCAGTTCCGTCGTGCAACTTTCGCAATTAATTTCCGTCCACGAACTTTTTTCGGTCGCCGAACGTTTCAGCCAGACCAGCAAAATACTGATGTCCGCTGGCGATACACCCGAAATCCGCGCCGCCTGACCAATCGTCGCCGGACGAATTTTGCCCAATTTTTGTCGTGCCTCCATTCGTAAACTGGGAACGGTTCCGAAATCAAAAGTGACAGGAATTTGCTTATCCTCCATTTTTTTGAATTTTTCAACTTCAATTTCTTGGCGATCTATGTAACCAGCATATTTCACGGAAATTTCAACTTGTCCAATGACTTCCGGCAATAAAGTAGAATCTTGGCTTGGCAAATCTTGGTAGGAATTTTCAGGGCGACTTAAAATTTTTGCCAATGAATTACATTCATAAGACGTTTTATTTAATCTATTTAATTCGTTTTCAATCGCTTCTTTCTTGACGCAGAACTGTTTGAAATTTCGTTTCGGCAAAAGACCGATTTCATACCCAATTTTCGATAAACGCATATCCGCATTATCCTGACGCAATAGCAAACGATATTCGGCTCGCGAAGTGAACATTCGATAAGGTTCAATTGTTCCTTTGGTGATTAAATCATCAATTAAAACTCCAATATATGCTTGATCACGGCGTAAAATGATGGGCACGCGATCTTGAACTTTTCGCGCAGCATTGATTCCCGCCATTAAACCTTGGGCACCTGCTTCCTCATAACCTGACGTTCCATTAATTTGCCCGGCAAGAAAAAGATTTTCGCAAATTTTTGTTTCCAATGATGAATTTAATTGTTCTGGAAAGACAAAATCATATTCGACCGCATATGCCGGGCGCATAATTTCTGCACGCTCACAACCAATAATTGTTCGCACTAAATCAATTTGAACTTCAAATGGTAAACTGGTTGAAAAACCGTTAACATAAATTTCATCCGTCTCAATTCCTTCCGGCTCCAGAAAAATTTGATGCCGCTCTTTCTCTGGAAATTTGACGATTTTATCTTCAATGGATGGACAATACCGCGGACCAACTCCTTCAATCTGACCGGAATACATTGGTGATTTATGAATGTTTTCACGAATCAATTTGGCGGTCGCATCGGATGTATATGTAAGGTAACAGGGCAATTGTCCCTTGATTCTTTCTAAAATTGAATTTGGAGGATAAGACGATAGTGAGTTTTGTTCCATGTGGAACAAATCATTTTTCCAAAAGGTAAAATAAGGAATCGGATCGTCGCCGCCTTGTGTGGCCATTTTAGAAAAATCAATGCCGCGCTTTAACAGTCGTGGTGGAGTTCCGGTTTTTAAGCGGCCAAGTTTCAAACCAATTTCTTTCAAGGACGCAGAAAGATTCATGGCGGCAGCATCTCCGGCTCGTCCGCCGGATTGCTGATTTGTTCCAATATGCAATAAACCGCGCAAAAAAGTGCCGGTTGTAATGACTACTGTTTTACCCAAATATTGAACTTCTAAAGTAGTTTCAACCCCAATGGCGATTCCATTTTTATGGAGAATTTTTGAAGTTTGGCCTTGACGAATATCCAAATTTTCTTGCCGCTCACAAATCCACTTTAGGCGAAATTGATAAGCTTTTTTATCGCACTGTGCGCGAGGTGCCCAAACTGCCGGACCTTTTTTCGTATTTAACATCCTAAATTGGATGCCCGTCATATCTGTGTTTTTTCCCATCTCTCCGCCGAGTGCATCAATTTCCCGCGCTAAATGACCTTTCGCCAAACCGCCAATTGCTGGATTGCAAGACATTTGACCGATACTATCTGCGTTTATGGTAAGCAATAAAGTCTGGCATCCCATGCGCGCCGTCGCCAGAGCGGCTTCAACTCCGGCATGGCCGGCGCCAACTACAATTACATCATAATTTTTTGGATAGACGAACATCAAGTGATTCCAAATTGCGAATTGGCAGGTGAACCAGAATTTGTCTTTTTTATTTTAGAAGCCGGATTGGCAGCCAGTTGTTCGCAAATTTTGAAGATTAGTTCGACTTCATTATCAAAACCAATTTCCTTGGCAATTTGTGAAGCGGTTAAAGGCTTGGAATTTTTTTGAAAATGTTCAGTTATTTTATTTTGAATGGAAATAACATTGGCTGCCGCCTTTTTTCCAGCTTCAACGCCAGGCTGGTGGTAGGCATTAATGTTGATGAATGAAGCATAAAAACTAATCGCGCGTTCAAAAAGCGCAATCAAACAACCGACTGAATATGGTGTAACTTCCTGGATGGTAATAGTAATCGATTGTCGACCATTTTCAGCTAACGCCTGCCGCGTGCCTAAATAAAATCCATGAAGAAAATCTCCCGACGAAATTGTTCCTTCAACCAAGACGGGAGTTTCATTTTGATTTTTCAAGACTTCAATGAAAACTGCAAAAAAATCGTTTAGTCCATCCCGCAATTGTTGAATGTAAGAATGTTGATCCGTGGCACCCTTGTTGCCAAGAACTGTAATTCCTTGGTTCACGATTTTACCATCCAAATCTTTTTCCTTGCCCAAAGATTCCATGACCAATTGCTGCAAGTATTTTGAGAAAAGTTCCAAGCGATCTTTGTAAGGCAATAGAACCATGTTTTTTTCACCTTTACCGTTACCTGAAGCAAAAAATGCCAAAGAAAGCAGCATGGATGGCCTTTTTTTGATAGATTCATTGCGATTTACGGAATCACACTCTTTAGCACCACGAAGCATTTCGTCTATGTTAATTCCTTGCAAAGCTGCGGGCAAAAGGCCAACCGCAGACAATTCGCTGGTTCGGCCACCAATCCAATCCCACATGGGGAATCGAATAATCCAATTTTGCGAAAGTTTATCGAGTTCGCTGCCGGCCATTGTTATGGCAAGTGCATGTTGAGAGAAATTTAACCCAGCCTTTTCATAAGCAGCTTTGGCCACCAGCATTCCGTTTCGAGTTTCTTTAGTTCCACCAGATTTTGAAATAACTATCGTTAATGTTTCTTTCAAACTATCAATTTTTGTCAAAATACGCTCCATGCCGTCGGGATCAGTATTGTCAAAAAAGAACGGCTTCAGTTTATCGGTTCCCGGATTGCCGAGGGCATTAGCGACAAATTGAGGACCGAGAGCGGATCCGCCAATGCCAATCAAGAGAAAGTTTTTGAATTTCCCGCCGGTGCCTTTGATTTCGCCGGAATGAATTTTTGCGGCAAACTTTTTGATGCCGACCAAGGTGTTCTCGATTTCGGCCCGAATTTCCGGCGTTGGCGCGAGTGCAGGATTGCGAAGCCAATAATGACCCACCATGCGATTTTCGTCGGGATTGGCGATGGCGCCTTTTTCGAGCGCATCCACATCGGCGAGCGCCTTTTGAATTTTTGGTTCCATCGTGGCAAAAAAGGCGTCGTCCACGTTCATGCGACTCAAATCAATCGCCACGCCAATTTGCGGAAACTCGGTATAATATTTTTGGAAACGTTCCCACCATTGCAGTTTGGTCAGATTCATAAAAATTTTCGTCGGCTATGATTGAATGATTTTGGCCGGAGCGCGGCAAGAAAATTCCTGGCGGAATTTACCGACGGAGAAAACTGCGCGCGGAGAAATTATTCCAATGGCAAACTGACGCGGATGGTCGTGCCGCGACCCAGCCGCGAGTGGAAGCGGATTTTTCCGCGATGTGTTTCAATGATGCGCCCGACGATGGCGAGGCCGAGGCCGGTGCCGCGCGCCTTGGTCGTGGCGAGAACAGTTTTGAAGGCGCGCGCCTGCAATTCTTTGGTCATGCCCGCGCCGGTATCTTTGAATTGGAGCAGCACGGATTTTTCGCCTGTGGAAATAAAACGTGATTTGATCGTGAGCGTTCCGCCCTCGGGCATCGCTTCGGCGGCATTCAAAATCAAGTTGAGAAAAGCCTGTTCCAATTGTGGCGCGTCGCCGGGAACCGGCGGCAAATCGTCGGGCAAATCGCGGATCAATTTTATGTTTTGATTGGCGAGCTTGTGGCGCACGAGCAAACTCAGTTCGTCAATCAACTCATTCAGATTCACGGGCGCGAATTTTGGCTCGGTCGTGCGCGCGAAATCCAAAATCTGCTCCACGATTTTATTCAGATGTTCAATTTTCGAGTCAATGATTCGCGCGTCTTTTGCGCGCGGATCACTGGCGGGAAATTTCAAATCCAGCGAATGATATAACAATTTCATCACCGTAAGCGGATTGCGGATTTCGTGCGCAACTTCGGCGGCAAGCAACCCGAGCGCGGATAATTTTTCGTTTTGGCGCAACTGTTCCTCGACATCCACGATGCGTTCGTAAAGCCGCGCTTTTTCAATCGCAATCGCAGACAACTCGGCGAGCGCGCTCAAAATTTTTATTTCCTCGTTGGAAAAATTGTAAGGACGACCCGTATAAACATTGAGCGCGCCGATGGGCCGACCCGCGAAAAGCAGGGGCACACTTAACAAGGAAACCAAACCTTCGCGCCGCGCAACTTCGGCGTTTTGATAACGATTCGAGGTTTGAACATTTTCAATTTGCACCGATTTTTTCCGGCGCACGACGCTGCCGAGCAGACTTTCTTCGACGCTTAAGCGCGGTTTTTTTATGTAGTTGGGACCGGCGCCATAACTGGCGCGCAAATCAAGCCACTCACGATTTTCGTCGAGCATCATCAGCGAACACATTCGCGCGCGCATCAAAATGGCGGCTTCACGCGTGATGACGCGCAGCGCTTCGTCCAGATTCAAAGTGGAATTGATGGCGCGGCTGACGCTGGCGAGCGACTCGAACAAATGCACTTTCAAACGCAGTTGTTCATAAAGCCAGGTGTGATGAATTACTTTGGCGGCTTGCACCGCGAGTTGTTCCAGTAATTCCTGATCTTCCGGACTAAAAGCATCCGCGCGATCTGAATCCACATTGATCACGCCGCGAGTTTCGCCATTGACATCCAGCGGCACGGCCAATTCCGATTTGACGCCGCGCCGCGCCGCGACATAGCGCGGGTCTTGCGTCACATCGCCGACGCGCGCGGGCTGGCCATTTCTGGCGACCCAGCCCGTGATGCCTTCGCCCACGCGCAATTTCAAACGCCGCGCCGCGTCCGGTAAATTTTGCGCCGCATGAATTTCCAGAAAGCCGGAAGTCGGATTGAGCAAAACTACGGAGCCGGAGCCGGCTTGCATCAGGCGGACGGCTTCGCTGACGATCAATTGCAACGCTTCCTGCGCATCCAGCGTCGAATGAATGACGTTGCTGACTTGATAAAGCAATTCCAGCCGCTCATGGCGCAGTTTTAATTTTGCCAGTTCTTCGCTCACAATTTGAAATTTATTTCATCGCACTTGCGCCATCAAAAAAAGTCCTGTGGCGCCAAAAATCATGTTGGGCAGCCACGCGGCCAACCACGGCGGCGCATAACCGCCGCTGCCCAAAGCCACGCTGATTTGTTGCAACACGAAAAACGTGAAGCAAATAAAAATGCTGCCGGCCACGCCGACAAAAAGATTTCTGCGGCCGCTCGCCGCGCCAAAGGGAATCGCAATCAAGACCACGACCAGGCAAGTCCACGGCGCGGCGAGCCGCCCGTAAAATTTAGTGAACAATTGACTCGCCGAATCGGGCGGCAAATGCGGGTGCAGTCGCAAATAATCATAAATATTCTTGAGCGGGATGTCGGCTTTGCTTCCGCCGCGCAAATCCAGAAAGCCGCCAATTTTTATTTCACTGCGGATTTGCGAAGGCGTTTCGTTAAATTCCGGCATGGCCAACACGTTGGTTTGGAGCGTCGGCACGAATGGTTCTTGCGCGGCGGCTTGCGAATATTCGGTCACATTGAAAAAAGTCCAGACGTGATTGGTCCACCTCGCGCGGTCGGCGTATAAACGGCGGCTGGAACCGTCCGGCAAAATCCAGTTGACCTGCGGCTTGAACATCGCGGAAGTTTTCAGATTGTATTCGCCGATGAGCCACGCGCGATGATGGCGCGCATTGGTGAAACCGAAATTGCGAAAATCTTTTTTGGCGTCGGGATCATCGGCTTTGTGAACGTAACGGCTTTTGATCTGCCACGACCAATCCGTGCTGACGGGCACTAGAAATTCATTTAACCCGAACAGCACCGCGCTCGCCGCCAAACCGATGATAAAATACGGAACGCAAAGGCGCCATAAACTGATTCCTGCCGCGCGCATGGCCGTGATTTCATTATGGCGCGCGTGATTGGTGAGCGCGTAAAGCAGCGCGAGCAACAGTGCGATGGGCAGAATCGTCACCAAAAATTCCGGCGTCATGGCGGCGGTGTAAGCAAGCACATCGAGAAAATGCAATTTGCGCTCCTGCATTTCCGGCAGGTCATTGAAGAGATTGAACGCGCTCCAAAAAATCAGGAAACCACCGAGGCAAAAAGCCAGCGGCGTGAGCAATTCGCGCAGCAAATATCGGTCAAGCAACCGCATGTGATGTTCAAAGTAAGGTGCGCGTGGAGCAGCGACGAGCGAAAACTGGTGGGTTGGGAGAGACTCGAACTCTCGACCAATGCCTTAAAAGGGCACTGCTCTACCGACTGAGCTACCAACCCGCCAAAGACGATCATCTTAATTCACCCGCGCCCGCGCGCAAGATTTTTTACAACCGCCCGCGCTGTTTTCATTTTATTTTTTCCCGCCGCGCGCTTACATTGTCTCCATCAAAGCGGGCACATTCATAAAATTCTGGGGCGTGCGCGGTTCCATCGCCACGCCGGGACCGGCCACCGTGCGGCATGGCGGCAACACCAGTTGCATCGAATATCGTTGCGGCGATGAAATCATCATTCTCGACGCCGGCACCGGTTTGCGCAAACTCGGCCAATCGCTCCTTGCCGAATTCAAAAACCAGCCGCTCAATCTTACCCTGCTTTTGACGCACACGCATTGGGATCATATTCAAGGACTGCCGTTCTTCGGGCCGATTTACAATCCGCGCTGCCGCCTGCGTATTCTCGGCAACGAAGGCGCGCGCAAAGGACTCGTCGCCGCGCTCACCGCCCAGATGGAAAGCACTTATTTTCCCGTGCCCTTCGACAAATTGCCGAGCAACATTGAGATTGAAGAACTCAAGGATTTCAGTTTCGACATCGGCCCCGTCCTTGTGCGCGCCTTGCGCGCAAATCATCCGGGCATGTGCGTTGGCTACCGGCTTTTTTCACCCGACGGCCTCATCGCCTTTTTTCCCGACACCGAAGCGCACGTTGTCGGCGAAGACGGCGACATGGTGGGATTTGTGCGCGACGCCGACGTTTTGATCCTCGACTCGCAATATGACAAGGCGGAATACAAAAAACACGTCGGCTGGGGACACGGCTGCGTGGACGATTCCGTGAGGCTTGCGCTCAAGGCGCATGTCAAACAACTCTGCCTCTTCCATCACGACCCCGACCACGACGACCGGCGCATGGATGAACTCGTCAAATACGCGCGCAAACTCGTGGCCAAAAAGAAATCAAGAATGAAAGTCGAAGCCGCGCGCGAAGGAATGGTGATTCGATTGGTCGGAAAATGACGCAAATCCGTTTGCGACGGCCACTATTCGATTAGCGACGTCATTTTCCCGCCTGCGCGACCGGCGGATTGGAAAGCGCCGCGCATCAAGCCGCCGTCGCCTTGCATGTTTTGAATACCATCGTGAAGAACACCTACAAAAATAATCCGTCGCGCCTTGCCGAATGGGCGACCGCCAGCCATGTGGAAAAACACACGCCCGTGCCGCGCCTGCCCAAACCCGCGCCGCCCGCCGTCTAGAAATGAACGCTCAAATTAACCTTGCTCGACAATGTAAAAATGAACGTCTAAAGTTCAAACCAAGAAAATAAGAGGCGGCGTTTTGGCTGCCGAATAACTGTTAGGCGGCTGGCAACGATTACTATTGTGGCATAGAAACACATTCAACACTAAAACCAAAAATGAAACACCACGCCAAAGTTATCTCCATCGCAATTTTGACAACTGCGAGCTGCTCGCTGTCCGCAACCGAGCTCTACAACCTCGACTTTACCACCGATGATGTCGGATCCTATGAGACGATCTTTGGAAATCCTTCGATCCAAGCTTCTGTAGGACCTTTTGCCAACGCCCTTGTCTTTCATGCAGTGACCGGTTATGACCAGATCGAATTGCCGATCGGAGTAACAGGGCCGAGCTATGATATTCAATTCGATGTTTTGGTGCATAACTTGCTAAATTCGCAGTATGCGTTTTCCATGTATCTCGATACAGCCTTTGCAACTAGTGTAGACTTTCACGGCGGACAGAACAGCATTGATGTGTTTCAGTCGTCGCCGTATACTACCGAGAATTTGGCCGACTTTGAAAATGACCAGAGTTATCATTTTGATATTTCAGTTAATTTGCAGGCTAACCTCTGGTCAGTAGCAATTGACGGCACGCAGTTGTTTTCCAATCCGGTCAACGCTTCGAGCTTGGACGACATACGCTTTAGCATGGCACCTTGGTATTTTGGTGCAGCCGACGCTCCAACAGTTTATGCCGGGCTTGATAATGTTCTTGTTAGTGTTGTTCCTGAACCATCAATTTACAGTTTACTTATCATGGCAGGGGCGGCGGGGTTGTTTTTGCTTCGGCAAAAAGCGTTAATTATCCTTTGCCTCCTAACAAGTCGCCGGAGCCAACCGCCGTTGGCGCTTGCAGTTCCGCTGTAAAGGGGTCAGTCCCAAGCATTGAAAAATTCTTTCGCGCCGTGTTGTTGCCTTAATTTTATCCGTGTTTCATCCGTGGCTAAAATTAAACCGGCTTTTCTCCGTAATTAATCGCCATTGCGCCGCCGAGCAAGTTTCCGTCTTGCTCTGAAGGAGCATCGGAAATTAGCCAGCTACGAAGTGGCTGGAAACTCGTCCACAAAATCACGGCGTCCTGAAAGGACGCTGGAAAATGTTCATTTAATTCCTTCGTCCCTTGCGGGACGATTTATTTTATTCGTCGAACACCAGCCACTGCGTAGCTGGCTAATTTCCCGCGTCGCTTCGCGACAAAAATCTGTGTAAAACCGTGGCCAAAAAACTAAACCAGCTTTCCCCCGTAATTAATCACCATCGCGCCACCGGGCAGGTTGATGACGCGCACGTTCGCCAGTTTCTCGGGCTATGCGGTAGCAAGTTCGCGCGCCCGATTTTTTTTGGAAACAGTTTTGCCAGCATAACAAGACAGTTCGCGGGCGCCGGCCAACAAACCTTCAATTCCCAAATCCACATCCAGTCGCGGCCAGTGAACGGAACGACCATAGACCTCAAACACAGCGCGCTCCTCATCGCTCGCGTGTTGCAGGGTCGGATAAAGGCTCAACGGCACGGCCAGCAAACGGCCGTCGGTGAATTCCACCGTCAGCCGGTTCTCGTCCACGCGCACATGGCGGATTTTATTGATTTTTTCTTTCATACCATCTGGCTTCAATCAGTTTTTTATTCGCCTCCACGATTTTCAAAATGTCGCGGAGTTCGTGTTGCCGGAAACCGTCGTTCCATTCCATGTGCAGGGGCGAAAGCCAGACTTTGGCCTCGCGTCCGTTCTTGGTCACATGGACATGAATCGGTTCACCCAAGTCATAACTGTAAAAGCTGAACCGATAACCATTTTGTCGCAGCACCGTCGGCACGAAAAGAATTTAGACGGAAAAACGCGGATTGCAACTCGTTCAATTCCAGATGTCGCGTGGTGGTTCGCGCGAAACTTAAACCGGCTTTTCCCCATAATTGATCGCCATCGCCGCCGAGCAAGTTGAGGACGCGCACGTTCGCCAGTTTTCCTGAAACGAAGCCAAAACTCGACACCCATTTTTCGGCCATTAAACTGTCGGCATGACGCGCACGGAAAAACTTCTGGCCGAACTCATCGCACTGCCCAGCGTGAATCCGGCTTTTTTGCCGTCGCGCCATCCGCGCGCCGGAGAAAAACGCGTCGCGGATTTCCTTGCCGCCGTCGCCGCGCGCGCCGGACTGGAAGTTGAATTTCAAAAAGTTCTGCCCGGTCGTTCCAATGTCATCGCGCGCTTGCTGCCGAAAAATAAAATCAAGCAAACCATTTTGCTCGCGCCGCATCTCGATACGGTTGGCGCGGACGGAACAAAATTTATTCCGCAGCGCAAAAACGGTCGCCTGCACGGGCGCGGCGCGTGCGACACAAAAGGTTCCGTTGCCGCCATGCTTTCCGCGCTTTGCGAACTGGCGAATGCGCAATCGCGCCCGCTCGAAACGGAAATCATTTTCGCCGGATTGATTGACGAAGAACACGCGCAAGCCGGTTCACGCGCGCTGGTAAAAAATAAATTCAAGGCGGCTTTGGCCATCGTCGGCGAGCCGACGCGCTTGCAAGTCGTCACCGCGCACAAAGGCAGTTTGTGGCTGGAACTGGAAACGCGCGGCAAAGCGGCGCACGGCGCGACGCCGCAGTTCGGCAAAAATGCGATTCACGAAATGGCGCGCATCGTGGACGCGCTGGAAACGGATTACGCGGCGCAATTGCAAAGGCGAAAACATCCGTTGCTCGGCGCGGCGACCGTGAATGTCGGAAAAATTTTTGGCGGCGCGCAGCCAAACATTGTTCCCGATTTCTGCCATATTTCAATTGATCGCCGCACGTTGCCGGGTGAAACGGACGCGAAAGTGAAAAATGAAATCGCAACTTTCCTTCGCGCAAAAAAATTATCCGCAAAAATTTCCAGCGCCAAACTTGCGCCGGCATTGCCGCTGGAAACAAACCATAAATTGCCGTTGGTTCAAAAATTCATGAAAAGCATCGGCCAGACAAAACCGCTCGGCGTTCATTTCTTTTGCGACGCGGCGGTTTTATCCGCCGCCGGAATTCCGGGCATTGTTTTTGGGCCGGGCGATATTGCGCAGGCGCACACGGCGGATGAATGGATTTCGCTTTCCGAATTGGAGCGCGGGAAGAATTTGCTTTTGGATTTCCTGAATTCACTTCCTTGAACCAAAACATTTTCGTATTGTCCCACGCTCATGTCCGCCGCCAAAACTGAAAGCATTCCGACGATTGATCACAAGCCGCACCTCACCTTTTTTCGTCAAAGCGGCTGGCTGATGGTCGCCAACATCGTGGGCGGCTTGATGACGCTGGGTGTTCATCCGTTGAACAAAGAAATTTCCGACGCGGAATACAGCGCGTTCGGCGTGTTGTTGATGGTGGTGGCGTGTTTGCCGACGATGCCATTGCAAATGGTTTTTGCCCAACAATCGGCGCAAGCATTGGCGCGCGGACGTGAACGGCAACTGGCGGGAATGATCCGGCTGGCGTGGGTATGGACATTTATCATTTGGGCATTGGGCGCGTTTTTGGTTTTTTGGTTTCGCGGCACAATCACCAAAGACTGGCAGCTTCCGAACACGACAGGTTTGTTGGTGACGCTGCCATTGTTGCTGGTTTCATTATGGATGCCGATGTTTTCCGGCGTATTGCAAGGCCGTCAGGATTTTTTTTGGCTGGGCTGGTCGTTTATTTTCGGCGGCGTCGGGCGGCTCGTCATCGCCGCGTTTTTGGTGCTGGCTTTGGGCGCGGGCGCGGCGGGCATGATGACCGGCGCGCTTTGCGGCGTGGCGTTGTCCGCCATCATCGGTATCTGGCGCACGCGAGATTTATGGTCAAAGCCCGCAGAACCATTTGATGGGAAAAATTTAATGCGTCAAATGGCGCCGTTATTGTTCGGCTTTGGCGCGTTTCAATTTATGTTCACGTCGGACACGATGTTCGCGAAAGCCTATTTCAGCGCGGACGCCATGAAAGCTTATGTCGCCGCCGGAACCTTGTCGCGCGGCTTGCTCTGGATTGTTCTTCCGCTGGCCGCCGTGATGTTTCCCAAAATTGTCCATGCCCACGCGAAATCGGAAAAGAGCAATTTATTTGGCATCGTGGTTTTGGGCACGGCGGCGCTGGGAATTTGCGGGATGCTCGGCTTGTGGCTGCTCGGTCCGTGGGTCGTAAAAATTGTCTATAAAACGAGCGATGTCGCGGCAACCATGGCGCTCATTCCGTGGTATGCCGGCGCGATGATTCCGCTGGCGATGGCCAACGTCCTCGTCAACGACCTGCTCGCGCGGTCAAAATTTCAAGCCGTGCCTTTTCTCGTTTTGCTCGCGATGTTTTACGGCCTGACGCTGACGCAATTTCACGCCAGTCTCATCATGGTGCTGCAAGTGCTCGGCGTTTTTAACACGCTGCTGTTTGCGATTTGCGCCTGGTTTGCCTGGCGAAAAAAGCCATTGCCGAAAAATTAAATTTTATTTCAAGGGCAACGGACGCGGCGCGCGCAATTTTTTATAAACCCAGACTTCCAGCGGCTTCAAGGGCCGGAGCAATTTGTAAATCCACGGCCAATAAATCAGCCGCACGCGAACGACGGATAGAAACATCGTCAGCGACGTGCGTCCCAGCGTGACTTTCGAGCCGATTTGATCCGTCCATTCCGTCGGCACTTCCAGAATTTTGAAACCCGCGCGTTGGATGGCGACCAACAAATTGATGTCAAACGCCATGTCCGCGATTTGTAAAAACGGATGAATTTTTTCCACCACCTCGCGCTTCATCACCTTCGCGCCACATTGCGTGTCGCGGATGTTCATCCAAAATAATAATTGCACGATGAAATGAAAAACGCGGCTGGCGAACTGGCGCTTGCCCGTTTGGGATTGATGAATGATTGCGCCGGGAATCCAGCGGGAACCGATGACGCAATCCGCCGCGCCGATTTTTTTCACCAAATCCAAAAATGCGCGCGGCGGTGTCGCACCGTCCGCATCCACATAACCGATGACATCGCCGAGCGAGGCGAGCCGGAGACCTTCGATGAGCGCGCCGCCCTTGCCGATGGCCGAGCGGAATTCCAGCGCGCGCACCCCGAGAAAATCCGCCGCGACGCGTTTGACCACGCCGAGCGTGTCGTCCGTGCAGCCATTGAGGACGACGAAGATGCGGAATTTGCCGGAATAATTCTGCTGGAAAAATGCCGCGTAATCGCGCAGCACCGGTTCGATGCGCGCTTCCTCGTTGTAAGCCGGGATCAGGATGAGCAGGCTGGGGTCAGGCACGCGGATTCAGTAACAGAAAATTTTCGCGCAGGCAATCTTGGGAAATGGGTGGGGAAATTTGCAGTCTATTTCCGTGTTAGGCGATATTTTAGGAATTTACTTTTCTGACAGCAACTCCTCAATCTTTCCTTCAAAATTTGTTTTCGCACCAAAAGCAAACACGTTGTCAAAACGCAAACAACCCTTCTTGTCTACTAAAAGCATATGCGGAAAACTATTAATGCCAAATTCCAAGACAAATTTGTTGCGTTCTTGGCCTTCAAAATACTGTGGCCAAATAATTCCCTTGTCCTTCAGAAATCGTTCCAGCCTGTTCTTATCTGTGTCAGAACTGATGCCAACTACCTCAAATCCTTTTTGCTGATATTTCTCGAACGCAGCCTTCATTCGTGGCAACTCCTCAACACATGGCTCGCATTCGGTTTCCCAGAAATCTATCAGCACAACCTTGCCGCGCATCTGAGACAAGTCCACTGCGCGCCCATCCACGGCGGTAAATTTCATGGTCACTGGCTTGCCTTGCAAAGCCAGCCGATAGTTATTTCCATTCAACCATATTTGAAAACGATTCGTGAGCCGTGGTTCGGCAAAACAAGCCGAAAGGCAGGCCAACGAAAACATGAGAATAATGACGTAACGCATAGTATTTTGTGTGCGCTTAACATTTAGGTAGCGCATATCTTGCAGCCCATTTCATTTCATGTTCAAACACTATTCCCGAAGTGAGCTTGCGTCTAGCGCGAAACAATTCTTGCCGCCGCGCATTTTCTTCAGCGCCGTAGGCGCGGCATATTTGTAGAACCCAATTCCAAAAAGACCAAAGCCCCGTAGGGGCGGCATATTCCGCCGTTTTAATTATTCGTCCGTTTTGAAATTGCGCGGCGCGGAAGATGTCGCTCCTGACGGAGCTTGGAAATCTTTTTTGTCCGAGTTTTCTACAAATATGCCGCGCCTACGGCACTGGAATCCGCCGGACTTTTCCGCAGATTACGCCGATGCCGCAGATTTTAATTTTCATCATCTGCGAAAATCCGCGAAATCTGCGGATGCTTTTTCCGAAACAATTCTTGCCGCCGCGTCCGCCGCTTGACAGCTTTCAAAATAAACCCTATTGTCTGACACATGGCTGACACTATCGAAGTCAATACGCGCAAGTTCGTCCGGGACTTCACCAGGATGAAGCATCTCACCGCCTCCGGCGCGTCCGTGCGCGTCGTCGAAAACGGCCTGTCGTGGACGTTCGCGCTGGAAAATCACAAGGACGGTTTTCTCGGCTGCACCAAAGGCACGCTCAAGCATCAGGCCGGACTGAAGGAACTGTTTTCCACCGGCGAAACCTGGGACGCGGAAAAATGACCTGGCTCTGGGACACGCACGCGCTGATCTGGGCGATGGAGGACGATCCGCATCTGCCGGCGGCGGCCCGCAAAGTGGCGCGGCAATCCGGCGAAAATACGGTCTGCGGCATTTCACTTTGGGAAGTCGCCTGTCTCGTGGACAAAAAACGGATTAAACTTTCCATTCCGCTGACAGATTGGATGGACAAAGTTGTCGCGCGGCTGCCGGTTTTGAACATCACCGGCAACATCGCGGCCAAAAGTTATGCGCTGGGAAAATTTCACGGCGATCCGGCGGATAGAATCATCACGGCGACCGCTCTGGTTCACGGCCTGACAATCATCACGAAGGACGAAAAAATTTCAAAGCATTCCGGCGTGAAAACGATTTGGGATTGAAAGTAGGAGACGACGTAAGGAGTCTCTGACTGATTTTTAGAAATTTGAGACTCGTCACCTCGTCTCCTACAAACTTGGAACTTGAAACCGGCAACTTGAAACTCTTTAATCCGGCATGGATTCCCGCGAAGCATTCATCGCGCTCAACCTGATTGAAGGTGTCGGGCCGATTCGCGCGCGGCTCCTGCTCGAACATTTCGGCGACGCGCCAAAAATCCTCGCCGCCGCCAAATCCGAGCTGCTCCGCGTCCGCAACATCGGCGAGGAAACCGCCGAGGCGATTGCCAATTGGGAAAAATCCGTTGACCTCGCCGGTGAATTGAAACGCATTTCCGATTTCGGCTGCCACGTTTTGATTTCGGCGGATGAAAATTATCCCGCGCTGCTCCGCGAGATTTACGATCCGCCGCTCGTGCTTTACGTCAAGGGCGCGCTGACCGCGAAGGACAAAAACGCCGTGGCGATGGTCGGCTCGCGGCAGACGACGCATTACGGCATCGAGACCGCGCGCAAGCTGGCGTATCAGCTCGCCTACGTCGGCGTGACGGTGGTGAGCGGCGGCGCGCGCGGCATTGACACGGCGGCGCATCAGGGCGCACTTTCGGCTAAAGGAAGAACGATTGCAGTTTTAGGAACTGGAATAAATCTGGTTTTCCCGACGGAGAACGCGGAACTGTTTCAACGTATTTCTGAAAACGGCGCGGTCATCACGCAATTTCCGTTCAACCGTCCGGCGGACAAACAAAGTTTTCCCATCCGCAATCGCATCGTCGCGGGAATGACTTTGGGAACAGTCGTCGTCGAGGCAAATTCGACGAGTGGCGCGCTCATCACGGCGAACATGGCGGTCGAAGCTGGGCGGCAAGTTTTTGCGGTGCCTGGCAGAATTGATTCGCCGCGCAGCAAAGGCTGTCACGATTTAATTAAAAAAGGCGCGAAACTTTGCGAAGGCGCGGAGGATATTTTGAGCGAGTTCGAGTATTTGTTTCCGGCGAGCAATCGTCCGCCGTCGCCGGGCGAGACGGGCGTTTTGCCCGCGCTGGAACTTTCGGAAAATGAACAAAAAGTTTTTGACGCGCTGAAAACCGACGACGAGTTGAGCATTGACGAAGTGATCCGGGCGAGCGGTCTGTCGAGTTCGGCGGTTTCGGTGGGACTTTTGAGTTTGGAAATGAAGCGCATCGTAAAACAATTGCCGGGAAAAATGTTTGTGCGAAATAATTAACGAAACGAAACTTGCGCGGCAGGGTTTGATTGACTAGCACTTGACTTCAAAATCTATGGCAACCTACAAAATCATCGGCGGCGATAAAAAGGAATACGGTCCGGTCACGGCGGAAGACGTGCGCCTATGGATTGCCGACGGGCGGCTGGATGAAAAATCTTTGGTGCGCGGCGCGAACGACAATGACTGGCGCGCGCTCTCCACCTTTCCAGAATTCACTGGCGCCTTCACGTTCAAGACCGTCGCGCCGCCGACCATCTCGCTGCGGGAACATTCAACCAATTTTGCGGAACGCGATTATGAACTGGATATGGGCGGCTGCATCAGTCGCGGCTGGGAATTGCTGAAAAATAATACGGGCGTGATGTTTGGCAGTTTCCTGATTATGTTTATAATCGAATTCGCCTTTTCGGGTGCGCTCAATCAGGCTGTTTCAATCTTTGTCCCTAAACATCTCCTTGCCATCGCCTTATTCAAAGTTATCTTCAATTATTTTTCTTCTGCGGCCAGTGCTTTGGTCTTGGGTCCGTTGATGGGTGGTTTGTATTTAGTCTATCTCAAGACAATTCGAGGATCGCATACAAAAGTTGGCAATGTTTTTGCCGGATTCCAAAAATGCTTTTCGCAACTTTTTCTTGGTTATCTTGTTGTGATTCTTATAACCGGCCTATGCATGATGCCGTTCAAGTATATTCAAGCCGTTAAACTTGATCCGCTGTTTGCACAATTAAAGAACTCGCCATCCGCCGACGCCCTAAATCTTTTGCCACAGATTGGGTCCGCCTTTATTAGTATTTTGCCGGTCTTATTTATTTGCATGATTCCCATGATGTATTTGTCAGTGAATTGGTGGTTCACCCAGCCGCTTATCATTGATAAACAAATGGATTTTTGGACGGCGATGAAGGCGAGCTGGAAAATGGTCGGCAAACATTGGTGGCAGGTTTTCGGGCTGGTCGTTTTGATCGGCCTGCTCAATGTCGCCGGTGTTTTGGCGTGTGGCGTGGGTTGGTTGATCACCAATCCTATTGGTTTCGCCGCCCAGATGTATGCGTATGAAACCATTTTCGCGGAATCGTAAAACCATCACGCACGCCGCCGCCCGCAACGCCGCGCTCGTCAACCAATTCGCCACGCCCGGCCTCGGCTCGCTCATGGCCGGACGCTGGATCGCCGGCCTCGGCCAGCTCATTTTGTCCGTCGCCGGCTGCGCCCTGATGCTCGTCTTCTTTTTCAAAGTGATGAGCTACTATTACGGGCTGATGTTTGCCACCGGACGGTCGCATCCTATTACCATCAACTGGTGGATGCTGAAAGGCGGCGGGATTTTATTCGCCATCTCGTGGTTTTGGGCGCTGGCGACGAGCTTTACCCTGTTCCGCGCAGTGGCAAAGGGCAGTGCCACGTCATTGGAAAATTTCGCCGCGCCGCCCAAATTAAAACTGGATGCGGCGCAGGTCATTCTTGCGCTGGCCCAAGCGCCGGAATGGAAATTGACCGGCGAAACGATTGCCCGCACGTTTCAATTCAAGAATTTTTCTACCGCGATAAAATTCGTGGACGCCATCGCCGACATTGCGGAAAAATCATGGCATCATCCTGACATTGACATCCGCTGGAACAAAGTGACGCTCGCGCTCACGTCGCATGACGCTGGCGGCTTGACGGAAAAAGATTTTGCGCTGGCCAAAAAATTTGACGAATTGTTTGCGCGCTGATTTTCGCGGCTTGATTTTTTCTCCGCGTTAAAAATATATTCCAAAAAAATGGCGGCCAATTTATGTATAAAATCATCGGAACCGACGGGCGGCAATACGGACCGATTGGCGCGGAAGAAGTCCGGCGCTGGCTCGCCGCCCATCGCGTCACCGCGCAAACGCTCGTGCAGACCGAAGGTTCGTCCGATTGGAAACCGCTCGGCGCATTTCCTGAATTGATTTCCCAAACCGGAAACGTGCCGCCGCGAATTGCGTCGCCGCCATTATCCATCGCCACGCGCGCGTCCAACAAAATTGCCGCCGGAATTTTCGGAATTGTGTTCGGCGGTTTTGGCGTTCATAAATTTATCCTCGGCTACACCGGCGCGGGCGGAATCATGCTCGCGGTCAGTCTCTGCGGCATTTTGACGTGCGGCTTGCTGTGGCCGGCGTGGGTGGTCATGCACGTCATCGGCATCATTGAAGGCATCCTTTATCTGACAAAATCCGACGAGGAGTTCGTGCGGATTTATGTGGACGGGCGCAAGGAATGGTTTTGAATGCGTTTGCCAAATGGCCGCATTGCAGCGAGTTTTGAATCATGAAAAAATTAAACGCCGTTGAAATCAAATCCGCGCTCGCCAAAATTCTGGATTGGAAAAAGCATGGCGCCGTCATTTCGCGCCGATTTGAATTCAAGAATTTTCCTGCGGCCATGAAGTTTGTGAACGCCGTCGCCAAAATCGCCGAGCAAGAACAGCATCATCCTGACATTGACATCCGCTGGAACAAAGTGACGCTCGCGTTCACCACGCACGACGCGGGCGGTTTGACGAAAAAAGATTTTGCGCTGGCAAAAAAAACCGATGAACTGTCACTCCACTGAATTTTCCGGCACGGAATTGGTCAGGCTTTCGAGCGTCGCGGTGGCCGGAACGGTTGGCGCGGGCGGCGGCGCATTTTTGCGCGGCAAACGGCCGATCCAGATTCCGCTGACGCCATAGTTCCATTCCAGTTGCGGAATGGTGGGCGGCGAGCCGCGCCCGTCGCGAATGACCAGCCGGTCTTGTGGCCGCATTTTTTTCACCCAGCCGGCGTAGGCTTTGGAATCGCCAAAATTCCACAGGACTTTGTGATAAACTTCAAAATCTTCCTGGGGCATCCAGGTCGGCTCGAAGCCAAGCATATAACGCCAGTCACCCTGCGGGTTTTTGAAAAAGGTTTGATAAAACAACGTCATGTCCGCCGAATAAAAAATTCCGCCTTTGTCCGGCATCCAGCCTTTGAGATCGGGATTGTTTTCCGTCAGATATTGCTCCGTCAAATTGTAAGTCCAGCGGCTGCCGGAATCATTCGTGACGGCGAGAAAAGTGGCAATCGCCAGGCCGAACACCAGTCCAAGCCGTTTGAAAGAATCAACGGCAAACCGGGTTTGCAGAAAAAATTGCAGGTCGCAAGTGATCAAAACCATCAAGGCCGGCCAGCCCCAATCCGCCCAAAAACGTCCGACTTTGAAACCGAGCACCCAGCCAAAAAAGGCGAGCCAGAACGCGGGATTTTTGCTCAAAGGCCGCACGTCCAGTTTGGCAAGCTGTCGCAAAATGATCAGGCCGCCCAAAATTCCCAGCGCAAAAATATCGCCGTTGGATGGTTGCAATTCACTTGCCATCGTGCGGATGGTGTCGTGCATTCCGACGGCGAGCAGCGCAAGTTTCAAGGCTTGAACCGGATATTCAAACGGATGTCCCGTGAGCGCGCTGCCGATGATAACTCCGATGACCCAACTGAAACCGAGACTGATCGCCCAGCGAAATTCGCCGGCAAAAAGAAGGGCGCCGAGCAGCAAAATCCAAAGATACCAGGCGCCATGAACGAAAGTGCAGAGCGCAAAAATCACGGTCGTCAACCAAAGCATCCACCATTTTGGCGCCGATGAACCGTGCCGTTGCCACAGAAAAAGAATGGTCAGCAATCCGGCCAGCGTCACCAGGTAAGGCCGTCCCAAGGTGAATCGGCCGCACAAATCCGAGGTCAAACTCGCGGCGAGCAAAGTGATGAGCCACGCTTCCGGCCATTTCAACCACGGCAAAACCGACCAGCCGACGAGAACGAACAGCGTGACCACGGAAAAAATCACGAGCGCTTCGGCATTCCAGTTTGTCCCGCGATGAATTTTTTCCAGAAAGAGATTCCAGCCGAATTCATGGTCAATTTTATAGACCGGATTGAGCACGAGAATTTGCGACCATGATTTGCCGCTGACCGCTTTGGCCGCGTGCCGCAACGCATCGTCGCCGGGCAAATATCCGTAGCTGATGATTTTCAGTGGAATGGCGAGAATGACCAGAAGGACAATCGCCCAGACGGCGAGCGGCACATAACGCTTGAGCGCATCGAGCGGTGAAGATTGAAAAGTGCCGTTATCGTCGGTCATGTTTCACGGAATCAAAACACCATTGGCACGCCTTCGTCGAGGATTTTTATTTGCCGCGTCAGATTTTCTTTCGCCGCGATCTCCAGAAGCCAGCGCGGCGGCTCGTCCAAATCCTCGAAGGATAATTTGAAAGTTCCATAGTGCATCGGCACAAACCATTTCGCGCCGAGTTCCTTGAATGCCTTGATCGCTTCATCTGGACCCATGTGAACTTTGCGGAATGTCGCCGGGTGATACGCGCCGATGGGCAGCAGCGCGATTTCCGGCGCCAGTTTTTTTCCGATTTCCGAGAAGCCGTCGAAATACGCGCTGTCGCCCGCGTGATAAATTTTCCGCCCCTGATGCTCCAGAATGAATCCACCGTAACCGCGATGACTGTCGCGCAACGTCCGCGCGCCCCAATGTTTGCTCGGCGTGAAGGTGACTTTCCATTCCTTCTGCGAAAAACTTTCCCAATGATCCAATTCGATGACGCGCGCGAAGCCGAGGTTGTGCGCCAAATCGCCGACGCCGCGCGGCATCACGCCGATTTTCGGATGCGGCAGGCGGCGCAGCGTCGGCTTGTGAAAATGATCGAAGTGCGCGTGCGTCAGCAAAACCAGATCAATCGGCGGCAAATCTTTTATCTTCAAACCCGAACGCTTGATGCGCTTCAAAAGGAAAAGCCAGTTCGCAAAATTCGGGTCAATCAGCACGTTCAAATCCGTGAACTGGATGAGAAACGACGCGTGGCCGATCCAGGTGATGGCGACCTCGCCGTGTTTCAATTTTGGAAAAACCGGGACGCGATGTTCGCCGTGGCGCGGCGTAAGCAACGCCTTCAAAATCAGTTCGCGAAAAAACGTCGCCGGCTTGAAATGATTTGAAGGCGTCAAGTCCTTGAACGAGCGCGGCAGTTTCCGGCGCGGCGCGGGACGGCTGGATTTTTCTTTCGTCATCGGCGATTAGACTTTAGCACCCGCCGCGCGTTCGACCAATTTGAAAATTAAAATGCCGCGTGAAGAACGCGAAGGAAATTTTTAGCTGTCAGTCGTCTGGCGACGAATGCGGCAAAACTGTATCAATAAAAGAATGGTCAGGATAATGGCGAACAAATTGATTAAGACAAACGTGTCTTCATGGACAAAGGTATACATTTGAAGCATCCGAGGATTCGGCCGGTGAAAATCAGCATCGAAATGTGCGCCGACATAAAAATATCCGCCATAAGCTAAATGCGTAATAAATGGTCCAAACTTAAATCCAACAGCCAAATCCCAAACATATGACGGTGAATTAATTGTCACGGTTTGCGCCAGCGTAATTAAAATTGCGAGAATAAAAACCCACCGCTTTGCTTTCCATAATCCCAGAGCAATCAAAGCATAAATTACTGCTACTGTAATATAGGTGTATCGAGCTGGCGTAAGACATCCTAAAACAAGCATTGGTGAAAACCCTTGCAACAAAACGAGGATTGAAACTATCTGTTTCATATTTTTGACTTTGCCCCTGGCAAAATAATTTTTCAAGCGTTTTCGCTCCGAAGGAGCATCGGAAATTAGCCAGACACTTCGTGTCTGGTTGGCGGCAAAGTAAAATTCCGTCCTGAAAGGACGGCGGAATTGTCCGTTTGTTTTCCATTGTCCCGCTGGGACAAATTATTTTTCGCATTGCTACCAGCCACTTCGTAGCTGGCTAATTTCCGCCGTCGCTCCGCGACAAGATTTTTCCGTGTTCAATCCGTGTTTCATCCGTGGCTAAAAAATTTCTTCGCCGGCTTCGCGTCCTTCGCGCGACACATTTCTTTCAATTTGTGCCGCCGCCGCTTCGTGTTAAATTTTTGCGTTAAATTATTCTATTTGATATTGACTAATTCATCAAAGTAATGGATTATTACTTCATGGCTGATTTGAATACTTTAACTCTCACCGCGAAAGGTCAGGCGCAATTTCCCGTCGGTTGGCGGCGTCAGGCCGGGCTGTTGCGCGGCGGCCCGTGCGATGTCCGCGTGATTGACGACGGACGCCAAAGTTTGCTGATCACTCCGCGCATCCAAAAACGGCGCGGGGCGGTTGGCTTATTGGCGCATTTGAAACGTCAAAAACTTCCGTTTCCTAAAGTTGAACGGCACGTTTTGCCTTACAAATGAGTTATCTCATTGATTCCGATTTGATTTCGCTGGCGCATAAAAAATTTTTGCCGGCGGCTTTGGCAAAATGGCTGGCGCATCACGAAGCGGAAACTTTCATCAGCGAAATCACGATTGCGGAAATGAGATTTGGCGTGGAACTCGCGCCGGAAAGTCATCGCGAAATTCTGGCGGCGCAGGTTGCGGCCACCGAAAAAATTTTTGCCGCAGCCATCGAACGGGTGAATCTGGAAACATTGCTGCAATGGAAACGCGTGCTGGCATTCTTAAAAAAAGAAAGGCGCACGGTTTCATGCGAAGACACATTGCTGGCTGCGCAATGTCTGGCTGCCGGACACATGATTGCCACAAATAACCTTAAAGACTTTCAACTTTTCGCGCCGCTCGGATTGCAAGTGGTGAATCCGCTGCTTTAATTTTACAATCCACGTTTGCTGCGGTTAAAATTTTTTATGGCTGATTTGGCAAAACAACTGGACAGGTTTCTCCGCAAAAAACCGAAGCTCGGCAAAAATGTTTTCATCGCCAAGACCGCCACCGTTATCGGCGACGTGACGCTCGGCGCGCATTCGAGCGTGTGGTATGGCGCGGTGTTGCGCGGCGACATCAACCGCATCGTCGTCGGCCATCACTCGAACATCCAGGACAACGCAGTGCTGCATCTCGCGGATGATTTTCCGTGCGTCGTCGGCAATTGGGTCACCGTCGGCCACGGCGCGATTGTCCATGCGTGCGAAGTTGGCGATGAAGTTTTAGTCGGCATGGGCGCGGTGATTTTGGACGGCGCGGTCATCGGCCGGCAATCGCTCATCGGCGCGAAGGCGCTCGTGACGCAGGGAACGAAAATTCCGCCCGGCTCGCTCGTCCTCGGCGCGCCGGCGAAAGTCGTCCGCAAATTGTCAAAGGAAGAACGCGCAGGGCTGAAATGGTGGGCGGAAAAATACGTGGGTAACGGAGCTTACTGTTTGAAACACGGAATCGGCATGGATTAAGCGATGATTTCTTGACATTTTTTCAATGTCATACATCATGTCTGACATGGCAGTGATAACGAGAAATTTTCTCAAGCGATTCGCCCATTACAAACGGCAGGCTGAAAGCGGAACGCCGGTGAAACTTGTGGATCGGAACGGACGGCAGTTTGTTTTCAAGCTGGAAAGGAAATCCGGTCTTTTGGGCGCGGGCAAACATTTATCAAAAGGCATTCCGCTTTCGCCTGATCCAGTGGATAAATCCGAGTGGAAAGGCTTGGTGTGACTTATCTGCTGGATACCGCGCCGTGGGCGAACGCTGTGCTGACTCCTGAAATTCTTCCGGCTAGAATAAAAAAACTTTTGGACAATTCGCAACGCAAAGCGCTTTGTTCTATTAGCCTTCTTGAATGCGCGATCTTGCACCGTCGCGGGCGTCTGCGGCTGGAAGCAGCTTTGGCCGATTTTTTCAAGCAAGGCATCGTGGCAGAGGTTGAAATTCTCGAATTGACGCCGGAAATCGCAGCCATGAGCAACGATTTGCCGGAAGATTTTTCCGGCGATCCGTTCGACCGCGTCATCGCTGCAACCGCAAAAGTTTTGAACCTCACTTTAATTACTTGCGACGCGGCAATTCGTGACGCCCGTTTTTGCAAAGTGGAATTTTATCCGTTCAAACCTTCGCGGCTGACAAAATAATTTGATTATCTCCGCAACATTCCCGGAAAACCGCCGCCCATTTTGCCCATCATTTTCGAGAACTTGCCCATCTTCTTCATCATCTGCTGCATCCCGCCGAATTTGTTCAGCATCGTGTTCAGTTCCGTCACGCTCACGCCGCTGCCTTTGGCGATGCGGATGCGGCGCTTGGCGTTGAGGATTTGCGGGCTGCGCCGCTCCTGCGTCGTCATGCCGCAGATCATCGCCTCCATGCGCTTGAATTCTCTTTCCTGTTTCGACAAATCGCCTTGCTGCTTCAACATTTCCGCGCCGCCCGGCAGCATCCCGACGACGCTTTCGAGCGAGCCGAGTTTTTTCATCGCGCGCAATTGCTCCAGAAAATCTTCCAGCGTGAATTGTCCCTTGCGCATTTTTTCTTCCATGCGCTTGGCGTCGTCCTCGCTGACGGCTTCGGCGGCGCGTTCAACGAGGCTGACGACATCGCCCATGCCGAGAATCCGCGACGCCATGCGTTCGGGATGAAACGGCTCAAACTCGTCGAGCTTTTCGCCGACGCCCATGAACTTGATGGGCTTGCCGGTGACGGCCTTCAGGCTCAACGCCGCGCCGCCGCGCGCATCGCCGTCGAGCTTCGTGAGGATCGCGCCGGTGATTGAAAGTGCCGAATCAAAATGCGTGGCGACGTTGACGGCTTCCTGGCCGGTGGCGGCGTCGAGCACGAGCAAAATTTCCTGCGGCTTCACGAGGTCACGCAGGCGGACGAGTTCCTGCACGAGCGGCTCGTCAATCTGCAAACGCCCGGCGGTGTCAAAAATTAAAATGTTGCGGGAATTTGCTTTTGCGAAATCCAAAGCTTCGCGCGCGATTTTCAAAACGTCCGTCTCGCCGCGTTTCAGGAAAACGGGAATCTCGATTTGTTTGCCGAGCGTTTCAAGCTGGTCCATCGCCGCCGGACGATAAACGTCCGCCGCGACGAGCAAAGGCTGGCGGCCTTGTTTTTGCAACAGCCGCGCAAGCTTGCCGCTGGAAGTGGTTTTGCCAGAACCATGCAGGCCGACCATTAAAATTGAACTCGGATTACCGTCGAGTTTCAGCGCGGCATTGGTCGAGCCGAGCAAGTCCACAAGTTCGTCGTGAATTATTTTTATGATTTGCTGGCCGGGCTGGACACTGGCGACGACTTCTGCGCCGAGCGCCTTGACCTTGACGCGCTCGATGAAATCGCGCGCGACCTTGAAATTCACGTCGGCTTCGAGCAATGCCATGCGCACTTCGCGCAGGGCGTCGCCGGCGTTGCTCTCGGAAATTTTACCGAGGCCGCGCAAATTGCGAAAGGCATTCTGAAGTTTGCCGCTTAACGAATCGAACATTTTTTATTCCTGAAAATAGATGGTGGTAGGTGATGGATTCGAACCATCGAAGGCGTAAGCCAGCAGATTTACAGTCTGCCCCCGTTGGCCACTTGGGTAACCTACCACGGCTGCGAGCCGCACAATAAGCCATGCAAACGGCGCAAAGGCAAAACAAAAAACTCCCGCAACCTTTCAGTCGCGGGAGTTTGGATTTTTTTAGGGAAAAAAATTAATCAAACGCGTGGCCGGCGCAACAAAGCACGTCGCGGACTTTGTGCCGGACAAGTTCCTTCACTTTCGCGCGCGCCGGGCCGAGATATTTGCGCGGATCGAATTCCTTCGGGCTTTCCGCAAAAACTTTGCGGATCGCCGCCGTCATCGCCATGCGCAGGTCGGTGTCAATGTTCACCTTCGTGCAGCCCACGCGCCGCGCGATTTCGATGTCCGCTTCCGGCACGCCCGCCGTGTCCGTGCCCATTTTACCGCCGTATTTATTGATTTCTTCGGCCAAATCCTTCGGCACGCTGGAAGCGCCGTGCAGCACGAGCGGATAATCGCCAAGGCCGGCATCGAGCAGCGCTTTTTTGATCGCCTTCAATCGTTCCAGATCCAAATGCTGTTCGCCTTTGAATTTATAGGCGCCATGGGAATTTCCAATCGCGACCGCCAGCGAATCCACGCCGGACGCTTTCACGAACGCGACCGCTTCGTCGGGATGCGTGTAAGCGCCGCCTTTGGAATAACCGCCGCCTTCTTCGCCGTCATCGTGTTGCGCGCCGACGAGCATTCCCAGTTCGCCTTCGACCACGCAATCATGCTTGTGCGCGTAATCCACGACCTTTTTGCAAATCTCGACGTTTTTCTCAAACGATTCATGGCTCGCATCAATCATCACGCTCGTGAAGCCTTCATCAATGCATTCCTTGCACAACTCAAACGTGTCGCCGTGATCCAGATGCACTGCGATCGGGATCGTGGACAGGCTGACCGCCGCCTCGATCAGCTTGCGGAGATAAATCGGATTGGCGTATTGGCGCGCGCCCTTGGAGATTTGCAGCATCAACGGCGCTTTTTCCTCCTCGCAAGCCTCGACGATGGCCTGGATGAGTTCCATGTTGTTGACGTTGAACGCGCCGAGCGCGTATTTGCCCTTCAACGCCTTCGCAAAAAGTTCCTTGGTATGTGTCAGTGGCATAAGTTTTTAATTTAAATTTAACGGCAAATTAACCTGAATTCTCCCAATGGCGGAAAACAATAGCCTGATTCCCGCGAAAGGAAATAAAAAATGCCTGCACGTTATGCACAACAAATTTTAGCCACGGATGAAACACGGATTGAACGCGGATTTTTTTCAAGCCCGTAGGGCTGGCATCTTTGTAGCAACGCACCACAATAATTCCAAAGCTCCGTAGGAGCGACATCTTCCGAATATGCCGCCCCGACGGGGCTGAAATTTCATTTTGGTTGTGGTTCTACAAAGATGCCGCGCCTGCGGCGCTAAAAAATGCGTGAACCATTCCGGCAAATCCCTTAAGCTTCCTTTGTGCGAAATCCCGGCAAATGGCTTGCCGCGCTGACAATTTTAATTGTCATCATGTCCATCGCTTTGCATTTTTTGAATCCTCGACCGCCGGACAATTCTTCCCTTCCCGTTTCAGTCGCGCCGCTGAATCATTTCAATCCGCCGCCATTTGTTTTTCATCCGCAAAAAATCGCGCCAAAAGAAGAACCGGAACTTGATGCCGCTGGCGAGCCTAAAATTTCGCGCGAACGAATCGAAAACTGTTTGCAAAATTACAATCGCAATGCCACCAGTTTGTTGGCGGCATTTCATGCTTTGGGCGACACAAATTATTTGAATGAAGCCGCGACCAATTTTCCGAACAATCCGCAAGTGGAGCTGGCCGTTCTCTCGCACGATGAATTTCCGCAAGACCGCCGCAAATGGCTGGACGCTTTCAAAACGTCATCGCCGGATAATTCTTTGGCGAATTATTTGTCCGCTGAAAATTATCTCAAAGATGGGCAGACCGATACAGCCATCAATGAACTTGAGATTGCCACGAGCAAACCTCTATTTGACGATTTCACGATGCAGTCCAGATTGGACGAAGAAGAATTGACGGAATGCGGCGGCAAATCGGCGTTGGCCTCGGCAAAAATTTCACGGACAGGCATCGCGTCGGATATGCTGCCTGAAATCGAGACGCTTAAACGAATTCCAAGTGGCTTTTATGATTTAAAGAAACAAAAATTAGCCGAAGGTGATACGAATTTTGTCGAAAATCTTTCTCGAATAGAAATGGCTCTCGCAGACCGGCTAATCAACGGCGACAGCGGCAAGCTTGTCATAAATCAACTGGTTGGAATTGCTATTGAAAGCATGGCTTTACATGACTTGGATCAAAACGCCAGCTATGACTTTCTAAATGACGAAACTCCACAACAAGTTTTACAAGAAATGAAACAACAAATAGCGGTGCTCGGCCAACTGGCAAAAAACTTTCAGGCAGTATATCCAACTTTGACCGACGAAGAAATGGCCAGCTATCTTCAGCGTTCAAAAATTTACGGCGAAATAGCGGCTTGGCAATGGGTCGTTCAGCAACATCCTCTAAATTCTTCGCAAATCGGCCAGCAATAAATTCCTTTGCGCCTTTGCGCCTTTGCGCGAAAATAAGTCGTGCCCGCGCGCTTTCTCCTCGGCCCCGCCGGCAGCGGCAAAACCTTCCGCTGCCTGCAAGAAATCCGCCACGCCCTGAAAAAAAATCCCGCCGACGATCCGTTAATTTTTCTCGCGCCCAAACAAGCCACCTTTCAACTCGAGCGCCAACTGCTCGCCGACGTCGAAATTTCCGGCTTCACGCGACTCCACATTTTATCCTTCGAGCGCCTCGCCCATTTCATTTTCAAAAAGCTGAACCTGGCGCCGCCGGAACTTTTATCCGACGAAGGCCGCGTCATGGTTTTGCGCGCGCTGCTTTTACGCCACGAAAAAGAATTAAAATTATTTTCCCGCAGCGCGCGCCGGCCCGGCTTCGCACAACAATTGAGCCAGTTGCTCCGCGAATTGCAGCAACATCAAATCACGCCGGAAAAACTTCGCGCGCTGGCGCAAACTAAAAATCTCCGCGCCGGCCTGCGCCACAAACTTCACGACCTCGCGTTGCTCCACGAAAATTATTCCCGCTGGCTCACGGAAAACAAATTGCAGGATGCCAATTGCCTTTTGGATTTTGCAACCGACGCTTTGCGAAAAACCTTCAACCTTCAACCTTCAACCTTCAACCTTTCCGGGCTCTGGCTCGACGGCTTTGCCGAAATGACGCCGCAGGAACTGGATTTGCTCGCCGCCATAATTCCCTTTTGCGAAAATGCCACCCTCGCATTTTGCCTCGACGATTCTGTCGCAAATGAAAATGAAAATTCCTGGCTTTCAATTTGGAACGTCGTCGGCAAAACCTTTCAACAATGCCGCCAGCGAATCGAAAAGTTGCCGGACGCCAGAATCGAAATCGAAATTCTCCCGCGCAATCCTCAAAAAAATCGCTTCGCAAAAAATTCTGCGTTGCAGTTGTTGGAACAAAAATGGCAACAGCATTCGCGCGACGACAATTCCGCAATCCGCAATCCGCAATCCGCAGTTTCAATTGTTCGCTGCGCGAACGCCGAAGCCGAGGCCGTTTTCGCCGCGCGCGAAATTTTGAGATTTGTCCGCGCCGGAAATCGCAAAAACCGTTTTCGCGATTGCGGCGTCATCGTCCGCAATCTTGACAATTATCACAAGCCGCTGGCGCGCGAATTTCGCCGTTACGGAATTCCATTTTTTCTCGACCGCCGCGAAAGCGTCGCGCATCACCCGCTGGCCGAACTCACGCGCAGCGCGCTCCGCACAATTATTTTTGACTGGCGGCAAAATGATTTGTTCGCCGCGCTCAAAGCCGGATTTTGCGAATGCGACGAAACCAAAATTGATCAGCTCGAAAATGCCGCGCTTGAATTCGGCTGGCGCGGAAAAAAATGGCGCGAGCCACTGCAAATCCCGCAAAACCCCGGACTCGCAAACTCGCTGGAAAAATTGCGCCAAAAAATCCTGCCGCCGTTTGAAAATTTTCATGAGGCATTGGCGAAATTAAAATTCCGGCCGACCGGAAAACAATTGGCGGAAATCTTCCGTGAACTTTGGAATCAATTGCCAGTTGCAGAAACTTTGGAAAGCTGGACTTCGACCCAAGCAGAAAACTCGTCACCCGTCACCCGCCAATCGTCACTTCACCAAACCGTTTTTGACCAAATGAATTCGTGGCTCGATAATCTCGCGCTCGCCTTTCCGCGCGAAAATTTGCCGCTGCGCGACTGGCTGCCGATTTTGGAATCCGGTTTGGCAAACCTGACCGTCGGCGTCATTCCGCCGGTTTTGGACGAGGTTTTGATCGGCGCGATTGACCGCGCGCGCAATCCTGATCTGAAATTTGCGCTCGTGCTCGGCGTTAACGAAACCATTTTTCCCGCCACGCCAATTTCGCCCGCCATTTTGACCAGCGCCGACCGCGACGATTTGGAAAATCAAAAAGTCGCGCTCGGCCCGAATCTTTACGAACAGATTTCGCGCGAACAATTTCTCGGCTACATCGCCTGCACGCGCGCGAGCGAAAAATTGGCGCTCGCTTTTTCCCGCCAAAGCGCTGACGGCAAAACTTTGAATCCGTCGCCGTTCATCGCGCAGTTACAAACGATTTTTCCAGTGCTCGAAATTGAAAATTTCAAAAACGAAATTAATTTGACCGAAATTGAAAGCGCCAACGAACTGATTCTGTTGCTCGGCCAAATCGGTAGCAGCGAACGTCAGTTCGCTCATTCTGAAAATCAAAGCCGGCTCACGTCCGCTGCTACAATTTCAGATTTGCTTAAAATTCCCGCGCTTATGGAATTGAAAAAAAATCTGGACGAATTACGCGAACCAAATCCCGAAGAAAATCTATCGCCGGAAGTCGCGGAAAAACTTTACGGGCCGGTTTTGAAAACTTCCGTCAGCCGGCTTGAAGAATTTGCCGCCTGCCCGTTTCGCTTTTTTGTCCGCAGCGGTTTGCGCGCGGATGAACGGAAATTTTTTGAACTCGATGCCCGTGAGCGCGGCAGTTTCCAGCACGACGTCCTGAAAAAATTTCACCACGATTTGATCGCTGAAAAAATGCGCTGGCACGATTTGACGCCCGCGCAGGCGCGCGAGCGCATAAAAAAAATCGCAAACGAACTCACGGAAAATTTTCGCGGCGGACTTTTGCGCGAAACGGCGCAATCGCTTTTTGCCGCGCGCGCCATGACCGAGTCGCTCCAAAATTTTATTGACGTCACCGTCGGCTGGCTGCGCGACCAAAATGATTTTGAGCCATTCGCGGCGGAACTGGATTTTGGAATTGAAAATGCGCCCGCCTGGGAAATTGATTTGGACAATGGAAAAAAACTCGCGTTGAAAGGCCGGATTGACCGCGTGGATTTGTGGCGCGACGAAAAAACCGGCGAAGCGTTCGCGCTGGTTTTGGATTACAAATCGAGCGCAAAAAAATTGGACGCGATTTTTGTCGAGCACGGAATTCAATTGCAATTGCTGGCTTATTTGAATGTTTTGCGCCGCTGGAAAAATCCGCGCGCTCTTTTCCAAACCGAAAAAATAATTCCCGCCGGAGTTTTTTACGTCAACTTGCGCGGACAGTTTGCGAGCGGCACGCGCGAAGAAATTTTGGCCGGCGCGGAAGATTCGCGCCGCGCGGCTTACAAACATACCGGAAGATTTGACGCGGGCGCGCTGGAAAAATTGGATCGCAAACGCGCGCGCGACCAATTTAATTATTGTTTGACGGACGCGGGCAAAATTTATGCAAATTCAATTGAAGCCTTGCCGCGCGCGGAATTTGAAAAACTGCTCGACCGCGTGGAAAACCAGTTGCGCGATTTTGGCCGCGCTATTTATTCCGGCGTGGCGAACGTCAGCCCGTATAAAAAAGGCAAACAGGTGCCGTGCGAATTTTGCGATTACCGCGCCGCGTGCCGGATTGATCCGTGGACGCATTCCTATCGCGTGCTGCGCGCGGAAAAGTAGTGGGACAAGCTTCCAGCCTGTCCAGTAAAAAGCTTTTGATAAAATACAAAACTGGACAGGCAAGATGCCTGTCCAGTTAATTTAATTCGCGATGCGTTGTTTAGAGCAAATTAAGTAAAACTGTAGCCGTATTGAAATGAATGTGTCAAGGTGGTGGAGTGAAAACGCTATCGTTGGATTTGCGGGAACGGA
>Ga0207933_1000634_pt1 | contig 32826 bp, 21 predicted proteins | sample NGESurdeep092012_4_FD_184488 | JGI IMG/M metagenome (GOLD analysis project Ga0207933, IMG submission 184488) | Arctic peat soil microbial communities from Barrow, Alaska - NGEE Surface sample F53-3 deep-092012 (SPAdes) | ecosystem: Environmental > Terrestrial > Soil > Wetlands > Peat ... | reverse complement strand
ATACGTCAACTCGTCCGTGATGCCATCACTCAGGTAATCGTCATCGCTGCCGGCTCCCACGTTCGAGAACGGGAGCACTGCTATCGACGCCCCCGTGTCCGGGCGCGGCGCCACGACAGTTGCCTGGCCTCCGGTGGCCGCCTCGCGCAGTGCACTTGCAAACGCAACCGCCGATGAAAAACGATCCGCAGGCTCCAGTGACATCGCTCGCTCAAGTACGACATCGCACGCCGCGAGTCCGAGATCGGGTCGTGTTACAGCAAGCGACGGCATGGCCTGCGTGGTCTTGTGGTGCAACACGGCAGCGGCAGAGCCGCCTGTATGCGGTGGTACGCCCGCGAGCATCTCGTACGCAACGCAAGCAAGACTGTAAACGTCGCTGCGCCCATCGATATTCTTTTCGCCGAATGCCTGCTCCGGACTCACATATTCCGGCGTCCCCACGCCGAAGCCAGCAAGCGTGAGTCGTTCCTCGGCCACGGCTTCGATCGCACGCGCAATGCCGAAATCTCCGACGACCGCGTGACCCGCGACAAACAGAATGTTCTCCGGCTTCACGTCACGGTGGACGATGTTGCAACGGTGCGCGAAGGCGAGTGCGTCGGCGACCTCGCGCACGATATCGAGCACTTCACCGAGTGGCAACCGTTCTCTGGCATCGAGCCTGGTCCGCAGCGAGCCATCGACCAGATACGGCATCGTGTAGAAAACCGTGCCCGCTACCTGACCGGAATCATACACGGCCAGGATGTTCGGGTGCTGGAGCCGAGCGGCGATTTCGATCTCGCGCGCGAACCGATCTGCTCCCATCGCGTCGCCAACCTCACGCCGCAAGACCTTCACGGCTACGGGACGACCGTGCTTGAGATCAACGGCACGATACACGTCCGCCATGCCGCCGCTGCCGATTTTGGCCTCGACGGTATACCGATCGCGAAGCTCGTGCTGCAGGCTCGCCAACTGATCGCCCACCGGAATGCTCGTCATCCTGTCCTTCCAAGATACCGGAGGCACGGAACCGGGGCCAGCAGACACGCATCGAATTGCCGGTTTGGTCGCTGGACGCGCTGACGTCGAGCGCCGTGCAGCCGTTTACGGACCGAGGCCGTATTCCTTGTCGGACGCCTCGCCAGCCGGTATGATCGTCACGTCACACCTGCTTGAAATGCCCAAATCGATTCCGGAGTCTCCCATGCGTCGGTCTTCTCTTGCTGCGACCGCACTTTCTGCCGTCGTTGCGTTCGCCTTTCTCGCGTCATCGCCCATCCTTGCTCAGGCGACCGCCGCGCGAGCGCCTGGCGCCGAACCGGTGGTTCACAAGGTCGCCCCGGACGGCAAGAAGGTCCTGACGCTGGCCGACTATGGTCCGTGGAAGCGCATTACCGCCTCGGCCATTTCCGACAATGGCGGCTGGATGACGTACACATTCACTCCCAACGACGGCGACGATACGTTGTTCGTGAAATCACTGGACCGCGAACAGCTCTACACTGTGCCTACCGGTGCCGCCGCGGCCGGACGCGGCGCACGTGGCGCTGGCACCGGTGGCGGAGCCGGTGCCGGCGGATCTCCACAGTTCTCCGACAACTCACAGTGGATTGGCTACTTCGTGAACCCGCCTGCCGCTGCGAAGGGCCGCGGCCGCGGTGCTCGCCCAGCGTCGACTCCACGAGTGGGAAGCGGAGATGCCAGCTCCAAGGGCGATAGCGCGGCAGGACACGATACGAACACCACCCGCCACCTCGAACTCCTCAACCTCGCCACCGGCGCCAAGTACGACGTGCCCAACGCCAGCGGATTCAAGTTCGCGTCTGGCTCGCAGTGGCTGGCCATCAAGATGAACGCCACCCCCGCTGATACGGCGCATCACGGTACCGATCTGCTGCTCCGCCGGCTTCCGACCGGCGCCACGCAGAACATCGGCAACGTGAGCGAGTACGACTTCAACACCGCTGGCAGTCTGCTCGCGTACACCGTGGATGCCGCCGATCGACTGGGCAACGGTGCGTACATCATCAATCTGAGCTCGGGCGAGAGTCGGGCTCTGGACACCAGCCCCACGGAATACGCCGGTCTCAACTGGCGCGATTCGTCCAGCAGCCTCGCCGTTCTCCGCGGCGACAAGCCAAAGGGCAAGGAGCAGCGCGACAACGTTCTGCTTGCATGGTCTGATGCCGCGACTGCCGCTCCCGCTGTCGAGTTCGATCCCACACAGGACGCTGCGTTCCCGCACGGTTTCGTGCTCAGCGAATACGCGACACCCACGTGGAGCAAGGACGGCTCGCGTGTGTTCGTCGGAATCAAGGAACAGGACGACGCCCCGCCCAAGTCCACCGAACCGCAGGCCAATCTCGATATCTGGCACTGGAAAGACGTCGAGTTGCAGTCGCAGCAGATGATCCAGATTAATCAACTCCGCCACGCCACTTTCGACGCCGCGTTCAGCCTGGCCAGCAAAAAGTTCGTGCAGCTCGCTGACAGCAACATGAAGACTACAACTCCAACCGCCGACGGTCGCTGGGCCATCGGCCAGGATCCCACACCTTACGAATACGATTACACCGACGGGCGGCCACGCGCCGATTATTATCGCATCAACACCGCCACCGGCGAGCGAACTCTGATCGCCAAAAACCTGCTGAACACCATGGGTACGTCGCCCGACAGCAAGTGGTTCCTGTACCTCTCAGCGGGGCACGCGATGGCGTACGACCTCGTCACGGGCAAAACGGTAAACGTCGATGCCGCCACCGGCCAGAGTTTTGTCAACACGGACAACGATCAAGCCGGCGAGAAGCCCATCTGGGGCGTTGGTGGCTGGTCGAAGGACGGGAAGTACGTTCTTCTTTACGACAAGTATGATTTGTGGGAGCTCCCGCTGGATGGAGGCAAGGGACGCAATCTCACCGGCGGCGCTGGTGCAGCGCAGCAGGTACAGTTTCGCATTGCAAATTTTTCAGCGGATACGCGTCGCGGCTTCGGATCGCGCGGTGGACCCGCCGAGTCCGTGGACCTGTCAAAGTCCCAGCCGCTCACCGCGTACGGCGAGTGGACAAAGAAGTCCGGCTACTGGCAGATGCCCGCTGACGGCGGCAAGCCCACGCCGCTCATCTGGGACGACAAGATGATCGGTCAGGCCGCGAAGGCGAAGCATGCAGATCGCGTGATCTTCACCGAGCAGACCTTCGCGGAGTTCCCGGACTACTGGACCAGTGACGCGAAATTCGCCGCGCCGCGCAAGCTCACCGATGCCAATCCGCAGATTGCCGAGTATGCCTGGGGGCGACGGGTACTCGTCGACTACACCAACAGCGCTGGCAGAAAATTGCAGGGTACGCTCACTCTTCCCGCAGATTATCAGCCGGGCAAGAAGTACCCGATGCTCGTGTACATCTACGAGATCCTCTCGAACACTCATCATCAGTTCTCGATGCCGGTGTACGACGACCGTCCTCACATGAGCGAGTACGCGAGCGACGGTTATCTGGTGTTCGAGCCGGATATCGTGTACGAAATCGGAAAACCGGGCTCATCGGCGCTGGACTGTGTCACTGCAGCTGTGAACAAGGTCATTGCGCTCGGCTATGCTGACCCGGCACACATTGGACTGCAGGGACACAGCTGGGGCGGTTACGAATCTTCGTATATTCTGACGCAGACCAACATGTTCGCCGCGATCGTCACCGGTGCGCCGCTCACCGATCTGATCAGCATGTACGGCGAGCTGTACAAACAGAGCGGCCAGTGGAACGGCGCAATTCTCGAAACGAGCCAGGGCCGGATGGGCATGAACGTCACGCCGTGGAACGCGACAGCACTGTACGAGAGCCAGTCGCCGGTGTTCAACGTCACGAAGATCAGCACGCCGTTCATGATTCTGCAGGGCACGGCTGACGGTGCTGTGGACTGGGATCAGGGACTGGAGTTCTACAACGCGGCGCGTCGTAACGGAAAGAAGGTGATCTGGCTGTCATATCCGGACGAGCCGCACCATCTCGCCAAGACCCCTAATCAGAAGGATTTCCAGATTCGTATGAAGCAGTTCTTCGATCATTACCTGAAAGGCGCACCGGCCCCCGACTGGATGAAGAACGGCCTGGGTCAGGTGCACAAGGGCGCGCCAATTCACTGACGCGACAGGTTCTACTGCAGGACGTTGGAGATTGCACTGATTTTGGAAATCGCCAGAACATCTAACCGACAGAGCGCCCCATGATTCGCCGCATCGCCCATTTCACAGTCACGGCCGCCGTTACGCTTGCAATCGCTGCCGAACTCGTCCCGACTGCTTCCCTCGTCGCTCAACGTGTGATCCGCGGGCTCGACGCCTCCGGCATGGATACCACCGTTCTGCCTGGAAACAACTTCTACGAATACGCGAACGGCAATTGGGAACGCCGCACGCAGATTCCGCCGGACAAGAGCAGTTACGGCTCATTCAATATCGCTGCCGATCGTGCACAGCAGCAGCTCATCACGGTCGTTCATGGTGCCGCATCGACCCACGCGCCGGCCGGTTCCGATGCGCGGAAAATCGGCGATTACTACACGGCTTTTGTCGATACTGTCGCAATCGCCGCGAGGGGTACCGCGCCGATCCGCGCAGTGCTCGACAGCATCGCAGCGATCAAGAGCCGTGTCGAACTCGCACGATTTTTCGGCGCCCATCTTCGTGCCGACGTGGATCCGATCAACCTCGGTACTTTGCACACCGACAACCTGTTCGGGCTCTGGATTGCGCAGGACTTCAATCACCCAGCACGTAATGTTGCGGCGCTTCTGCAGGGTGGAATCGAGTTGCCTGACCGCAGTTATTACGTGGATCAGTCGTCCAGCATGGTTGCGTTGCGGACCGAGTATCGCACACACGTTGCGCGCATGTTCACGCTCGCTGGTGTCACTGGCGCGGAAGCGAAAGCTGACTCCGTCGTCGCGCTGGAGACGCGCATTGCCCGGACACACTGGAAGGTGGAGGACAGCGAGGATCCGGCCAGAGGGAACAATCATTGGGCGCGTGTTGATTTCACACGCAATGCACCGGGACTCGACTGGAATGCATTCTTCACGGCGGCCCAACTCGCTGGCGAAGATTCGCTTGTCGCATGGCAGCCGAGTGCGATTGCAGGGATCTCTGCAATCGTAGCGAGTGCGCCGCTCGAATCGTGGAAGGCGCTGCTGGCGTATCATACTATCGAAGATCATGCGGCGGTGCTGCCACCGCCGGTCGATCGTGAAGCGTTTGCCATGTTCGGCAAGGCGCTCACCGGCACCCCCGTCCAGGCCACTCGTGATCATCGTGCTGTTGATGCAACGAGTGACGCGCTCGGCTTCGCAGTGGGGCGGATCTACGTGCAGAAGTACTTCCCTGCGAGTGCAAAAGCGCGCGCGCAGACGATGGTCGCGGGACTCATTCGCGCCTTCCAGCACCGGATCGACGCCCTGTCCTGGATGGCGCCATCGACCAAGGCGGAAGCGAAGGCCAAGCTCGGGACGCTTCGAGTGAGCGTTGGGTATCCCGACAAGTGGCCGAGCTATGCTGCGCTTCGTGTGTTGCCCACCGACGCGTACGGGAACGAAGATCGCGTTGTACGCTTCACGTACGATCGCAGCATCGCGAAGCTGCGCAAGCCTGTAGACCGGGATGAGTGGGTGATGACACCGCAGCTTGTGAACGCAGTGAATCTGCCCGCGATGAACGCGCTCAACTTCCCCGCGGCGATCCTGCAGCCTCCGTTTTTCGACGCCACGAGAGCGGACGCGATGAACTACGGTGGAATCGGTGCGGTGATCGGACACGAGATCAGCCACAGCTTCGACAACAACGGCGCCAACTTCGATGCGCACGGTCGGCTCAGAAACTGGTGGACGCCTGCGGATCTGGCTCACTTCCAGGCGTCGACGCACGCACTTGCTCTGCAGTACGACGCGTATCATCCGCTACCGGATCTTGCGATCAACGGCCAGCAGACACTCAGCGAGAATATCGCCGACCTGGCTGGCGTGACTGCGGCATACGACGCGTTCCATGCCTCGCTCGGCGGCAAGCCGGCCGCGATGGTCGGCGGCCTCACGGGCGACCAGCAATTCTTCCTGAGCTTCGGCCAGATCTGGCGCACCAAGTTCCGCGAACCTGCGTTACGGCGGCAATTGCTGACCAACGGCCACTCGCCCGGACCGTATCGCGCACTCACAGTGCGCAACCTTGACGCGTGGTACGGGCCATTTGATGTGAAGGCCAACGAGAAGCTCTACCTCACGCCAGCGAATCGGGTGCGGATCTGGTGACGGGAGTCGGCGGTGGAATCTTGCAACCAAATGATGGCCAGCTATACATTTCATGATTAGCAGGCAGTCGGAGCCGTGCGTGCCGATTTCAACGCACGGTGAATCGCCGGGGCAGGTGTCCGACAAACATTCGCCCCATCCGTTGACAGGCTTCCGGATTTCGATTACGATCAAGCTACAACTGATTCCGTGGTGATTTGCCGCCAATTGCCGCCACGTAAAAAAATGAGCTAAAACGCGAGATAGCCCGGGCGACAACACGTAGCCCGGGCTTTGTCGTAGCCAGCGGTGGGTGCTCAGTATGGCTCTCTCCTGGTGCAACAATGTATTGCGTTGGCGGCATTCATCGGAAACAACCGCCAATGACAAGCATCGATTCATCTGCACCAAAGCCGATCGCGATCTATCACGAGCACCCGGACTGGTTCCGGCCACTCTTCGCGGAGCTGGATCGCCGGGAGATTCGATACGTGCGACTCGACGCAGCCGCTCACACGTTCGATCCGTCCGAGCGAACCGCGCAATATTCTCTCGTCGTCAATCGCGCGAGTCCATCGGCGTATCTGCGTGGTCACGCGCAATCCACGTTCTATACGCTGCACTGGCTCCGTCACGTCGAAAGGCTTGGCATCCCCGTCGTGAACGGTAGTGAATGCTACGCGTACGAGCTATCGAAAGCGACTCAACTCGATGTGCTCGACGGGCTCAACCTCCCATATCCGCGCGCGCGTGTTATCAACGAACCTGCGCAGGCAGTTGGTGCCGCCGATGGTTTGCGCTACCCGGTGCTCGTCAAGGCGAACATCGGTGGAAGCGGAGCAGGAATCGTCAAGTACCAGACGCGCGCGGCCCTCGAGAGCGAAGTCGCGACCGGCAAGGTGTTCCTGGGGTTGGACTCCACCGCTCTCGTGCAGGAAGCGGCACCGCTTCGTGACGGACACATCACGCGTGTCGAGACACTCGGTGGCAAGTATCTCTACGCGATCAATGTGTATCCGGCGACTGGATCGTTCGACCTGTGCCCGGCCGACGCGTGCCAGACGACTAACGGTGTGGAGCTCGTGCGCGGTGCCTGCGCTGTCGATGCGCCCAGGACTGGCCTGCGTGTGGAAGCTGCAACGCCGTCTCCGGAAATCATCGCGCAGGTCGAGGAAATTGCGCGCGCAACCGACCTTGATGTCGGAGGCGTCGAGTATCTGGTAGACGATCGTGATGGCAAGCACTACTTCTACGACGTCAATGCCCTATCCAATTTTGTCGCCGACGCTGAGAACGTCATCGGTTTCGATCCGTTTATCCGGTTTGTCGACTATATAGTCGAGCGTGCTGGATTCATCGCAGCGCAGGTGGCGTGATGCGGTATGGATACTGGATGCCCGTGTTCGGCGGATGGTTGCGCAACGTCGCCGATGAGCAGATGGACGCTTCATGGGAGTACGTTTCCAATCTCGCGCGGCGCAGCGAAGAGCTTGGTTACGACATCACTCTTATCGCCGAACTGCTCCTCAACGACATCAAGGGAATCAACGCACCATCGCTTGATGCGTGGAGCACGGCGGCCGCGCTGGCGGCAGTGACGAAGACGCTGGAAATCATGGTCGCAGTCCGGCCATCGTTCCATCCGCCCGCCCTCCTCGCCAAGCAGGCCGCGACAATCGATCGCATATCGAACGGACGGTTATCGCTCAACGTCGTATCTGCATGGTGGAAGGACGAAGCGAGGCGATATGGAGTTGCGTTCGACGAACACGATGATAGATACGCGCGCACATCCGAATGGCTGGATGTCGTGAGCACCGCGTGGCGCGAGCCAACGATGAATTACGGCGGCAAGTACTATACGGTCGATGAGCTGATTCTTGAGCCAAAGCCACTCGCGCATCCGGAGCGCCCGCGCCCAACGATCTACGCTGGCGGTGAATCGGAAGCAGCCAGGCAGATGATAACGCGACAGTGCGACGCGTACGTGATGCACGGTGATCCCCCCGAACGCATCGCGCCCAGAATCACCGAGATGCGGCGTTTGCGAGATCAGGCCAGCGAAGCGCTCGGCGTGGAGCTCCCACCGTTGCAGTTCGGTGTTGCTGGGTATGCGATAGTGAGAGATAGTGCTGCGGATGTTCAGGAGGAGATCGCACGGATTACCGCCGTATCTCCCGGGACGCCGGGATACGGCAACTACGCAGACTGGATTGCGAACACCCGGCTCGAGCAGCAGGTTAGTGTGCAGGATTATTCCGTATCGAATCGCGGACTCCGCGCCGGGCTGACAGGAACTCCCGAGCAGGTCGCCGCACGTGTCGAGGAATTTGCCAACGTCGGGGTGGACCTGTTACTCCTTCAGTGCAGTCCGCAACTTGAGGAAATGGAACGGTTTTCCGCGCAGGTTATTCGCGCCGGGATTGGCTGCGTGGCTGCCGCCTGACTTCGTTGGCCCCATGACCGATACCAGCGTCCATCATTGTGTCGCATGCAGCGGTAGCTCAGTTTGTCGCCGGCGCACACGTGGGTCAGCATATCGCCAGGCACTCGCGGCGTAAGCGGCGTACACTCGCGCACTGTCGGGCACTCCGGCCACGGCGAAGACGCGTGCCATGTCGAAGTCGAGCTCGCTGCGCGGCACGTAGCGGCCCATTGCCGCAAGGGGAGTTGAATATGCGTCGCGTAACGTTGCGATCGCGTCAGCTGTGTGCCCTTGTGCAAGCTGTGCATCAGCGAGCTCGACGAGCGTACGTGTCCAGCCGAAGCGACCCCAGCGCGCAGCGCCGAGTTCTCGCTCCGCCTCGGCCCAGCGCCCACCAGTCATTGCGATCAACCCGCGCACGTGGTGATACAGCCGCCAATCACGCGCGTAGTAGCTTCGTGAGCCGATGGCCTGAATCGAATCGGCGAGCGCGGCAAGGCGGACTGTGTCACGAGCTCCTGCCTGCCATAATGCGTCAGCGAGTAGCGCCCGCGGCCATGCAAAGGTGCGCGCCCAGTCCGCCGGGAACTGCGACGCTGGACCATCGGCACTCGACATCGGCTCCGTTGGTACCGCAGCGACAAAGACTCGCCTGGCGTCAGCCACATCTCCAAGGCGGGCGAAGTTTTCTCCCTGTACCAGTAGAAGCCAGCTGGAATCGGTTGGATAGCGTCGCAGCGCGACATTGAGTGCGCGCGCTGCAGCGTTGAATTGACCACGCTCACGTAGCAGCAGGATACGCAGATCTGCCGCGTTCGAAGCGAAGCGTGGATTATCCGTGGACTCCCAGACGCGCAGCCCACTGTCAGCCGCGACGTATTGACGGCTCTCGATCAATCGGCGTATTACGTCCATCGCAAATTCGGGATCCGTCGGCGCAATTGCACCCGCCCGTCGCGCCGCCGCCACTGCATCAGCGTAGCGGCCGCGTGCAGAGAGCACGGTACCTAGTTGAGCCCACGCCGACGGATCCTCCGGTCCGAAGAACGTTGCGCGCCGCGCGGCCGCCTCTGCGCGGCTGAGATCGCCGGTGGTGCGTGCTATCTCTGAAACCGTACGGTATCCGACACAGACGCGGCACTCGTCGCTCCGGGCAGTACTGCCCGCGGAGTCGAGTGCAATCGCTCGCGATGCAATCGTCATCGCCTGGGTGAATTTCCCGTGCATCGAAAGCGTCTCGATGGAGCGTGTGTACGCACGTGGGTCACGTGGGTATAGAATGAGCAGCATGCGGCCAAGCGCTTCGGCACGCACATGATCTCCGCTGTGCAGCGCTAGATACGCATCAAAGTAAAGCCGCTCGAACTCGGTAGCGTGCGCTCGCCCATTCGCGTATGCGCGGTCAAGCGCACGTGCAGTATCCATGCGCGCTGTTGTGTACACCGCGCCGAGTAGATACCGCCGTTCCATCACAGCGGCGACAAAACTTGAATCCGTGGCGATCGCAGCGTCCAGTGCAGCCGCAGCTTCGTCCGGGCGCAGTTGCGCACGAAGTCGTAGCGCGCGGATGTAATAGCGGTACGCGGCGACGGTGTTCGGTTCCAGGTCAGCGAGCTGCGCACCGCTGTCGGATGTATCAATGCCCGCGGCGAGCCGCGCCGTCGCCTGCGCAATCACAGCGTCAAGCGTCGTGTCAACCATAGTCACACGGCGTGTACGATGACCACCGCGCATATCATTGAGCGACACGTCCAGCCAGTAGCGCCCGCCACCGGCGATGACGCTTCCGGTGAGTAGCCATCTCGACCCAAGCGCGCGTGCGGCCGCAAGCGCATCGGCTGATGAGGGCGCCACATTCGTATCTTTGGCGGGCAGTAAATCGCGCAGATGCGCGGGATCGAGCACAGTCACCACGTGCTCACGCGACAGTGCAGCGCCGATGAGCCGAGGTGCGCCAGCCGCGAGCCACGCATCGTCGGTTTGGCCCACAACGTCGAACGGCACAATCGCCAGCGTACCGTTGTCAGCCCCGCGCGAGCGCTCCGACCACGCGCGTGATGCTAGCGCGATGGCCACAATCAGAACACCGACTATGCCAACTGCCGATGCCATTCGCTTGAGCCGTCGGCGGTTCGCCCAACGAACAAACGTCGGCGATGCACTCGGCGATACGCGCGATTCCGCAGGGTGTGATTCGATACTCGAACCGGTATCCGATTCAATAATTGGATCAGTAAGCGTATCCGTAATCTGTTCCGGTGATGCGGCCGGCGTTGGATCAGTGCCGCTCGGAGAAGCGGCCGAAACAGGGACGGCGATCGGCGGCTCATCGGCTTCTGATGTGAGCGACCGATGCGCTATTTCATCTGCCGCCCTCACAACGCTCGCGTGCGGTGTCAGCTCGAAGTCAGTGGCCAATCGCTCCGCGATCTGTAGATACTCGCGTGTCGCAATGCGCAGAGCGTCACGTGTGCCGGGCGCGGCAAGCGCGTGCAGCAACTCCAGTGCGGGCTTGGGGTCGAGTGGCGCGGCGGCAAGCCAGCGCCGAGCCAGCTCTACGCACTCCGTCCAGGCTTGTGCCTTGCGTAGCCGCGCACACTCCGGAACGCACGCAGCGATGAATCTCGACTCGTACATCGAGCGCTCGGCGTCGCACCAATCCTCGAACGAGCGGGAGCCACCAGCATGCACGCCGTCGAGAAATGGGCCGCCATACAGCTCAACTACTTTTTTTGTATCACCGGCGGTGGATGCTGCAACGAAAGTTTTCGCATCGACTGAAAGTGGCACCGACGACCCCAACGCGACACGGTCCGACCGCAGAGGTATCGAATCAGGACCGAGCAACTGGCGAAGTTTCGACAGTGCTTCGCGCATGGAATGTCGAGCGCGATCCTCGTCGCGCTCACCCCAGAAGAGCTCGGCGACATGATCCCGGGATAGTGGCTTGGTGGCGAGCGCGAGATACGCCAGCAGCGCCAGGTTGCGCGGGCCGAGCGACGAGACCGGCTGTCCGTCATCGCCCATCAGGACCAGACCGCCCAACGTGACCAGACGATAGCCCATCATCCTGCGAAGCTACGGAACCTCGGTCCAGGCCGCCAGACCCGGTCTAACATCAAGGCAGTAAACGATTTGACGTTAGCTGGCGCCGCTGTGACAGGCGAGCCGTATCCTGTCTCATCACCAAGCACCCGTACGGCCGGGAGTTACCCGTCGGACGGATTGAGCGTGCTGCAACGCCGTCATGCGGATACTGGTGATGAGCGCGAGCAAATGCCCTATACTAGGATATGTCCAGTGTTCTAGTCCCGGCCGCTGAGCGCCATGCTCTAGTTCACCGTGGGCGCTGGCTCAGTGCTGCGATTAGCATGCGTACTTGGGAAATTGCATGATGAAAATCACCAGGACATTCACGTCAGTTGCCATTCTTCTCTGCCTGCTGGCCGTGCCCCAACTGCGGGCGCAGGGTCCTCCGTTTCAGACTGACGACCCGGTGCCGGTGGATCTGCATCATTACGAGTTTTACGTTTTTGGCGGCCTCGACGGCACTCCAATCGAAACAGACGCGACCGGACCGGCATTCGAATTCAACTGGGGCGCCATTCCGCGTGTTCAGCTTCACGCGGTCCTGCCATGGGGTACGGCCATCCCCTCGAACAACGCAGCTTATTCGCCCAATGGAACCCGTCCCACCGTATTTGGTCTGACCGATGCCGAACTCGGCGCTAAAGTCGCGTTTTTCAAGGAGACCAGATACCTGCCGCAGATCGGCTCGTTCACGATGCTCGAATTGCCAACTGGCAATGCGAACAGGGGACTGGGTCTGGGCAAGGCCTGGTACAAGGTTCCCGTCTGGCTGCAGAAGAACATCGGCAACTGGCTGCTCGATGGCGGTGGCGGCTATACGTTCCTGCCGCAAACTGGCTACCGCAATTATCCATACGGCGGATTTCTGGTGAAATACGCTTTCGGTGAACGACTGGAACTCGGTACCGAAGTATTTTCGCACGGCGCTGAAGGCGAGGCCGCACCGCAGTTCCGCGCATCGACGATGGTAGATGTCGGCGGCTACTATCACTTCAAGAATCCCAACGAGCAACTGCTGCTGAGTTACGGCCGAAGCGTGGCAGGCCTCACCGAGAACTACCTGTACGTTGGCATGTACTGGACGTGGGGCAGTGATAAATCCCCATCAGCGGCACACGGCGGACTTCTCTCGGAGCCCGGGAATATGGCGGGACGCAATATGAACTAATATTGTTTCTGCTTACTTCTGCCTTGTAACCCGATCAACCGAGCCGTGTACGGATGAGCACAAAACTTCGATCCAGACTTCTGAACTCTCCCGCTGTCTTCGTGCTGGCGACGCTGGCTATTGTGGGATGCAACAAAAACATCGCACCCGCCGACTTGGTGCTTCACAACGGGAAGGTCGTGACGATGGACTCGACCGTTCCATCGGGACAGGCCATTGCGATCTCGGGTGACAGCATCGTGGCAGTCGGATCGGACAGTGCGATCAAGCCCTACATCGGTGCCAACACCAAGGTGATCGACCTCCAGGGGAACCTCGCGATTCCTGGCTTCAATGAGTCGCATGGTCACTTTACCGGACTCGGCCAGTCGCTAACGGAGCTGCCGCTCATGGGCGTTCCGTCGTGGCAACAGATCGCTACCATGGTGGGTGACGCCGCAAAAACGGCGAAACCAGGTGCCTGGATTCGCGGTGACGGCTGGCATCAGGAAAAATGGAACAAGTCTCCGGGCCGCGTCGTCGAAGGCTTCCAGACGAACGATCTCATTAATAAAGCCGCGCCAAATAATCCGGTGGTGCTCGGCCACGCAAGCGGTCACGCACTCATCGCCAATGACGCGGCGCTAAAGCTGGCGGGAATCAACTCATCGACGCCCAACCCGCCGGGCGGGCGTATCATCAAGGACGCGAGCGGCCGACCGACCGGCGTTCTCGTCGATGGCGCCCAGTCTCTCATCCGCACGGGAATGGCCAGGAGCCGCTCGGCGCGATCGCCGGAAGAGGCGCACGCTGACTTCGTCCGTGAGATTCACCTCGCCACGCAGAACGCGCTCGCCAACGGTGTGACGACCTTCCAGGACATGGGCGAATCGTTCGCGACCATCGACGGGATCAAAAAGATGGTGGACGCCGGCGACATGCCGCTCCGCCTTTACATCCTGGTGAGCCAGGGCGAAGTGCGTCAGAACGACATCGACTCGCTCACGTCGCACCGCATGATCGATTACGGCAACGGCCACCTCACAGTCCGCGCCATCGGTGAGATCACGGCCGACGGTGCGCTCGGTTCCAGAAGTGCATGGATGCTCAAGCCGTACGACGACGATCCGACCAACACGGGACTCAACGTCACCACCATGGCGCGGATCAAGGAGATCGCCGAGATCGGCCTCGCGCACGGATTCCAGATTTCCGTGCATGCAATCGGTGATCGCGCCAATCACGAAACGCTCGACACCTATCAGTCAGTCTTCGACGAGCATCACGTCAAGAGCGACACGCTGCGCTGGCGGATCGAACACGCTCAGCATCTGAGTCCCGCGGACATCCCGCGATTCGGTCAGATGGGCGTTGTAGCATCGATGCAGGGAATTCACGCTTGCTCCGATGCTCCGTATGTACTCCCGCGCCTCGGAATGCAGCGCGCAAAGGAAGGCGCGTACGTCTGGCAATCGCTGTGGAAGACCGGCGCCGTCGTCACCAATGGCACCGACGTACCGGTGGAAGCAATCAGTCCGATCGCGTCATTCCATTGCAGCGTGACACGCGACATGGTCGGCACTGATTCGGCGTTCTTTCCCGATCAGAAACTCTCGCGCGAACAGGCCCTGCAAACGTACACCACTAACGGTGCATACGTCGAGTTCCACGAACATCAGACCGGCTCGCTCAAACCCGGTAAGTGGGCAGACCTCACTGTTCTTTCACGCGACATCATGACCGTGCCACCAGACTCGATCCTCGGCACGAAAGTTCTTTACACAATCGTAGGTGGAAAGGTGGCTTACTCGGCAGACAACAATACGCACTGACGGAATTGACGGTGCGGTAAAGGGCTCGACGACCCCGGAGGGGACGATGAAAGGCATGACATTTCTGACTGCGACTCTCGCGATTCTGTGCGTTACGCCGATGATCGCGCGAGCGCAGTCCGACCGCTCCGTCTCGACCACGAGCACGCAGCCAATCGTACTGCACGCCGCGCGATTGTTCGAAGTGATTCCAGGCAGAATCGTGAGTCCCGGCGAGGTGCTGGTGGAAGGCGGTCGCATCCAGGCTGCGGGTACATCGGTGCCGCATCCGGCTGGTGCAAAGGTTATCGACCTTGGTGATCGCACGCTGATGCCGGGATTGATCGATGCGCACATACATCTTTTCCTGCACCCGGCGCCTCCGTCCGAGGGAATGCAGACGGTCGATGAATCAGCGCCACAGAGAACAATCGAAGCCACGTTTGCAGCCAGCGCAGACTTGATGGCCGGCTTCACCGCCGAGCGCGACATGGGTACCGAAGGCGCAGGATCTGCGGATGCTGCAGTGCGCGATGCGATCGACGCGGGATTGATTCCAGGCCCGCGGCTCCGCATCAGCGGAATGGCAATCTCTATTCTCGGCGGACATGAAGACGCGATCGGATTCAATCCGTCGCAACATGTACTCGGCAACGCCGATTACGCTAACGACACCGAGCAGTTGATCGAGACAATTCGCGCGCAGCACAAGGAAGGTGCGAGTTTCGTCAAGATCTACCAGACCGGCCCGGACGAGATGGTACCCTCGGGATCAGCTCCGTGCCTCGGCAATCCGATCTGCAAACAACTCGGAATTGGTGAGCAGGCGGGTGATCCGGAGTTCTGGAATTTTCACACCACGTATCAATACACAGAAGATCAGCTGAAGGCAGCCGTCGCCGAGGCCGAGCGGTTGAACACCAATGTCGGTGTGCATTGCCAGGGTGAGCCCGCGGCGCGGTTTGCCGTAGAGGCGGGCGTTGCATCGGTCGATCACGCGACGCAACTAAGCGACGGCACGATGGCGATGATGAAGCAAAAGGACATCCCAGCTGTCCCCACGTTTACAATCTTCAAGTACTTCGCGGATCACGCGCCGAGTCCTGCGGCCGCAGCGCGCGAGAACGCGATGCTCGATTACAAGATCCACGAGTTCAAACGGCAGGTGGCCGCCGGTGTTCCGATGGCGGTTGGGAGTGATGTGGGCCCTTTCCCGCACGGCACGCAGGCAGCGGAGTTCTCGCTGATGGTGCAGTACGGCATGACGCCGCTTGCAGTGCTGCAGGCCGACTATGTAAACGGTGCACGCATTCTGATGTGGCAGGACCGCGTGGGACAGTTGAAGAACGGATACCTTGCCGACGTGATCGCAGTGGCCGGGAATCCGCTGCAGGACATTACGGCTGTTACGCGGGTGGAGTTTGTTATGAAGGGCGGTGTGATATACAAGGGCGGGCCGACTGCGGAATCTGCTGGTAACGCGCGCTGACACTTCTGTCATTCCCGCTTTCGCGGGAATGACTTCCGCTGTCATCCTCGTGCGAAGTTCCGCGTTGCTGCGTCCTCCGCGCGCCCTAACCCTTCGCGCGTACCATAGCGGCTACCTGCTTCCGTGCCTCGGTTACCCGCGGCTGCAGATCTGGATCGGCGTTCTTCCAGAGGTCGATGAACCGGCCGTAATACATGATGGCGCGCTTCGTGTCGCCGGCATCCTGGTTAAGCTCTCCCAGCCGGTAGAGCGTCAGCGCGAGGTAGTCCGGATCGATGTTGAGGCGACTGCCGCCGGGCATGTCAACATACTCCGTCAGATACTTGCGCGCCGAGTCGGCCTGGCGGCCCCGGTCATACGCAACCCCGATGAAATACGGTGTACATGCGTCGCAGTTGTTGGTCGGAAGCCCGTCGGCATCGACGTCACCCTGGCGGAAATACGCGACAGCACTGTCAGTCTTTCCTTCTGCCATGGCGATCATTCCGCGATCGCGCGCGATTCCGACTGCGTTCTCGCGGCGGGTCAACGAGTCGAGCCTGGCCTCATACTGGCGCAAGACGTCGCGTGCCTTTGCAACGGCGTCAAGTTGCGCGTAGGCCGAGGCCAGGAAGAGACTCTGGTCCTTCGCGAGCGGCACCGTCGCCGCCGGTTGCGCGCGCAGCGTCGAATCGAGATCTGCAATTCCGCGCGACGCGTTTCCGAGAATCACGCCGTCACGGAGCGCTTGATAGTAAGCCGTCATGTACGGGCTCGCGGTATCGCCGCGCGCGCGCGCCAGTGCCGGATTCGCCTGCGCGGACAGGCGGTCGGCGTCGCGCAGCCGGCCGCGCAGTTGCACGATGTTGGCGAGTACGGTCAGCGCATGGGCGGCGTGGATTGCGTCGGCGCTGTCTGCGATGTCGCGCCCGAGGTGTTCCGCTGAATCGTACTGACGCTTGTCCCACAACTCGGTGAATCGTATCCGGCCGGTGGGGAACGGCACGTGACGGCTGGCGAACAACGCCAGGACCGAATCGGCCTCTTTGTACCGGCCCATAAACAGATATTCGCCGGCCAGGTTGCCCAGGATCGTGCCGTCGGCCGAGTCGTTGGCTAGCGCGAGCTTGTACATCTGGACGGCGCCAATAGTGTCGCGTGCGCTAGCGAGAGTAACCGCGAGCGAATTGGCCGCGTCGACGTTGCTGGAATCGAGAGCCACGGCTCGGTGGAACGCCGCGATTGCCCGCCGACGATCGTGTGCGACAAACGTGTAGTACGCGCCCTGGACGTTGTACAGCTCACGTTCCGGTAACCGATCGCTGAGCCGGAACGCTTTGGTGAGCTCGGTGTTCGCTTCCGCGATCCGCGCCGGTCCGCCCACCGTCTGCAACGTGTACGCCAGCTCCACATGGGCCATGGCAAAGGTGCTGTCCTGGCGAATCGCGTCCTGGTAGTGCTGGATCGCGGCCGGGTAGTCCGCCTGTACGTCGTTGGCGAAATTGCCGGCGGCGAAACTTCGGAGCGCGCCGAGCGAAGCAGTCGTGACCTGATCGAGAGGCGGTGCGTCACGCACCGATTTGAGCGACTCGCCGATCTTCCGCCGCATCTCCTTGGTAACGCGATCGACTGCGGGAATGAGATCGCCCGCATCCTTGGCTGACTCGCTGAATGACGCGAGATCGTTGCCGCTCTCTGCACCAACCAGTCTGACATTGATGACGTAACCCGTTCCAGCGGGTACGATGCTTCCTGCCACCACGGCCTTCGCTCCGGTGCGCTGCGCGATCTGGCGCGCGGTTGCAAAGTCGACGCGCGCTGTGTCCGGCAGACGCATCTGTTCGAGTGCCGCGACCACAGCAGTGGTAGGCATGACATGTACCGCGTTACTCTGCGATAGACTGGTCTTGACGGCTTCGGCAATTGTCGAACCGAGCGATGAATCCGCACCCGGCGAATCGAACGCGGCGACTACCACGTTGTCATTCGCGGAGAGCGTCCCAGCAGCGAGCAGCGACCCGGCCGGTCCGATGCCGAGCACTCGGAGCAGCATGTAGCCCGCAATCAGCAGCACAAACACGCCCACTGCCGCGACGCCGCCGCGAGCGGTCTGGCGCCACGATACGTGCGGGCTCGCCTTGATCGCTATGGTCGCCATCGTGCCGTGGCCAGCGAGCGACCGCGTGCCGCCTGTCGTGTAGGCCGGCGTCGCCGTTGCAACTCGGCGGGCGATGTACTGCGTGTACGCGGTGAACAGCACTACTGGCAATCCAAGCGCCATGACGACGAGTGCACCGGGAAAAACCCAATCCGGCAACCCGATCGCAATGATCGCGGCGCGCGCCACGATCGCGACACCAATGAACGCGGCGACGTAAATCTCGAGTGCGCGCCAGAGCATCGGACGTCCGCCGATCAGCATTGCCGGCATGGCGCCACCGGCGCCCGACGTGGTGACATCGAGGCGTTCCAGCAGTTCGTTGGCACTTGCCGGCCGCGAAGCGGGATACTTCTCCAGACACTGCATCACCAGCGCCGCGAGCGCGGGCGGGCAATCTGGACGCAGCTCGATGATGGGCTTTGGCGTCTCGGTCATGTGCGCGACCAGCAGCTTGTGCGGCGCCAGGTCAGGAAACACCGGTCGCCCGGCGAGCAGTTCGTACGCCAGGCATCCAAAGGCGTAGATGTCGGCGTGGTGGTCAGTCGCAGGGTCGCCCGCCGCCTGTTCCGGTGCCATGTACGCCGGCGTTCCCACCGCGGTGCCGAGCTGCGTCAGCGTCGCGCCGGCGGGACCTTGGGCGGCCGCCGCGATCGCCTTCGCAATACCAAAGTCGGTGACGACGGCGGTGTGGCCAGAAAGGAGAACGTTGTCCGGCTTGATATCGCGATGCACCACGCCGCGTTCATGCGCGTAGGCCAGTGCGCGCGCGACATCGCGCAGGATGCTGAGCACTTCCGAAATGGCGACCGGTCCGCGAGCCAGCCGCGCGCGGAGGCTCTCGCCTTCCACATACGGCATGGTGTAGTACGGAATGCCGTCGATGTCACCGGCTGCGAGAACCGGTACGATGTTGGCTTGCTGTAGCGACGCGGCCACTCGGATTTCGCGCTCAAACCTCGGCACCGAAATCGCCGCCGCCAGTTCAGTCGACACCACCTTGACGACGACTCGACGCCCGAGTCGGTCCTCGGTGGCCACGAACACGCGCGACATCCCGCCGCCGCCCAGCTCGCGCTCAAGCGTGTAGGTACCGGACAATGACTGCTCAACGCGTGATCGAAGATCCGCCAAGGCGCCTGCTGGTTGGGGCTGGAAGCTCGTAGAATATATGGATTGCCATACGCGGGGGCCAGCACGCCACTCGCCGTCAACAGACGCAGGCGCGACACGGTTGCGGCGGCCAGGCGGTGGGGAGGTATATTCGCCCACGCGACTTTAGTGTTCCCTCTCCGGAGCCAACCCATGCGACGACATCGTTCGGCCGCGGTTATCCCGTTCGCCACCTTCCTGCTCGTTGCGAGCGTCGATCCCGTGGCCGCGCGCGCGCAAGCCGTGGATTCTCTCGCGCCTGACCTCTCGGTCAGGGTCGCCGCCGGCGTCAACGACGTCCTACGCACGACGCAGGTTCCCAGTGCATCGGTAGGCATCGTGCGCAATGGACGTATCGTCTACATCGCGGCGTTCGGTCACTCGCGTCTGACACCACCGATCACGGCGACGCCTGCGATGCACTACGCCATCGGATCGATCAGCAAGCAGTTCACCGTTGCGGCCGTGATGCTGTTGCAGCAGGAAGGCAAACTCTCGATCGACGATCCGGTCTCAACCTGGTTCCCTGAACTGACGCGCGCCAACGAAGTCACTCTTCGCAATCTCATGTCGCATACATCGGGTTATGAAGATTACGCACCGCAAGACTACACAATCCCGGAATGGACCAAGCCATCTTCGGCCGGGAAGATCGTGCATGAGTGGGCGACCAAACCGCTCGACTTCGACCCCGGGACGCAGTACCAGTACAGCAACACGAACTTCAACATTGTGGGACTCATCGTCCAGAAGGTGAGCGGTGAACCATTCTGGCAATTCCTCGAATCGCGAGTGCTCAAGCCGCTCGCACTTGATCACACGATTGACCTTGATACGCAGCACGGTCTGCTCGAGCCCACCGGCTACTTCCGCCACGCGTTGGGACCGCTCCGGCCCGCGCTATACGAAGCGCCTGGTTGGTACTTCGCCGATGGCGAGATGGCGATGCCCGTAGGCGATCTGCTCAAGTGGGACGTCTCCGTCATCGACAAGTCGCTTCTCGCGCCCGCGTCGTACGCAGAAATGGAGGCGCCGACCAAGCTCAAGAACGGGAAGATCAGCAACTACGGACTCGGCTTGAGCACCGGAACTCTCAATGGCCACCGAATGGTATCGCACGGCGGTGAAGTTGGCGGCTTCGTCGCCGCCAACTACGTCTTTCCCGATGATAGCATTGCCGTCGTAGTGCTGACCAATCAGGAGGCGAGCCCGGCTGCTGGCATCATCGGAACAGCGATAATCAACCTGGTGCTACCGGGAGCAGCACCGGTTGCTGATGTCGCCGCACAGGACTGGGCGCGCGATGTCCTCACAGGATTGCAGCACGGACAAATCGACCGGTCGCTCTTTACGGCCAACTGCAATTTCTACTTTGACGCAACTGCAATCGCTGACTACCGCACCAGTCTCGCACCGTTCGGGACAATCGCCAGCATCAAGGAAACGTCGAAGTTCGATCGCGGCGGAATGACCTACCGTGGCTTCGCCGTGGAATTTGCGACTGGGAAACGAGTGAACCTGTCGACGTTCACGGTGCCTGATGGAAAGATCGAGCAGTTTCTGGTCGAGCCGACGAACTGACACCGTCGCTCCGGGATTCCGGAGCGACGGCTATATCAACAGCGAGCAGAACTACTGTTGCGTGTCAGTCTGCGTTTCCGCATGCGCGCCGGCCATGTGGCCGTAGCGCTGGAACCAGCCCTCCACGTACAGCTGCGTGCGCAGGAAGTTTGACGGAGTGCTCGATGTGCCGTGGTATTCGTTGTTCATGCGCAGCATCGCCGTGGGCACGCCGCGCAATTTGAGCGCGCGGTAGAACTCCTCGGTCTGCGGAATCGGCGTCCGCAGGTCGAGCACGCCGGTCATCAGCATCGTCGGTGTCTTGACGTTGCCCACATACATGATTGGCGAGCGCTTCAGATACTCGCTCGGATCCTCCCAGAACGGCTTGGCGAAGTTGCCGTACCAGCCGGCGCCGTCGGTCACGCCGACGAAACTGATCCAGTCGATAACCGGGCACTGCACCACTGCGGCCGCGAACCGATCGGTGTGGCCCACCGTCCACGACGTGAGCACGCCACCGCCCGAGCACCCGTATACGAACAGGTTCTTCGTGTCGATGTACCCCTTCGCGATGACGTTGTCGACGCCGGTCATCAGGTCGTCGAAGTCGTGGTCGGGATAGTCGTTGTCGATGAGGTTGGTGAACTTCGTGCCGTACCCTGTGCTGCCGCGTGGGTTGGTGTACAGAACCACGTAGCCCTTAGCCGCTTCGTCCTGTCGCGCGAAGTTGAAAGCGACGTTGTACATGCTCTGCGGGCCTCCGTGGATCTGCAGAATCAGCGGATACTTCTTGCCTGCGTCGAAGTCGGGTGGCTTGACGATCCAGCCCTGGATCTTGAGCCCATCCTTCGATGTGTACCACATCTCCTCGGTCGTGGCGACTTTCTTTCCGGCCAGGATCGAAGCGTCGATGTTCGTCCGTTGAGCGAACGTTGACACCGTGCCCGTCGTCGGCGCGAGAAACGTCACTACGTCGGGCGGCATTGTCGGCGTGGTGCGCGTGCCGACCGCGAGCCCGTTGCGTGCCATGTCGGTAACGAGGAGCACGTGTGTGCCGGTGGTAACCGGCCGCACCTGCCCTGACGTCGAGGCGTAATAGAAGTTTTCCGAACCCTCGCTCTGCACGCTGAAATAGACACCGGCGCCGTTCGGTGCCCAGAGCACGCCCGACACTGGGCGGTCGAGGCTAGCCGTGAGATTGTGTGGGTTGGACCCGTCGGCGTTCATCACCCAGATGTTGCCTTCAGACCACGCCGAGTGGTTTACCGAATCGGCGTGCGTGTACGCCACCAGCCGGCCGTCGGGTGAATACACCGGGCCTCCGGCCGTACCGTTGCTGTGTGTCAACTGCTGTACCTCGCCGGTACTCACGTTGGCCGCGTAAATCTCCGAGTGCCGAAATGCATGCTCGGCGTCGGGAGTGCGGAGCGACGAGAACGCTACCCATTTGCCGTCACCAGAGAAGGCGGGCGCCGACGCGTTCCAGTCCCCTTTGGTGATCTGCCGAGCTTCGCCGCCGTCGGCCGAGATGACGAATATCTGGTGATAGTAGATATCGACGTAGCCGATACGGTCGGAGCGGAAATTGAGCCGGGTGACGATCTTCGGCGGTTCCACCCACTTGGCGCCTTTGGGTGGCGTGGGCATCGAAATGTGCCACTCTGGGTCCGGACGCTCCGTCACGTTCATATTGAACGCCAGTGACTTGCTGTCAGGCGCCCACTCAAGGTTCGACGGCGACTCGGTGAGATTGGATATCTGCGATCCCGGACCGTCGACGTCGGCCCACTTCACAAAGATCTGTGCGCCCGAAGGCTGTCCGTCGGCCACGTAAGCGATGCGCTTGCCGTCCGGCGACCATTTGATTCCCGACCCGTCGGCCAGAAAGCGATCATGCGTGCCGTCGGCGTTCATGATCCAGAGAGAGGTGCGCCAGCGGTCGTTCATCTTGTCTACATGTCGGCGGCCATAGACAATTTGCGATCCGTTTGGCGAGATCTGCGGCGACTGCACATCCTGCCAGTCGAGATACTGGTTGAGTTGGATGTGGTCGGGCGGTGCCTGTTGCGCACCGAGTGTCGGCGCAGCCACGAGGGCGAGGAGCACGACGCTGGCGAAGCCGCTGATCCGGCTGGCCGCCGCGCGGCGCGCATGCGGCGAGGCAAAGAACGATGGACTCATTGGTAGGTTACTCCTTGGATGGGCAGGAAACGCTACGATCTTACGCGCTGCTGCCACCAGCCGCTAGAGACCCACGCTGGGCCGGATCCGCGGCAGGTCGGCTTCATTCGCATGCAACTGAGCTCTGTTGAGAGCTGACGAAGTACCTTGCGCACGAGTCCGCCGCAGGCATCTTACCCGACGCGCTTGCAACGTTATCGAATCGCCGGCCAGTAGTTGTGTAACAACTCAACCCCGAGGAGAGAGCATGAACAACGTGAACCTCATGAAGGATCTCTACGCTGCGTTTGGCAGCGGCGACATGCCGACAGTCCTTGGGGCGATGAGCCCGGACATCAAGTGGCATGAGGCGGAGAGCAATCCGTACATGCCCAGCGGCAAGGCATGGGTCGGACCGGACGCCATCCTGAATAATCTGTTCGTGAAGCTGGGCTCGGAGTGGGACGGATTCTCCGTCCATCCGAAGTCATTCCACGATGCGGGCGACAGTGTGATCGTCGAAGTCCGCTACGGTGGTAAATACCTCGCGACCGGGAAAAGCATGGACACGCAGGCCTGTCACGTCTGGGACATCAAGGGTGGTAAGGTGACGCGGTTTCAGCAGTACGCCGATACGGCGAAGCTCCAGGACGTCATGGGAGCCAGGTAGACGCTCGCGAACCCAGCGCAGGACGGGGACCGACACCACTTGAGCTCATGGGCGCGATTCTCGGCCCGCGACTCCGTGCCAATGCGAAGATTCGCGCGCTATGGCCCAAATTGGGCGGTCGGGTGAACTAGAAGCAGCGAAACTTGGCGCTCGACAGCGTCCTTCATCGGCTACACCGTAGCAAGCGATCCAAACCATTTCGTGAGCGCGTCTACAAGTTGCGCCTGCGTTTGATCTCCGACCCACGCGACATATCCATCTGGCCGAATCAATACGGCGCTCGACGCACTGATCGTCCCGAGTACCGGCAGCTCCCACTCTCCCGCGTATTCGGCGTCAACCAGCCGAACGCGATCCGACCATCGATCAATATCAATGCTTCTCACGTCACCGAGATTGAGCAGCACCGGTCGCGCATCGTGCAGTGCATTCGTGCGCTCATCCTGGCGACGACGCATATACGCTCGCCGATCTCGCTGCCGAACTTTCATTGCAGACCGGCCGCACAATTCCGTACCGGAACCTGCCCGAGGCGGAGTACGCTGCTGCGCTCGTTGGCGCCGGTGTGCCCGATGGCATGGCGCGGATGTTCGCTGGTTGGGACACAGGCGCAGCGCGCGGTGCGCTCTTCGACAATGGCCACGAGCTATCCAGGCTGATCGGCAGGCCCACGACGCCGCTCTCGGCCGCAGTGCGCGACGCACTCATGCTCGTGCGTAAGCACGCGGCCTAGCGCGGCATCGGCTTGAGGTCCAGGCGTCACTGATTTTACCAGTTGACGCCAACCCGATCGCGTTATAACCTTCCACTAACCTAGTTGGTGGAGGGCGGATGCCTCGGGATGTCAATGATTTGCTGCACGGTACGCTGGATGTGCTGGTCCTCAAGACTTTGTCCTGGGGGCCCATGCACGGTTACGCGATCGCGACATGGATCGAGCAACGCACCGACGGCACGCTCGAGATTGTCGATGCCGCACTGTACAAGTCGCTGCACCGGCTTGAGCACAGTGGTGCCGTCGCGGCCGAGTGGGGTCTCTCGGAAAACAATCGCCGCGCGAAATATTATTCACTGACCACGCGCGGCCGGCAGTTGATGCGCGCCGAGACGGCAACGTGGCGCCGGTACGTGGTGGCTGTGTCCGCCGTTCTCGAGACGGCCTGAGCTGATGCGGCGCGCGGTGCATTTCGCATGAGTGACAAGCCTGAACGCCCGGGAATGCCGGAAGGCGTGCGCCGCGCCTTCCGTCTTCCCTGGCGCGGCAAGGCGCAAACCGATCGCGACATCGACGACGAGGTAGCCTTTCACGTTGAGATGCGCATCGCAGCTCTGCGCGCGTCCGGCTTCACGCCAGAGGACGCGCGTGCCGAGGCTTTGCGTCGATTTGGGGATGTTGAAGAATTTCACGATTACTGCCAGACAATTGATGCGCCGTACGCCCGACGAGCACGCGCATCGCGATGGGCGCAGGGCTGGATGCAGGACGTCCGATTCGCGATTCGTCAGCTCCGTCGCACACCTGCGTTCACCACTATCGCGGTTTTGACGCTCGCACTCGGCATCGGTGCCAACACCGCGATCTTCAGCGTCGTGCAACACGTGTTGCTCGCGCCGATACCGTATCGCGGCGGCGATCGGATTGTGCAGATACTCGAGTCAATTCCATCGGGGGGGCACGGATTCGTTATCCCGAGGGCGAAGCTGGTCAGCGTCTGGCAGGCACGTGCGCATTCGCTCGAACAGATCGTTGGCTACGACCCAGGTGAGGCCACGTTTTCCGATGGCCCCACGCTGGAAGCGATTGCCAGCGCCAGCATTGCCGTCGACATGCTCCCGTTCCTTGGCGTCCACCCGGTGCTCGGGCGCAACTTTGTGCCAGGCGATACGATGGCCGACGCCGCTCCCGTTGCACTGCTGGGATACGGCATGTGGCAGCGTCGATATGGCGGTAGCAGTGACGTACTAGGCCGATTGGTCAAGTTGAATGGTAAATCGTTCGTTGTAATTGGAGTAATGCCGCGCGGCCTCGCACTTCCATTCGATCCGGGTGAGCGTGGGGTCTGGATGCCACTGCATTTGACGACACCCTACGATCGAATTCAGGTACTTGGACGGCTGCGAAGCGGCAACTCCGCGAGCGATGCTACACGAGAGCTGAGTGCGATTGCTGCAACGGCGCCCGGCCTCTCTGGAGGTGGCAAGTATCCTGGCGCAGCGTCCGTCTTTACGCGAAGAGATCTCCTGGGCGACAGTTATCAGCAAACGTTGATAATGTTGTTCGGTGCGGTCGGCCTGGTGTTGCTTATCGCGTGCGCAAACGTTGCCAATCTGCTTCTTGTACGCGCCGGCAGTCGTGAGCGCGAATTTGCCGTCCGCGCCGCGTTGGGTGCTGGACGCGGGCGGCTCGTCAGACAGGTGCTTACCGAGAGTATGCTCCTCGCACTCGCCGGGTGCGCAGTCGGCCTTCTGCTCGCGTGGCGCGGCCTTCGGTTGATCATTGCGCTCTCGCCCGCGGAGCTGAGCAATCTTGCTGGTGTGCGTCTGGAGCCGGTGGTGCTCGCTTGGAGTCTGGGCATCGCCGTTTTCACCGGACTCATCTTCGGACTCGTGCCCGCACTTCTCGCCACCGAACATACGATCGGCGAATCACTGAAGTCATCCACGCGCTCCGCATCCGGAAGTGTGCGCGCACGTCGAGTGCGCGGCACGCTTATCGTTGGGGAGATAGCGTTGTCAGTAGTGCTCCTGGTTGGAGCCGGTCTTCTGATGCGATCGTTCACCGCTCTGGAGCACATGGATCCAGGTTTCGATCCGCACGGATTGGTCGGGATTTCCGTTGAGATGCCGGAAGAGCACTTCGCGTCGCGTCTGTCGCGCTATGCAGCAATTACTCAGATGGTCGACGGCGTGAGCAAGATACCAGGCGTGCAGTCGATCACGGTGGCCTCGGACATGCCACCAAATGACGGTGCTGCGTTCGGTGATCTGGAGATCGCGGGCCGCACACTCGCTTCTTCTGCCCAGGTGTCGACGCTGGGCTTCGCGATGGGTGACGAAAATTATTTTCGCGTCATTGGCCTCCCACTGCGCGAGGGGCGCATTTTCACGCCGGACATTCCTCCCACCGCCGCCGCTGATTCAGCGATAGCAACGCACGAGATCATGATCAATCAGCGCTTCGCAAAACGCTTCTGGCCCGCTGGCGGCGCGGTCGGCGCGCGCATTCGCCTCGGCGACAAGGGCGATTGGATGACGATCGTTGGCGTGGTTGGCGACGCGCAGCTTCCCGGTGCGCTCAGAGTCATTTCCGATCTTCGCATGTACGTGCCGTTCTCGTCCGTGACGTCGCAGGCAGAGATCATCGTGCGGAGTGCTGTCCCGTCCGGTACGCTCACACCAGAACTTAATGCCGCAATCATGCGTGCCAGTCCATTCATTCAAGTGCACAAGTCGCAAACCGCGGAGTCGATCATCGCGGAGGCGGTCGCGCAGCCTCGCTTTGCAATGACACTCATCGGCGCGTTCGCATTGCTGGCCCTCATCCTCGCTGTCGTCGGGCTCTACGGCGTCATCGCCTATTCTGTAAGTCAGCGTACGCGCGAGATAGGCGTCCGCATCGCGCTCGGCGCGCAACCCCGCGATGTGGTCACGATCGTCATGCGACAGGGCTTCGCTCTTGTCGCGCTCGGAATCGCACTTGGCGTCGCTGCTGCGTTCGGCGCCACACGGGTGATTCAGAGCCTTCTGTTCGACGTCGGCTCGACGGATCTTGCCACCTTCCTCATTGCCGGTGCGCTCACTGCAATTGTCACTTCGCTGGCGTGCTATATTCCGGCCCGCCGAGCGGCGCGCATCGACCCGCTCGTAGCGCTTCGCGCGGATTGAACTGCAGGCAGCATGCAGCCAGCGTGGATCGTACCTGGAACAGCCGATGACGTCCCAGTCGTTGCTGTGGAACTATGTACGCCCGCACGTGACTGATTCGCGATAAAAACGCGAGCCCGCGAACTGGTCTTCGCTGGGCTCGCGAGTTCATTTGGTCAGATCAACCGCCGCAAAGTTGCTCAGTGTGCCTCGCGTTCGCGGGGATCCAGATCGCAAGCCCCGAAGTCTCCGCAGTCGCGGTATGAGCGCCGACTGCCTCACCCAGCACATTCACGCCCACCTTGTTCTGGCTGACGGAGTTGGCGACGAGGCCATTGGCGCCCGCATCAGCGGCCTTCTTCCGCATCTGGTCGCGCATTTGACTGTCCGTTGTCCAGACTGAGTTTCCTTCTGCAGAAATCCAGGCTATCTCCCGATAGCTGCTCGGAACGTCCGCACGGCTGCTGTACACCACCACGGCGTTCTGGCAGGTCGTCACCCGGGCAGGCGACGGGTTGATGTGCGTAGTTTGAGTCCGGACGCCGCACGCCGAAGTTGCGACGACTCCGCCCACAAGCAGGATGCTGAGTGCAGGTACTTTCATGATCTCTCCTGGCTAACGATGAGCCTTCGGAGCGAGACTTTTGCAAGAGCGGGACCGGTATGGAGCGGAAGGTCAGTCTAATCGCGTCGGCGCAGCCGATTCGCACACTCCTTGGTGTGCTCGCCTACCTGCCAATGGCGTGGCTGCTCGCAAGCACATTGGTTTTGGTGCACTGTAGTGGACTAGCCAGTACGGCGTTCCCGGGACTAGGATTGTCCCATGCGATCACACCTTCTCATTCCATTAGCCGCGGCCACAGTTGCGACAAGTCTCATCGGCGCCGCGCAGGCCCGCGCCCAGGATAACCCGACGGGCGATCCCATCGTCCAGAAGATCTACGACGAGGGGATGCACCATTCACAGTTGGAGCGCCTGGCTCAACCTCTCATGGATTCCATCGGCCCCCGACTTACAGGTTCGTCGGCCAACCGTGCGGCCAATGACTATTTGCTCAAGACCTATAAATCGTGGGGCATCGACGCCCGGAACGAGAAGTACGGCACCTGGCGCGACTGGACGCGCGGCAAGAGCACGCTGGAGCTGGTATCGCCCAGATATCGCGTGCTCGAGGCAACGATGCACGCATGGAGCGCGACGACACCCGCCGGCGGTGTCACGGCCGACGTCGTCATGATCCCACCAGCGAGCCAGACCAGAGACAGTGCAGGCTTCGCGCGCTGGCTTCAAACCGCGAAGGGAAAGCTCGTGTTGATCAGTGAGCCGCAAACAACATGTCGCCCCAACGAGGACATCCGTATGTGGGCTGACTCAGCGACATATCAGCACGCGCTCTTCCAGCGCGACAGCGCAGCCACGGAATGGCGCTCGCGCTTCACCGGCGCAGGCATCAACGCTCGTGGACTTCCTGCAATGCTCGCGCGCGCGGGTGTCGCTGGTGTGCTTTCGAACGGATGGTCACGCGGCTGGGGAGTCGACAAGATTCAATCATCGCGCGCCGGCGACGTTCCGTCGTTCGATGTTTCATGCGAGGACTACTCGCTACTCGCTCGCCTGGCGTCGAACGGTCAGGGTCCACGTGTTCACGCAATCGCCGAGGCCAAACTAGCGCCGACTGAATCGCCAGTGTTCAACACGATTGCGCAGATCACCGGCTCCGAAAAGCCGAACGAATACGTCATGCTCTCGGCGCACCTCGACTCCTGGGATTCCGGCAGCGGTGGAACCGACAACGGCACGGGCACGATCACAATGCTCGAAGCGATGCGCATTCTGAAGACAGTCTATCCGCATCCCAAGCGCACGATTCTCGTCGGTCACTGGAGCGGCGAGGAAGAGGGCGAGATCGGTTCGTCCGCGTTCGCAGCAGATCATCCGGAAGTGCTGAAAGGTCTGCAGGCATTGTTCAACCAGGACAACGGCACCGGCGAGATCGACACGGTACAGACAAACGGATTCATCGACGCCGCGCCATCGCTTGCGCGCTGGATGTCGCGCATGCCAGTGGACATGATACGCAACGTCACGCTGATGCTCCCCGGAGTCCCGCATGACGAGAGCACCGACAGTGATGCATTCGACTGCTATGGTGCGCCTGGATTCTTTTTGACGTCGTCCGACTGGTCGTACACCGATTACACGTGGCACACCAATCGCGACACGTACGACAAGATCAATTTCGACAACGTGAAGCGGAACGCTACTCTCGTCGCACTGTTTGCGTACGAAGCGTCGGAAGATCCGAATTTCGTCTCGCGTACACGCATAGAGGGAGGCATCAATCCGCGCACCGGGCAGCCGATGCGCGTGCCGAGGTGCGAAGTTCCACCACGCAGCTGGGAATCAACGCAGCGGCGCTAAGCGACACCAGACTCATGTACTCACGTCGGCGCTTCGGAAAGCGCCGACGTGAGTATCACGAAACGCAAGTGTAATCCGGATGCGTCATTCGAACCTATCCACAACCCGAATCGGTCCCGCAGACCGAAGGACGTAACATATGACAAGCAGATATCTCTCACTTGTACTGTACGTTATCGGAGCTGCGCTTTTTATCTCCTGGTTCTTTGTTGCAAGAGGTCTTGGTCGCAACAAAGCCGGCGGCGGCGGCGCAGTCGATCAGGATCGGCGGAATCGCATGTCGCTGATACTCGGTGCTGGGTTCGCGGCGCTCATCGCCGGCGCGGCTGTCGCCTACTTTCGATGAATTCATTCGGCCGATCAAATAACCGTGCGTGACAGCGACTCGTCGGAGCTGACGGAGGCGGAAGGCGAAACGCCAGCAATGACGCCCACCCAGCGTCGCGGACGTATCATACTCACCGCTGGTCTCGCCATCTACGGTGCCTGGTGTATTGCGACGCCCGCTCAATTTCGCTTCCTCGACGGACTCGATCTCCCCATTCACGAAACCGGTCACCTCGTCTTTGCATGGGGCGGTGAAGTGATCACGGCTTTGGGCGGCACGATGTTTCAGTTGATCGTGCCACTCCTGTTCGTGATCTATTTCTGGCGCCGCGGTGATCGACATGCAGCCACTGTACCGCTCTGGTGGGTGGGGCAGAACTGCTGGAACATCGCGCGCTATGTAGCAGACGCGCGCGCAATGGACCTGCCGCTTGCAGGCGGTGGCGAGCACGACTGGAACTTTCTACTCGGCGTCTGGGGCGTCCTGCCGAATGACACGCTCATCGCACGCGACATCCGCGCCATCGGCACACTGATCGTTGCAGCCTCGGTCTGCATCGGATGGTGGGCGCTCGCCGTCAGTAAGACAGATCAAGCTAAAGCAGCGTCATCCCAAGTCTGACGGTACGGCCCGGCTGTGGCAGTCCGCATTGGTCGTAGATCCCGGCGTCAGCGACGATTGACATTCCCAGAAGCCGCTCTACCACCGCTGCGCTACAGAAGTGCCCCCGGGCGGCTCGTTGTCGAGTATTCAGCTAAAATTGTGGTATTTTCGATTCCAGATGTGCAGGACCGCGCAGGAAACCGCGTGCAGTTTCGCGAACTGGACGCATCACGACGGAGAGTGTACGAGCCTCTGACCACTCCTTGAAATCAGAGCAATAGAATGGCAGTCAATCCAATCCGTGATGGATTCCGCAGCATAACACCGTATCTGTTCGTCACTGGAGCACTTCACCTCCTCGAATTCCTCAGTGCGGCAACATCTGGTGGATTGCATCACATGTGGAAGACCAACCACCGGAAGAGCAACAGCGACGCTGGCGCGAGTTTCGGAGTTAGCATTACTGGCAAGACGACGAACGTAACGCAATTGCTATGCAAGTAGCATCCAACTTTTAACGAGGCGACCATGTCCGAAACGGCAATAGATGTACAGGAATTCAACATCGCTCTTACGTGCTCTGATATTCAGAAGAGCATTCACTTCTACACGGTCGGACTCGGTCTCGAGATCGTGCGCACTGTGGAGAACGAAGGTAAGGTGCAATTCGTCATGCTCAAGGCCGGCCCCGCTCAGATCGGACTCGGGCAGGATGACTTCGCAAAAGGGAAAGATCGCAGCAAGGGAGCCGGCCTTCGTGTCTGGCTCAACACAACGCAGGACATCGTGGGACTCGCCAATCGCGCTACAGCAGCAGGCCTCAAGCTCGACGGTGCGCCTGAGCCCCTGCCGTGGGGATCAATGGGATTTCAGCTGACCGATCCCGATGGATTCAAGCTCACTGTGTCGAACCCGAGAGGAAAGTAGCAGCGTAACAACGGCGACGTCTCCTTCTCCAATACGTTCAAAGGACACTCACGTGCCCTCCAGGTTGCTATCCGTACTGGGGATTCTGCCTGGTGTCTCACGCCTCTGGGTGGCGGCGACGTTGCACTTGGACGCCGTGGATGCAGCCGAATCTTGCGCCCGCTCAGGTTGGATACTATATCCCATCTCGCCTTTGCAGGCCTCGGCGCAGCACGAGAATATGGATTGGCCTGCCTCCACAACGTAGCCGCTGACTGGATGCGGTGTGCGGTCAAACGAGAAACCATGAAATCTCCAACAGGATTGGCAGCACGACTCGCTGTTGTTACCGTACTGCTCACCGGCGCCGTCGTGCTTCCGGCTGCAGCCCGGGCGCAGGGAACAGCCGCCGACTATGCACGCGCAGAAGGTCTGGCGCAGCGACTGGACGGTCTCGTTGTGGATGCTGCTGATCCACCAAGCTGGCTACCTGCCGGTGACAGCTTTGTCTATCGCAAGTCCGTTCGCGGCGGGCATAGTTTCATGCTGGTCGACGCAACAACTCTGCAACGGCACCCGGCGTTTGACCACGAGAAACTTGCTGCGGCGCTGAGCCTCGTCCTGAATCAGCCGGTTACCGCGATCACGCTTCCATTCACGACGTTCACCTTTGCGGACGGCGAGCGCGCAATCGAGTTCGCGGTGCGGGGCCGCACTTTCACTGCCCCCGCCGACGCCGAGCGTTGGCGTTGTACGCTGACAGACTACGCGTGCGCACCGGTACCACGCACAGCG
>Ga0207933_1000632_pt1 | contig 32879 bp, 27 predicted proteins | sample NGESurdeep092012_4_FD_184488 | JGI IMG/M metagenome (GOLD analysis project Ga0207933, IMG submission 184488) | Arctic peat soil microbial communities from Barrow, Alaska - NGEE Surface sample F53-3 deep-092012 (SPAdes) | ecosystem: Environmental > Terrestrial > Soil > Wetlands > Peat ... | reverse complement strand
GGCTTCGCCCTCCCTACGCTGGGGATGGACAAAGAACAAACAAAAACATAAACTCAACCATGTCCCAAGACTAACTCATGGACTGGACCAGAAAAGTGAACCCGGTCAGCCTCCTGGAAATTAGCTAGGTCGTGTGCCATCCATAAATTATAAATGAGCGCTGGACAAATACAATTAATTGGCGCAATTGCATCTGCGATTATTGCGTCGTCGGTTTTCCGTTGGCAAGTCAAAAACTGGTCCCGTTGGATACCCACGAAGGTTGGTAAAAAGGGAAAGAAGCAGCTATTAGAGGAGTATAAGAGCACAATTCGGATCGCCAAAACACTTTCGGGCGCAGGATTATTTATTGGGATCCTTTTTTATGTCAGTGGCTGGATGGGTGACCATGATTGGCGAGGGCTTGGGATCGGATTTGGTTTGATGTCCTTTCTGCCGGTTGCCTATATTGCAGCAGCTAATATATCGCACGGCACTGAAAGGATCAAGGAGGCGATGGTCGCTTTTGTGATTGACCAAAAAACTCCGACCAAGGTGTTATTCATTTATATCGGGATTATGCACTTGACAAACGTTGAATAAGTGCTAAATTGATGGCATGAAAGATAAATCGCCAATGGTAGCCGATGAATTAACGCTAGACCAAATCATGCAGAGGTATTCAACCGATGAAACCGCCCGCGCATATTTGGAAGCAATCCGCTGGCCGAACGGAATTGTTTGCCCGCATTGCAAAAGTGCCGACGCCAGCCGCATTTGGAAAATAAAGCCGGATGAAAAGCGGAAAATCCGAGCCGGACTTTATTCGTGCGGCGAGTGCAAAAAACAGTTCACTTGCACAGTCGGAACAATTTTTGAAGATTCGCATATCCCGCTCCGCAAATGGCTTGTTGCATGGCATCTGATTTCATCTTCCAAAAAAGGGATTAGCTCGCTACAAATTCAGCGCATACTCGGTTTGGGCAGCTACCGCACGGCATTGTTTATGATGCACAGGATTCGGCATACGCTGAAAGAACCACTGTGGACTTCAAACTTGGCGGCACGGTGGAAGTTGACGAAACTTACGTTGGCGGGAAAACACGCGGCAAAGGCCGTCACTTCATGGGCAACAAAGTTCCAGTCGTTTCGCTTGTCGAGCGCGGCGGGCGTGTCCGCTCGCAAGTGATGAAGCGCGTCACTGGTAAAAATCTGAAAGAAGTTTTGAAGGCGAACATCCATCAATCCGCAACGATTATGACGGATGACTTTTACGCCTATCGCGGCGCGGCAAAAGATTTTGCTTCTCACCAAGCCGTGAAACATTCGGCGCGTGAATACGTTCGCGGACTGGCGCACACAAACGGACTCGAAGGATTTTTCTCGCTGTTGAAACGCGGAGTCATGGGGACATTCCATCATGTCAGCGAACAACACTTGCCGCTTTATCTCGCGGAGTTTGACCACCGCCACAACTGCCGCGAAATGACTGACGGAGTGCGGACAATTAACGACCTTCAAAGAATTGAAGGAAAACGTTTGATGTATAACCAGCCAGCAAATTAAACTGGAGAAAACCAATGTTACAAAAATCCCTGACACTTCCGTTTGACGACCTAATGCGGCGCGTGGTTTTGGTGAATCCCGAAAACATAGGCATCGGAAAATCGCGCTCGAATCAAGATGATTCAAAGCACAAATACGCTTTGGGAATCCGAAACAAGTCATGGCAAAAAAGCGATTATATCCCTGACTGGGTTAAAATTGATGAAGTGGAACTTGACCAGTTTTTCACGCGGCCAGAAGTTGCAAAATCCTGTTGGGAATCGTTTCAAAACCATATCAAGGCGCACGGTGAGAAGCTGGACACATACAAGTTTGTCGAGCCATCCGCCGGACTGTGCGCGTTTTATGATTTGTTGCCGGACAAAAAGCGCATAGGAATTGACATAGTAAAATTCCGGCCAGAATTTATTCAGGACGATTTTTTGTCTTGGTTGCCGAAGAAAAACGGATGCAACTATGCCTGCATCGGCAATCCGCCTTTTGGTTATCGGGGCTGGCTCGCTTTGATTTTTCTTAATCACGCCGCCCGCTTTTCAGATCACGTCGGATTTATTTTGCCAGCCGGATTTCAGAGCATCGGCAAAAGTAATTTGCAGGACAGGGTTAAAGGGCTTCGCCTTGTCCATTCGTCTCCGTTGCCCGCTGACAGCTTTGTTGACATTAATGGCAAGGGCGTAAAGGTAAATGCGCTTTGGCAGATATGGTCACGCAACGGCGCGGACATAAAGACCAAGCCGGAAACCTGTGACCAATATATTGATTTGTTCACAGTGGATATGCGGAAAGAACGTCTCTGCGGTCAGACGCGGTTGCATGAGGCCGATTTCTTTTTGCAGCGCACATTTTACAAAGACCCGCCAAGCCTCGTTAAAACATTCGATGAAGTGAAATACGTTTGCGGCTACGGCATCGTCATCAAATCCAAACGCCAAAAAGTCCTTGAAATTTTAAGGAAGACAGACTGGCGAAAATATAGCAATCTTGCGGCTCACAACTGTAGGCATATCAGTATGTGCCACATTCGGAAAACCCTAACCGATGGAGGACTTGTAGATGTGTGACCCGCTAAAATTACTGTTGGAAATTGCCAAAGAAAAAACAGTTCCCGGCAAATGGGACAATCAGCCATTGCTTCTCATAAAAATAATGGCGAACTCGACCAAGGGAGATTTGGGCGAACTTTTCATCACTCGTTATTGCAAGGCATTGGGAATGACCGTTGCAGACAAGGCCAGTCGGCTTGGTGATTACGATGTAAAAATAAACGGAGATGAGTTCGAGGTTAAAATGGCGACCGAGGACATCAATGGAAATTTCCAATTCAACCACATAAGATACGACTATGACTACGATTGGATTTTATGCCTAGGTGTTGCGCCAGCCGAAATTGTTTTTGACATTTTTTCCAAGTCAGACCTTGTGACTAAAAAGGCCGGAAAGCTGGTATCAATGGGGCGCGGTCAAAATTCCAGTTTCAAGCTGACAAAACGCAAAAGCACCCTGCACCCTATTGAAAAATTCAAAGAAAGGATGCTGGCTCTTAAAAAGGCCGATTAACGTTTGTGAAGTGCATAATCCCGAATGCAATGGGATCCGCCGGACACTGTCAATTCGCGAACAAGATGCCAGTTACTGGGAGGACAAATTTCCAAGCGCTTCCACTTCCGCAAGGGCGGCGGGTTTGGCATCCGGTGTTCCAACAAACGTCACGCGCAGAAAGCGCCCGCGTGCGCCGGTTGCGGCGGACAGTGTCTGGTTTTTTGCGCTGATCGCGGTTTGGGTTTGATCGGAAATCATTTTCCAGTTGCTGCTGCCGTCATCCGATATTTCGACGCGATAACGCCAGTCGCGGTCGAACGGGAACGCGAGCTTGACCGAGTTGACGGCCACGATGCGTTCCAAATCCACTTCAAACCACGCGTTGGTGTCGCCGCTGGCGGCCTGCCAGAATGTGGCGGCATTTCCGTCGTTGGCGAGACGTGCGCTATGATCGGGATCTTCACTGCTCGCGCGCGTTGGATTATTCATACCCAAAGCAAGGAGTGAGCCGGTCGGCGGTGGTTCGGTGAAGCGCACATACGGACGCGGTTTTACGGATGCCGTTTTGCCGAGGATGAACTTCGGCGTGCCCAACGAGGTGATTGCAATCGTCGCGTCCTTCAAACCGGGTGACGTGGCGCGGATCAGCGTCTTGCCGGCGTAGTAAGAACGAAATTCCATTGCAGCCTCGCCGTCTCGAATCGTGATGTCCGAATCCGGTGCGAAAGCGATGCTCGCCCCGGTGGGAAATTCGCCCGGCCCAGATTCAATTGCAAGCGTTACGGGCGGAGAGTTGCTGATCGGCGTGCCGTTTTTGTCAACGACAGTCACGATGATTTGCGCGTCGTCCGTGCCGTCCACGGAATTCAAAGTGGTTTTATCCGCCGTCAATTTCAGCGCGGCGGGAATTCCGTTGCTCGGCCACGCTGGCGGCGGGATGTGCAGGTAGTCATTTCGATACCAATACCATTGACGTTTCGGCAGCCGGAAATAATCCACCATGCCCATCGCGCCAAATCGCCGGCCGGCGAGGCTGCCGTGATCGAACGCGCACCAGATCACCTCGCCGCTGCGCCACGGCAAACGCCAGGAACCTTCCACGCCCCGCTGCGCGCCGGGCGTGCCCGGCAAATCGCCGAAGCCCGGATCATATTTGCCGGGGCGATCTGTCATGGTCGAACCGTATTCGGTGATGACGCTGGGAATCCCCGGATTCACAAACAGCCGCGCGCCGTCGCCGTTGTAGCCGGCGATGTCGCCGAGCTTGTCAATGTCGCCGCGCTGGGCTCCGCCAATGGCCGCCGGCCGCGTCGGATCCAGTTCGTGCGTGTAAGCGACGAGTTCCTTCAAAAAATTCCGCACCTTCGGCATCACCGAGCCGCTGCTGAAAAAAACTTCGTTGTCCATGCTCCAGACGATGATGCTGGGATGGTTGCGATTGATGCGGATCATGTCGCGCAGGCCGGCTTTCACGCTCGCTTCAAACCCCGCATCGTCCGCCGGGTCCGTCGGATACGCGCTGGCAGACCACGGACTGCGGAACCCGGTCGTGCCCCAGAAACAATTTTCCGACCAGAATAAAATCCCGATCTGGTCGCACGCCGCCGCGAACGCCGGCGCGTGCGGATAATGGGAGCCACGAATAAAATCAAACCCTGCGTCCTTCACCAATTGCACGTCGCGAAAAAATCCGCTGTCGGCCACGGCGTCGCCCCAGCCGGCGTGGTCCTGATGGACGTTTGCGCCCTTGAAATAATAATGCTCGCCGTTGAGAAAAAATCCCTGGTCGGCGGTGAACTTGAACCAACGGAAACCGAGCGGCGACGTGAAATCGTCTGCCGGCTTGCCGCCGTCCAGCACGACGGTTTTCACCGAATACAAATTTGGATTTTCTGGCGACCAAAGTTTTGGATTCGGAATTGGCGGAGCGGTTTGATCGAAGGTGTTGGTCGTGGCTGCCGCGATGGTTTGCGTTGATTCCACTTGCGCGACTGTCTTTTCCTTCGCGTCCAGCACGCTGGTTTTCAGCGTGACGGATTTCGCCAAGCCCGAATCGTTGACCACTTCGGTTTTCACGTTCACCGTGGCGGATTCTTTTGAAACCTGCGGTGTGGTAACGAACGTGCCATACCAAGTGACATGCACCGGCGCGGTGACGACGAGCCGCGCGTCACGATAAATGCCGCCGGAAAAAGTATGTTCGCCCGCGCGCGGCGCGAGCTGGGCGTCCCAATTGTTGTTCACGCGAACCGCCACGACATTGTCGCCGGGCTTCACCGCATCGGTGATGTCGAAGGTGAAACCGGTGTAGCCGCCCTTGTGCTCGCCGATGCGCTTGCCGTTGACGAAGAGTTCCGCCACTTGAAACACGCCGTCGAATTCCAGGTTGACGCGCTTGCCCGACCATGCCTTCAGCACGTCGAAATGTTTCCGATACCAGCCGTAGCCGACATAAAATCTATCCGCCGCGAAATACGGCATTGAAAACGAGTGCGGCAGGTTGGCGTCATCCCATTTCGAGTCGTCAAACTTGATGGCATCCGCATCCGCAACATCGCCGAGTTGAAATTTCCATTCGCGATTGAAGTTGTCGGTTTCGCGCAGTTTATCGGCTGCCGCCACGGGAAGCAAAGTCGCGAGCAACATGGCCGACAGAAGCAACAGATTGCGGAAATGAAGCCGGTTCATGGAAGATAAGATTAACCCGCTGGCGGGAACACGCCAGACGAAATAGTGGCGTTCATCGCTCATAAGGTTGCAGGGCGGCAATGTCTTTTTCAAGGAGCGTCTTGAGGGCCGGACGGTCTTCCGGTCCGATCCGCAGTATTTCGACCTGACGGGTCGGCAGTTCATGCAGCGGCACAAGCTGCGCGGACTCCATGAGATTGGCGGCGACTTCCGCGATGTCCAAGCCCGGGTTCCAACCGGCGTCCGGGTTGGCCAGCCAGTTGCGGGCGTCGGCAATCGTGCGTGTGACGCGGCCTTCGCGATCCGGTTGCTCGAGCACCACGTCCGGCCCGCGATTGCGGAAAATGCCCATGACGGCCATGGGGATTGACGGATCGCGGATGGTGCCGTCGGGATAAAAAATGCCGTGGACGTCGGCCCAGCCGCGAGCGCGACCGGTCCCGATCATCAGCTCAAAGAGATAGTAACCCGTGTGGTCGTTCAGGTGTTCCTGAATGGTCATGTCATAAGGATTTGCCCGGCAGACGCAGGCCATTTCATCATCCATGACCTGCTTTTTCGCCTTCGCGCCGGCCAGACGGGCCAACTCGATGTCGGTCCGCACTGCTTCCCGCGTTTGCAGATAGTCGTGGAAGGCTAGGACATCCACGTCATCCGGATACTTCTCCGTGTTGGCCTCGTAAGCAAAGCCAATCGTCACGGGCGTATGGCCGTCGAGCCTGCGAAACACACCAGCCATGTGGCGCGCAAACGCAATGCGGTTGGCGGGACGATTGGTTGGCGTGGGCGGGTAATCCGGTTCATTGAACACATCCCAGAAGGCCAAGCCGGGTTCTTTTCCCAGCAGATCCACATAGAATTTGGCGTATTCCTCCGCTCCCGGATAACCTTCGGCCTGCATTGCCGGGCTGTATCCGATCACGGGCATGATGCCGATGCCGCGCTGGTCGGCGGCGCGCACGAGGTAAAGGAGATTCTGCCGGAGGGTGTCGTTGGTCTGCGCGGCACGGAAGAAAACGCGGAGCTGGTTGATGCCCAATCGTTGGGCATAATCCAAGTCGCGATCCACGGTCGCCGTTGAAGAACTATTCCACTCGTAATTGGCGCCGCGAATGGTGGAGGTATCCAACGGCGTGCGCGAATTCGCCCGGCGCACAATGGGATACACGACAACCGGAGCCACGTTCGCGGGCATGGTGGCGGAGCGGACGCCGGTGGACGCGGAAGCGCCGGACCGTTCAAAAGGTTCCAGCAGTTTGATGTAATTGGTCATCTGCTCGCGCAGAGCGTTGGGGTTGGGCTGCCCCTGCCGCAACAGTTCGATGGTGCGGCTGGGCGGCTCGCGCATGGCGATCAATTGCGCCGCCTCCAGCAGGTTGGCGAGTTTCTCCGCCGCAGTGAGTCCATCCTTCCAACTGCCGGCGGAATTGGTCAACCACCCTTGAGCCGCTTCGATGTCGGTGTTGACCCAGTTTTCGCGATTGACGTTTTCCAGGATGGCGTTCGTAGTTCGGTTGCGGAACAAACCGAACATCGCCGCAGGAATTGACGGATCGCGCACGGTGCCGTCGGGATAAAACACTCCGTGAACGTCACCCCAGCGCTTGGTGATCATCAATTCCCAGATATACCAACCGACGTGGGCTTTCATGTGTTCCTCAATCGTCACGTCGTAAGGGTTCGCGCGGGCGATGCATCCGGTTTCCGTATCCATCACCTGCTTGCCGGTTTTGGCGGCAAATGCCTTGGCGCGAACAATGTCGTTGGAGATGGCGGCGCGGGTCGGAAGATAATCGTGGAACGACAATACATCCACCGCATCGGCAAGCGTCTCCATGTTGCGCTCGGAAGCCACGCCAATGGTCACTGGAGTTTTCTTGTCCATCTCGTGCAACGCGGCGGCAATCTGGCGGGCGATCTCAAAGCGTTTCTCTTGCTGACCGCGCGGAGAGCCGGCGGCATTGTAGTCCGGTTCATTGGAGGCATCCCAGAAAGCCAGGGCCGGTTCGCCGCCAATCGCGGCGACCAATGCTTTTACGAATTCACGGATTTGGACGCTGTTGATTGTGCCATCCTTGCCGATGAACGACGCCGAATCGCCGACAGTGATCAGCAGCCCGATGTGATGCCGGTTAGCCGCGCGCGCGAGGTCAACGAGATTCTTTTTGAACGCCGCGTTGTTCGTCTGCCACGAGGTGTAATTCACAAAAACGCGCAGTTGATTGAGTTTCAACCGGTCGGCATAAGTCAGATCGCGCTCGGTTTCGGCGGGATCGTAATGGAGCCAATAGTCCGTCGTGTTCACGGCGCCGGCGGCGCGGTAGTTGGCGCCGCGGATGGTGGATAAATCAGCCGGAGTCAGCTTGGTCGCGTTATTCGAGCCGCCGGGAGGAGGCTGGTGGACGCAGCCGCAAATGGCCAGAACCGCCAGCAACATCCCGGCGCATGACAAACGGAACTTCATAATTCGCTGAACTTTCATTTCGTCGTGTGCGAACGCCAGGTCATTCGACCGCTTTCCACTGGAAGCATGGTTTTATTTTTCGGTATATCAGGCCAAATTGACCTTAAGGACGCAGGCGAAGTCACACGGTTTCTCCGCAGGTTTTTTCACCGTCAAAGATTCGGCGGTTTGGTTCCAGTCGAGTTTTGCGTGGCCGCCAAGCAATTCGACGTTTTTCACGCCACCCGGCTGCGACGAAGAGGCGGTGCCCAGGTTGTTGATGACAAAGTCGCCATCCGGCCAGCCGAGCACGATGGCATAAACTACGTCGTTGTTTTTGTTGCGGGTGAAGCGGATATCGCGGGCGTCCAGGCGGCCGGCGCCGCCAAACGCGCCGCCTCGGGACTGGTGCGCGCCTTCGCCGAAAATCTTCCAGGGCCGCGTGGCGTAGATCGCCTCGCCGTTGATCTGCAGCCAGTTTCCGATGGCATCCACAATGGCCTGCTCATCGGCGTCAATCGTGCCGTCGGGTTTACCGGGGACATTGAGAATAAATGTTCCGTTCTTACTGACGGCGTCAATCATCCAGTGGATGGCTTCGTCGGGTTTCATGTAGGAATGATGAAGCAAGCGGCTGCGGTTGTAATGCCAGTCGCCGAGGCAGGTTTCCGACTGCCAGGCGTAGGGCATGATGCGGTTGGTCACGCCGCGTTCGTAATCGGCGACGACGGCCTTGGCGTGGTTGTCGGGCACGTTCTTGATGTTCAGCACTGCTTCCATTTTGCCGCCGCGCGCCTTGAGATTATGATTGTAAAAATAGGCGCCGATGTTCATGCCGGCCCAGCCCAACGGCAGACCGGTGTTGTCGAAGTAGAGCAGGTCAGGGTCGTGTAGGTCAATCAAGTCGCGGATGCGGTTGTAAAAATTGCGGACATAGGCTTCGTCGGGTTGTTCCCGTATGCCATGCTTGCGGCAATATAATTGTTGCGGATCGTAACCTTCCCACCATTGGCCTTTGCCGTCTTCCAGCGTGAGGTGGCCGTCGTAAGGAACGCCAGCCTTGTCGCCGGTGCGGTCGCAGATGTGCGCCACCTGCTGCCACCACCAATTCCGCGCGGCGTGAGACGTCACGCCGAAGCGAAGTCCCTGGTTGCGCGCCGCCGCCGCCCATTCGCCGACAACGTCGCGGTGCGGGCCAATGTTCTGGGAATTCCAAGCGTGATATTTGGAATTCCACGCGTCAAAACCGTCGTGGTGATGGGCCAGCGCGAGAAATAATTTTGCGCCGGCTTTTTTGTATCGTTCGATCAACGCTTCCGGTTCCCAATTAAGCATCGTCCACTGCGCGCAAAGGTCCTTGTAACCGAAAACCGAAGGATGCCCGTAGCGTTTGATCTGGTCGCGATATTGGCCCTGGTCCTGGATATACATATTGCGGGCATACCAATCGCCGTCCTCCGGCACGCACTGCGGACTCCAATGCGCCCAGATGCCAAACTTGGCGTCGCGATACCATTCCGGCGCGTCGTAGCCGAGCAGCGATTCCCAATCCGCCTTGAACGGCCCGTCGCCGGTCAGATCGGAAACGCCCGATGGCGTTTGCAAGGACACACCGTCCCATGTGCCCGGGCCAACGCTGCCGCCGTTGGGTCCAAACCCCAAGTTTTGGACCGCCTGGCAGTCGGCGATGCCGAAACTGGTGGGCGAACCGCCGCCTGCAAGCGAACTGCCGCGCACCGGAGGTTTGGTGGCGCAACCGAGGTTGCCCGCCAGGGGCAATGCCGAGGCACCCGCGCTCGCGGCCATCAACTTAAGAAAATTCCGTCTTTGCATTGTCATTCCTTTCATTTATTGCGTTGGTTTGTTCTGTCCGACATTTTCAAAAATCCGGCGTTCAAGATTGCAGTGTCGCGTCGAAGCATTGTTCCACTTACATTCACCACAGCTCGATCCCGGCTTTCGGATCAAAAGATGGGCGTCGTTGACAACGTTGATGATTTAACGCGCTGGAACAAATATATGCGGACGGTGCCACGATTATTTTGTCGTCTATTTAAGTTCGGAATTCAGTTGAACGGTGTCGCCGGACTTCACGTTTATTTCCGCCGTGCGGTCGCCGTAACGGACAGCGGCCGTGCGACCGCCCACTGATTTGATTTTAATCTTGGTCAGCTTGCCGGCATTCCAAGCCAAATCCACCTCGAAACCTCCCCGCACTCGCAGACCTGTAACGCTGCCATCCGGCCACGCGGAAGGCAACGCCGGCAACACTTCGATTTCAAATTTCTGCGCGGCACCCTCCGCTTCCAACGGCCGGCTTTGGAGCAGCATTTCCGCAATGCTGGCCGTGCCGCCGAAATTGCCGTCAATCTGAAACGGCGGATGAAGGTCGAACATATCGGTGGCGGTGCGCCCCGGACTCAAAAGGAATTGCAAAATTTTGTAAGCATGGTCGCCGTCCTGCAATCGGTCCCACAAGTTGATGCGCCAGGCCGTGGCCCAGCCGGTGGATTCATCGCCGCGCTTTTCCAACGAATATTTCGCCGCCGCCGCCAGTTTCGGCGTGTCATAAACGTTGATCTGCCAGCTTGGATAAAGTCCGTAAAGGTGCGACACGTGACGATGATGAACATCCTGGCCGGGCGAGTAATCCCAATCCTGCAGCCATTCCTGAAGCTGTCCCTGCGAACCGATTTGCAACGGTGCGAGGCGCGCGCGCGTGGCGGCAACTTGTTTCTGGAAATCGGCGTCCACGCCGAGAATTTCCGCCGCCTTGATCGTGTTCGCAAACAGGTCGCGCAAAATTTCCAAATCCATCGTCGGCCCGGCGCTGACCGCCGAACCGCCCGGATGGCCGTTCTCCGGCGAAACGGACGGATTGGTCACCAGCCAGTGGTTCGTCGGGTCTTCGACGAGCGTGTCGAGGAAGAATTGCGCCGCGCCGCGCATGACGGGATAGACTTCCTTCAGATAATTCGTGTCGCCGTTGTATTCGTAATGATCCCACAAATGGTCGCACAGCCACGCGCCGCCGCTGGGCCACATGCCGGAATCCGCGAAGTCAATCGGGGCGGTGGCGCGCCAGAGGTCGGTGTTGTGATGCGCGACCCAGCCGCCCGCGCCATACATCTCCCTGGCGGTCCGCGCGCCGGTCACGGAAAGGTCTTTGACCATTGAAATGAGCGGTTCGACACATTCGCCGAGGTTGCATTCCTCCGCCGGCCAGTAGTTCATTTCCGTGTTGATGTTGATCGTGTATTTGCTCTGCCACGGCGGGCTCATGCTGTCATTCCACAGACCCTGCAGGTTCGCCGGCTGGCCACCGGGACGCGAGGAGCTGATCAACAGATAACGTCCGAATTGAAAATAAAGGACTGCGAATTGCGGATCGTTGCCATTGTGAAAATTCTGAATCCGCTCGTCGGTCGGCAGCTTCATGGCGTCACTGGTGCCCAAATCAAGCGCCACGCGCCGGAAAAGCCGCTGATGTTCCTTGATGTGCGCGGCGAGCAGCTTGTCGAAACTCTCGCGCGAGGCGGTGGCGATTTGGTCTTTGACAATCTTTTCAGGGTTGCCGCTCACATCGTCGTAGCTCTTGTAGCTGGTCGCCAATGCGATCAGGATTGTGACTGAATCCGCATTCGTGACCGAAATGGAATTGGTATTGGCGCTGACCTTTCCGCCGTCGGCCAGCACGCGGGCACGCACCTGGAATGTCAACGCACCTTTGATGCCTGACGCAGACGCATTCGTGCCGCGCATCACCAGGGTGTTTCCGGATTCGGGTTCAACGCTGACTTTTTGCGGCGTATTGAATCCAGTCGCAAACGAAATCGAGCCTTTTTTGTCCGCCGTGAGACGGACAACGATCACCTGGTCCACGGGACTGGCGAAGACCTGTCGCGTAAAATGTGTGCCGCCATCGGTGTATTCAGTCGTGGCGACTGCGGTGTCCAGATTCAGGTCGCGCCGGTAATTTTCAACGGAGGCGGAGTCGGGAAAAATGATAATCAAATCGCCGGCAGTTTCATACGGCATCTCGCTGGACGGGCGGGCGATGACTTTCGAGTTGATGAGGTTTCCGGCCTGGCGGTATTGACCATCGAACACCAACTGGCGCACTTGCGGCAACGCGGCCTTGGCCTGCGGATTGACCGGATCATAGGGGCCGCCGCCCCAAAGTGTGTCCTCGTTCAACTGAAGCCGCTCGCGATTGACGCCGCCAAAGACCATCGCTCCAATGCGTCCATTGCCGACTGGCAACGCATCGGTCCATTGCCCCGCCGGCTGGCGATACCAGAGGCTCAATGGCTCGCTTGGCGCCGCAGCGTTTCCGGTCAACTGTGGTTCGGCAAATAGTTGGAATGAGAAGCCCGTCAAGATAACAGAAAGAGCCAACCGGAGGCTGCGGGCATTTGTTTTGCTGGTTAACATAATTATATGGCTTGTGGGCAAAATAGAATCATAACCGTCAGATTATCTCTCAAACGAATATGGCGCTTCAATGGATTTCTCCATAAAGAATCTCATTTCTGCGAAACAGTCCTCAATATGATACTTGTCATATTTCATTCATGCACAGCCAGCATCATAAACTGCGTTTCCATCATCTGCGGCTTCAGGCGGCGGACACATTCGATGCCGCTCATGCCGGGCATATTAATGTCCATCAGAACGACGGAGGGGTTTTCCTGCGGCAGGGCGGCAAGCGCAGTTTCAGCGTTTTCATGCACGCCAACGACGCCTTGCCGGCGGAGTTTTTGGCGGACGCGGTAAAGGTGAATTCTCCGGTCTTGGCCAATGTGCCGTTGATAATGCCGGTTTTAGAATCAAGCGTTAGTCCCGCGCTCCGTCAGTTGGGAATCTGGAGACACCGTTTGAGCGGACAACAGGTTTGCCGTCAACAACAGCAGGGAAAATAAACCGGTGAATTTCATAAATAAACGCAAGTCAGCGCGCCCCCTTTCGGGACGCACGGTTCTTAAAAATTTGGTCGGCCAGCACGCCCACCAAAACGACCGCACCCATGACGGCAAAGTTGAGCGAACTAGGAATGTTGAGCAAATTGACGAGATTTTGCAAGACCAGCAGCAACGTCGTGCCGATGAGAATGCCGATGATCGAACCTTCGCCGCCGCGCAAACTGCAGCCGCCCAGCACCGCCGCCGCGATGCCGTAAAGTTCGTAGAAATTTCCGTGCGTCGAAGGCGAAACCGAGTTCGTGTAGAACGCGAAAAGAATTCCCGAAATGCCCGTCAGCAGCCCGCCCAAAATGTAGGCACTGGCAACGACCCATTTGGTGTTCACGCCGGAAAAGCGCGTGGCCTCCTCGTTGCGCCCCACCGCCAGCAGATAGCGGCCATAAATCGAGCGGTGCAGGACGACCCACATGATGACGGCGATGACGACAAGCATCAAGAACGGCATCGGCACGCCGACACTTGCGCTCCACCACGGCGCGGGGATTGGCGGCATATTCGGCGGCGTTACCGGCGGCGGTGGCGGAAATGTTCCGCTGGCCAGATATTGCAATGTCTTGAAACCGGCCGCATCGCCGAATCCCTTCGTCATATCATTGGCGATGAAGCGCGCGGCGCCGCGATAGAGCAGCAGTCCGCACAAGGTCACGATGAACGGCTGCATCTTGAACCGCGTGATCAGCACGCCGTGGCCGAGACCCAGCAGCATCGGCACCGCCAGCGCAAACGCCACGCCCAGCGGCCAGAACCAGTGCCATTCCGTCAGGGCCAGCACCAGCAACATCCCGTTTAGCGCGATCATCGAACCGACCGACAAATCAATGCCGCCGGTGATGATGATCATTCCCGCGCCGATGCTGAAAATGCCGAATAGTCCGATCAGATTGGCGGTGTTGGACAAGTTGGCCTCCGACAGAAACCGGGGCAAATGCAGAGCCTCTTTGCTGGCAAGCTGGTTGTAAAATTCCACGCCGCAGACTGTGGCGCAAAGAACGATCAACAATATGAACAGCCCGGATTCTTTTTTCATTTTTCTAAATTCAATTCATCAACGCCGGTTTGGCGGCGGGAATTTTCTTGCCGACGGCAAGCTGCATCACGTTGTCCTCCCGGCAGTCGGCGCGTTCCAGCACGCCGGAAATTTCGCCCTCGTGCATGACGGCGATCCGGTCGCTGACGTTCAAAATCTCCTCCATGTCGCTGCTGATCATCAAAATCACCGTGCCGCCGTCGGCGAGTTTCCGCATGAGCCGGTAAATTTCCGCCTTCGCGCCGACATCAATGCCGCGCGTCGGCTCGTCCAGGATCATCACCTTCGGCGTCATCGCCAGCCATTTGCCGAGCACGACCTTCTGCTGGTTGCCCCCGCTCAAATTCAGCACGCGCGTTTCAATCGTCGGGGTTTTGACTTTCAGCGAAGCCACCTGTTCCGCCGCGATTTTCCGTTCATGCCGGCGGTTGATGAGGCCGAAGCGGGAAGATTTTTCCAACGATGGCAGGCTGATGTTTTCACGAACGGTCATTTCCACAACAAGTCCTTCGGTCCGGCGGTTTTCTGGTGCCAGATAAATGCCGCTGTCAATTGCGTCGCGCGGTTTGGCGATGGAAAGTTTCTTTCCGTCGAGAAACACTTCCATTTGCGTCGACTCATCAACACCCGAAATAGCCCTGGCCATTTCCGACCGGCCGGCCCCGACGAGACCGGCGAAACCGAGAATTTCCCCCCGCGCCGCATCAAAGGAAACGAATTTGCCCGGATGCAACGACGAAGTGGCGTGACGCACCTTGAAAAAGCCTGGTGCTTTTGTGCCCTTGGGCTGGACGTAAAAATTTTTTATCTCGCGCCCGACCATCAGGTTCACCAGCTTGTCATGCGAGGATTCTTCGTCTGTCAGCTCACCCGCGTTTTTGCCGTCGCGCAGAACGACTACGCGGTCGGCACATTCTTCGATCTCGCCGAGCCGGTGCGAGATGTAAGCGACGCTGACGCCCCGTCCGCTTAATTCACAGACGAGTTCGAGCAGGCGTTTTGTCTCAGTCAACGTGAGGCTGGAGGTCGGCTCATCCATGATGATGAGCCGCGCATTGAGCGAAAGCGCCTTGGCAATTTCGACCATCTGCTGCTGCGCGATGGACAAATCGTCAAGCCCCTTGCGCGTGGCAACTTCCAATCCAAGCTGCTGGATGAATGGCACCGTGTCAGCGTGAATTTTTTTCCGGTCTATCAGGCCCAGCGCGTTCCTGGGTTCACGGCCGAGAAAAACATTCGCCGCCACGTCGAGGTTGCCGAGAATGTTTAATTCCTGATGAATAAAGGCGATTCCGCGTTTGATGGAATCGTTGACGCCGTTGATTTTGAGCGGCTGGCCGTCCATGAGAATTTCCCCGGCGTCGGGCTGATACACGCCGCCGAGGATTTTCATCAAGGTGGATTTACCCGCGCCGTTTTCGCCGCAGATGGCGACAACCTCGCCGCGCCCAATGGTCAGGCTGACGTTGTCCAGAGCTTTGACGCCGGGAAATCCTTTGGAAATCCCGCGCATTTCGAGCAACGGCGCGCTGGTCGTCACGGAGTTGTTCAACTTAATTGCCGAGAATTTTTTTCACTTCGACCTGATAATCGGCGATGTTGTCCTTTTTGATGTCGCGCGCCGGAATAAAAATTTTTCCGCCCAACTGCGACTTGTCGCCTTTGAGATATTTTTCCATGCGGGTGACGGACTGCCGCCCGAACTCAAACGGGTTTTGGACGACGGTGCCATAAATATCGCCTGCAGCAATGCCTGCGAGCGTGTCGGCTTCATCATCGAAGCAGACGATTTTCACCTTGCCGGTCTTGCCCGCGCCACGGACGGCGTTCAAAATCGCCGGCCCGTTGTAATTCCACAGGCCGACGAGGCAGGCGATGTCGGGATATTTCACGAGCGTGTCCTCGGCGTTTTTCTGCGCGCGGACAGCGTCGGTGTCGTCCGTGCGGGTGTCGAGGATGTGGACGTTCGATCCCTCCAGCGCCTTTTTGATTCCGCTGGCGCGCTCGACTGCGTTTTGCGCGTCACTGTGGCCGACGAACAACATGATGTCTCCGCCGTTGGGCAAACATTCCTTGATCATTTTGCCGGCCTCTTCGCCCGCCGCCTCGTTGTCAGTGCCAATGTAGGCGACGCGCTTGCTCGCCGCCGCGTCGCTGTCGCAGCAGACCAAAAGCGTCTGGGCGGCGATTTTGTTCAGGAAATCCGTCTGGTTGTCCGGGTCGTTGACGCTCACGGCGACGCCGTCAACGCCTTTGGCCACGAGGTCGTCGAGAATCTGCCGTTGCACGGCTGAGCTGCCGTCCTGCGTGATGCGAAAATCCACGTCCACGTCGCCCAATTCTTTGGCTGCCTGATCACAACCCGCACGGGCGAAGGACCAGAAATTCGCCGCGTTGTTGCTGACAAAGGCGAGTTTATATCGTTTGGCGGACGTGGCGCCGCCAGCGGGAGTCATAATGTTTTCATCTTTTTTGCCGCAGCCGGAAACAAGTCCGGCTATGCAAATCGCCGTGAGAAGGAGTTGGAATTTTTTCATGTTTTGATTTTGGTTGTGGTGAATTTTTACTTTGTGCCAAATTTGTAAATGATGGTGTTGTGGTAGGTTTCGCCCGGCTTCAACTCGGTCGTCGGAAACTCCGGATGGTTCGGCGAATCGGGAAAATGCTGCGGCTCCATGGCCAGGGCGTCGCGGAATTTGTAAACCCAGCCGCCCTTCCCGGTGAGGGTGCCGTCCAGGAAATTGCCGGTGTAAAACTGCATTCCGGGCGAGGTCGTCCAGACTTCCATGGTGCGGCCGCTGGTGGGTTCATAAACACGCGCGGCGAGGCTCAATTCGCCCGGCGCAGTCTTGTTCAGCACCCAGTTGTCGTCGTAACCGTTGGCAAATTTGATCTGCTCGTCATTCGTCTCGTTGATCCGGGAGCCAACGGCCGTCGGCGTGAGGAAGTCAAATGGTGTTCCCGCCACCGGACGCAGTTCGCCGGTCGGAATTAGCGTGCTGTCCACCGGCGTGAACTTGTCGGCGTTGATATAGACAATGTTGCCAAGAATGTCGCCGCTGCCCGCGAGGTTGAAATAGGAATGATGCGTGAGGTTGATAATCGTGTCCTGGCTGGTTGTGGCCGTGAAATCCAGGCGCAACGCATTGTCCTCCGTAAGCGAGTAGATCGCGGTGACGGACAGCGTGCCCGGATACCCTTCCTCGCCGTTCTGGCTCACATAAGTCAGGATCAGCGACGGGCCGTGCGCCGTTGGCAGCGGACGCGCCGTCCACACGACCTTGTCGAAGCCTTTCAGCCCGCCATGCAAGGTATTCACGCCGTTGTTCGTCGCCAACTGGTAAGTGACGCCGTCCAGAGAAAATTTCCCCAGCGCGATGCGGTTGCCGTAACGGCCGATGAGCGCGCCGAAATACGGGCAGTTTTTCACATAGTTGTCGGCCACATAACCGTCCAGGCTGTCGAAGCCGAGCACGACATCGCCGTAATTGCCGTTTTTGTCCGGCATCGTGAGCTTCTGCACAATTCCACCGTAGGTCATGATGTGCGCCTCGGCACCCTTGGAGTTTTTTAGCGTGTAGATTTCAACGGGCGTGCCGTCCGGCGTTTTGCCAAAATCGGCCTTGGTGATGGAGGAGCCTGAATGTGAGGTGGACATGGCCGCGCAGCCTACAAGAAATGCCGCGCCTAGTCCAGCCATTGCCAATGTGGTGAGTTGCATTATTTTCATGGTGGGTTTTGTTTGTTTATTGTTGGCCGTAATACGCTCCCGGCCCGTGTTTCCGCAGGAAATGTTTGTCCAGCAACACCGGTTGCATCGGCGGCGTCCTTGGATTGATGCGCAATGTCTCGCTGTTCAGCCGCGCGATAAATTCCAAAACGCTCGCATTGTGAACCGCGTCGCGGGCATCCTTGCCCCAGGTGAACGGCCCGTGGCTCGCCACCAGCACAGCCGGGTGTTGCATAGTATCCACTTTCTTGAACGTCTCCACGATGACGTGGCCGGTGTTCGCCTCGTAATCGTTTTTGATTTCCGCCGGCTTCATCTTGCGCGTGCAGGGCACCTCGCCATGCCAGTAATCCGCCTGCGTCGTGCCGCAGGCCAGCAGCGGTTTGCACGCCTGCGCCCAAGCCGTCGCGTAAAGACTGTGCGTGTGGACAACGCCGCCGATGTTTTGGAACGCACGATAAAGCACAAGATGCGTTGGCGTGTCGGAACTCGGCTTGAGATCACCCTCAACAACTTTGCCGTTGGGGAGCGAGACGACGACCATGTGTTGCGGCTTCATGCCGGCGTAAGGCACACCGGATGGCTTGATGACAACAAGACCCTGTTCGCGATCAATGCCGCTGACGTTGCCCCACGTTTGGATGACCAGACCTTCCTTGACCAAATCAAGGTTTGCCTCGCAGACCTGGCTCTTCAATTCCTCAAGCATCGGGATTTGCAAATTATTTCCGAACCCGGTTGCGGATGTCAATTAAATCCTTCATCACGGCGTGCAAATTTCCGTGCCACTCGCGCGTGCCAAACGCCTCATGCAATATTTTGTAAATCGGATACAATTCCCGGTAGACCGCGTGCGCTTTCGCGTTTGGGTTGTAAACTTTCGCCTTCAAGCCGGTCATTTTCCTTTGCGCCGTGGCGAAATCCTTGTGCGCGCCGGCCACCACCGCCGCCGCGATCGCCGAACCCAAAGCGCAGGTCTGCGCCGAGCGTGAAATCTTCATCGGTCGCCCCGTCACGTCCGCGTAAATCTGCATCGTGATGGCGCTCTTTTCCGCGATGCCGCCGCAGTTGACCACCTGTGAAATTTTCACGCCGTATTCCTCGAACCGGTTGATGATGGTCAGCGCGCCGAACGCCGTCGCCTCGACCAGCGCGCGGTAAATTTCCACCGGCGTCGTGTATAGCGTCTGGCCGACCAACAGTCCCGTGAGCCGCTGATCCACCAAAATCGTGCGGTTGCCATTGTTCCAATCCAGCGCCAGCAAACCGCTTTCGCCGGGCTTCAATTTCAGCGCCGCCGCGTCCAGTTCCTGGTGCGACAACGGTTTTTTTCCGCCGGGCCGGACGTAATTGACCCACCAGTTGAAAATGTCGCCCACCGCCGACTGGCCGGCTTCGAGTCCGAAATATCCCGGCAACACGCTGCCATCCACGATGCCGCACAGACCGGGCACATCCGCGAGAGTTTGATTGTTCGGCGAAATCGCGATGTCGCAAGTGCTGGTGCCGATGATTTTCACCAGCGTTCCCGGTGCCACGCCCGAACCGACCGCGCCAAGATGCGCATCGAACGCGCCGACGGCCACCGGAATTCCAGCCGTCAATCCGGTTTTCTTCGCCCAGCCTTCAGTGAGTCCGCCAGCGGATTTGTCAATCGAGTGAACGCGCGGAGTGAGGCGATTGCGAAGCTGCGCGAGCTTTGGATCAAGTTTGCCCAAAAATTCTTCGTCGGGATAACCGCCCCATTTCGCGTTCCACATCGCCTTGTGACCGGCGGCGCAAACGCCCGCGATAAATTTTTCCGGCGCAAGCGTGCCAGTCAATTCGGCGGGAACAAAATCAGCAAGTTCAATCCACGAATGCGACGCGCTGAAAACTTCCGGCGCGACGCGCAGGCATTTCAAAATTTTGCTCCAGAACCATTCGCTCGAATAAACGCCGCCGCATTTGTCGAGAAATTGCGGACGCATTTTTTTGGCGAGCGCGGTGATCTCGGCGGCTTCGGTGACGCCGGTGTGATCTTTCCAAAGCCATGCCATCGCCGCCGGATTGCCGGCAAATTTTTTCTGGAACGCGAGCGGCTGGCCGTTTTCATCCACGGGCAATGGCGTGCTGCCGGTCGTGTCCACGCCGATGCCGATGACCTGGCCGGCGCTGAAACCTTTCACGGATTTCTTCGCCGACGCCAGCGCCTGCTTGATGGTGATTTCCGCGCCGCCGACGTAATCTGCCGGATGCTGCCGCGCGAGATTCGGGTCACGCGACAAGATCACGCCCGCAGTGCCGTGGGCATAATTCCAGACCGCCGACGCGATTTCCGCGCCGTTGGCGACGTTGACGACGAGGCAGCGGACGGAGTTCGTGCCGTAATCCAAGCCGAGTGTGTATTTTGCCGGCATAAAATTTAATTTGCAGGTGAAGCGACGCCGGACTGCGCCTTCCAATCAGATTCGGAAATCACTTTCCAATAAACCGAGTAACGTTCGTGATGCACCTGGTAAAATGGAATCAATGTGATGTCCTCGGGCTGCCCGATGCCGCTGGTGCGAAACATCAGTTCCTTGCCGGAAACTGGTTTGACGTGCTTCAGCAGGTTCGCGGCGGTCGTCACCAGCACAGGCACCGCCGGATCCTGCGTTCTGTTAAGCTGGTTTTGGTCCCGGATAAAAACATTGGGCATATTATTGGTGCCCAGTTCGCCTGCCAAAACAACCGGCCCGTAAAGCAGGGCGACTTCGTTTGTGGTGTTCGGCAGAAATTCCGTGTGCAAGTTCATCGGCAGTTGGATTTTCACCGTGTCGCCGTCGCGCCATTCCCGGTCAATCGCAAAATAGCTGCCGGGAGCGGATTGGATTTTTTGGCTTCTGCCGTTGATTGAAACTTTGACCCCATCAGTCGCCCATTCGGGATGCCGGATTTTCAGCGCAAATTTCTGCGGGCTTTTGGTTGTGATTTTGAGGGTGGTCGTGTCGGTTTCAGGAAGTTGAGTTTCCTGCCGGACGGTGACATTCTTTTCAGTCCAGTTGAGTTCCGACGCAATGAATAAATTTACGAACAGGGAATCGTCCGTGTGGAAATAAATCGTGTCGCCGTATTTGGAATGATTTTCCATGCCCGTTCCGACGCAGCACCAAAAGGAATTGTCCGGCGTCGAATAGACCTTGAAATGCCCCGGCTTGAGCGACATGAAATAAGTGAACATGTCCGTCTCCGGGTCTTGCGAGGCAAGGATGTCGTTGTAAAGCGCGCGTTCATAGAAATCCATCTTCTGCGCGTTCGGCTCCAGCGAGAACAATTCGCGTGTGAGCTTGAGCATGTTGTAGGTGTTGCACGTCTCGCAAGTGTCAGGGCTTAAATGCCGGTCAAACTGATTGGTCGGGAAGAAATGCTCGGTGTCACTGTCGCCGCCGATGACGTAGGAACGATCCAACGCGACCGAATTCCAAAATGTGTTCGCCATCGTCAAATATCGCGTGTCGCCGGTGAATTCATATTCGCGCGTCACGCCCATCAGTTTTGGAACCTGCGTGTTCGCGTGCAACCCGTTCAACCTGTCCTGCCCCTGTGCCAGCGGACCAAGCACCTGCTCGTGATTGAACGCGGCGGAAAGCGCGAGATAATTCGTGTTTCCGGTGACGGCATACAGGTTTGCCAGCGCCTCGTTCATGCCGCCCTGCTCCGTGTTGAGCGAACGCTGCATTTGCTCGTGCGAAAGGTTGTCCACGCGGAATTTCACCCAGTCGGCCATTTTTTCGGCGACCTGCAACGCCTGCTGGTTGCCGCACTGGCGGTTCGCCTCCAGCAAGCCGGCGAGAATTTTATGCAGCGTATACCACGGCGCCCAGACCTGCCTGCCCTGCTCCACGCGGTCAATGAACGATTCCGGGAATGCTGATAAATAACCTTCGTGAAAACCCGCCGCCGGAGAATTGCTCTGGCATTGCGCAAGCACGCCGACGATGTAATCCGCCCGCTGCTTGAAGCGCCCGTCGCCCGTGCTGGCATACATCAGCGAAACCGCAGAGAGATAGTGCCCGAGGGTATGTCCGCGCAATTCGCTGGTCGGCGATTCCCATCCGCCATACGGCCTCGCGCTGGACGGCAGTCCGACATTCAGCCGGAACATATGCAACAACCGGTCGGGATCAAGGCTCAACAAATACTTTTGATCCCCCAACATCGCGTCGCGGAACGGCCCGTCCAGCAGCCGCACATCCGTCAGCGGAAACGGTTCGGCGGCACGCGTCACCTTTGTCGTTTGAACATCCGACGCGGCCACGACAGCCAAGGCAGATGCCAAAAAAAATGCCGTTGCGGATCTGTTGAATTTCATAAGTCCAGGTATTTTCATAAGTTCAAGTATTTGAAACGCGGTTGGAATTTTCCAACCGCGCTTGCATTTGTATTTTCAGGAAACCCAGCCACTCTTGATACCGTAAGCGCAGTCGTTCCAGACGAGTTCCTGCTTGAACGAGCGCAGCTTCGTGTCGGCGTCAATCACGACAGCTTCAATGCCGGCGATGGCCGCGAAATCTTCGAGCATTTCCGTGGTGACGACCTGGCTGAAGCCGGTGTGATGCGCGCCGCCTGCGTAAATCCACGCCGCGCACGCGTCCTCGAAATTCGGACGGCACTTCCACACGGCCTGCGCCACCGGCAGCTTGGGCATCGGCTGTTCAGGCTTGACGACGTCCACTTCATTGATGAGCAGGCGGAAGCGGTTGCCGAAATCCATCAGCGCCGCATTCAGCGCCGGACCGGCGGGCGTGTTGAAAACCAGACGCGCCGGATCAGCCTTGCCGCCGATGCCCAGCGGATGCACCTGCAACGACGCCTTGCCATCCGCGATGCTCGGACAAATCTCCAGCATATGCGCGCCGAGCACGACCTTGTTGCCCGGCTGCAAATGATAGGTGTAATCTTCCATGAACGACGTGCCGCCTTTGAGTCCGCTCGCCATGACTTTCATCGCGCGGAGGAGCGCGGCGGTCTTCCAGTCACCTTCTGCGGCAAAGCCGTAACCATCCGCCATCAGCCGTTGCGGCGCGATGCCCGGCAGTTGGACGAGTCCATGCAAATCTTCAAACGTGGTGGTGAAGCCTTTGAATCCGCCGTTCGTGAGAAACGCGCGCAGGCCGAGTTCGATGCGCGCGGCTTCGCGGACGGACTTGGCGCGCTTGCCGCCTTTTTTCAAATCGGCGGAAATTTCGTAAGTCGCCTCGTATTCCTTGACGATGGCGTCAATTTCCTTTTCGGAAACTTCGTTGACGACCTTGACCAAATCGCCGACGCCGTAGCCGTTGACGGCGAAACCAAATTTAATTTGTGCGGAAACCTTGTCGCCGTCGGTCACGGCCACTTCTCTCATGTTGTCGCCGAAGCGGCAGAACTTCGCGGTCTGCCAGTCGGCCCACGCCGCCGCTGCGCGCGTCCATGCGCCGAGTTTTTCCTGCGTGGACTTTTCCTGCCAGAAACCGACGACGACCTTCCGGTTCAGCCGCATCCGGCTCCAGATGAAGCCGTGCTCGCGGTCGCCGTGCGCGGCCTGGTTCATGTTCATGAAATCCATGTCAATCGTCGCCCACGGGATGTCACGATTGTATTGCGTGTGCAAATGGGCGACCGGCTTGCGGAGTTGCTTGAGGCCGTTAATCCACATCTTCGACGGAGAAAACGTGTGACACCAGTTGATGAAGCCGATGCACTTGGGCGCGTTGTTCGCCGCCTGGCACAACGCCGTGATGTCGTCCGGCGTGGTCATCACCGGTTTGAAGACGACCTTCACTGGAATCGCGGCCACGGCGTTGAGCGCCTTGGCGATTTCCTGCGAATGTTCGGCGACTTTCTTGAGGGTTTCCGGGCCGTAAAGGTGCTGGCTGCCGGTGACGAACCAGACTTCGAATGATTTCATGTTAAGGTTCATATTATTTCTTATTTTTTATGGCGACGAGTCCGTGCAAAATTTCGCGTTGAAAATCTGCGGGACGAGGCCCATGCCGTGATGCTTGTAAAATTTCTCCTCGTGGCAGGTGACGATGCCCGCGCTTTCCTGCCCGCGATGCTGGAGCGCGTAAAGTCCATAGTAAGTCAGCTCGGCGGCGTTCGGATGGCCGAAATTGCCGAAGACTCCGCAATAATGTTTGGGATAATGTGGTTGAGTTTGCATCGCGCGCGTCGCTGAATTTTTGCAGACAAATGAATGTCGCGCAAGTCAGAAGCGGATTTGAAAATGCAATTGCCCGTCAGACCAGTTCAATTTTCAACTTTGTCAAATCGTTGAAATCATTTTCATCCAGCGTGATGATTTTTTCCGCGCCGGATTTTTCAGCGGCAACGGCATGAAGAAAATCATGGACGCGTCCGCCGCGAACGCCTTTAGATCGCGCGCGAGTCAATGCCGCCAAAACTTCATCAACTGATAAATCAACGAAATCCAAATCCTTGGCGAATTGCGCGACTGTTTGAGCCGCGTCATCTGCCGACAGACGAGCCTCAAGATTTCCCTTGGTCAACGACGAAAACACTTCCGCAAGCGAATGTGTCCGGGTGAAACCTCTTTCTTGATGCAGGCGCGCCCGCAAATTCCGGTCAATCCATGCTTCAACGATTGCAGAACTATCCCAATACGTTTTCATCGCGCGTCGCGATCTGCGCGAATCGCCGCCACAATTGATTTACGGCTGATTTTCACCGGGCACATCAAAAATCCTTCCTTCGTCCGCACCGGCTTGACCAACGGCGCTTCCTTTTCGACAAGCTCGACGATTCGGATGCTGCCGTCCGGCTGGGGCGAGGCGTCAAAGGCCGTGTTCGGGCGGAATAAATCCGCCGCCGTCAGCCGTCCGCGCGAATCTGCCACAAGTTTCATAATGGGATAATCCCACAGACGAGCGGAATGTGCAAGACGGAATGAAAATGGGCAATTGTTCCTAATTTCAAAATCAATCTTTGTCTATCCACTTTTTATAAAAAATTCCCCCCTACAACCGAAATAACCACAAAAAAAAGAATCCCAATCCAACCTCCGTGGCTAGCCGGATTACTGCCATCAATGAAAATTGCCAATAATGGTTTCATTCTTTTGTTTTTGAATTCTTTATGATGGCCACATTCAAATACGGCTTCAATTTTTCCGCCAGTTCTTCCGGCAGGCGTTTTGGTTTTTCGTCCAGCCCGGTGCAGACGTGGAATGTTTCCGCTTCGAGAATCAGTTTTCCGTCTTGATTCAAAATGCGGTGGCCGAAGTTCAGGCGCACTTTTTCAACGGCCGTCACCCAGACTTCAACCGCCAGCAAATCGTCGTAGCGCGCGGGAAATTTGTAGCGCAGCCGCGCCTCGATGACGGGAAAAATCATGTCGTTTTCTTGCCAGCGCAAAACCGTCGAGCCGAGCGAGCGGATGAATTCGCCGCGCGCGGCTTCGAGGAGATTGAGATAGCGCGAGTGGTAAATGTGGTTGCCGACGGTGCATTCGGCGTAGGTGACGCGGTGCGTGTGACGGAACGGGTTTGCCATGCGGCAAGTTTATGGTCCAGCGTCCGGAGTTCAAAGTCTTTTGCGCGCGCCGCTTTAATTGCGATTGGCAAAACAAGAACGGTTTGGTTGCAAACTTGAAATTTGATTTGCGTAATCGGCGTTCGCAGTTATGTTGCCAGCGTGGATTTTTTGCAAGCCGTCCTGCTTGCTTGTTTGTAATTTTACGCTACAATTTTTAATCATGGCCGTAACCAAAGTCAGTTCAACGGTGCATTTTGTCTCGCGCGGCTCGGCGGTGAGCGGCCGCCACGGTTCGGACAACGGCCGCTGGGTGCCGAACACGGACGTTTATTCCACGGAAACCGGCCTGGTCGTCAAGGTTGAGCTGTCCGGCATGAAAAGCGAGAACCTCGAAATCACAGCCGACGAAAACCGCCTGCGGATTTCCGGGACGCGCCCCGATGGCTGCCGCCCGCCGCATTGCACCTTCCTCGTCATGGAGATCAGCTACGGTCCGTTCGAGAGCGTGATTGAACTGCCGCAGGGCTTTGACCTCGGCCAGGCGAAGGCGGTTTATGTGAACGGCTTTTTGCGGATTGACGTGCCGCTGGCTCAACATTCAAATTCCAAGACGACCAAGGTTCCGGTCAGCGAAGGGAGTTAAGCCGGTTGCGCGTGAATCTTTTCCGGCGCTAGGCATCTAATAATTGTGGACACGACGACGACATCGCCGGAGACGGAGTTTATCAGCATCCTCGGCGCCTCAGAAAAATCGGAGGCGCCGTCGCGCATCTCCTCGCGTTCGCTGCCGGACAGCCTGCCCGTGCTCGGACTTTCCGACATCGTGATTTTTCCCGGCGCCATCGTGCCGCTGCTCGTCGAGACCGGGCCGAGCATCAAGCTCATTGATGACATCGTCGCGGGCGACCGTCTGTTTGGTGCGGTGCTGCAACGCAAGCCGGAAATCGCCGAGCCGCGGCCGGCGGATTTGCACGAGGTCGGCTGCGTGTCGCGCCTGTCGAAAATGGTGAAATTTCCCGACGGCACCGTGCGCGTGCTCGTCGAAGGACTTTGGCGCATCCGCCTGAAAACCTTCATGCCGCCCGTGCCGTTCCTGCGCGCGACCTACGAACTGCTCCGCGACGAAACTGAAAATTCCGTCGAGCTTCAGGCCATGCTCCGCAATGCGCACAAGCAGTTCGAGGAAATCGCCAAAATGTCCACCGCGCTGACCGACCAGGTCAAAATCGCCGCGCTCAACACCGAGCATCCCGGACATTTCGCCGATTTGATCGCCGCGAATCTGAATCTGCCGCTTGAAGAACGCCAGAAGCTGCTCGAAACCGTTTCCGTCCGCGAACGTCTCCGAAAACTTCTGCCGTTGCTCAACCGCGAACAGGAAGTTTTGACGTTGAGTTCAAAAATCCAGAGCGATGTTGCGTCCTCAATCGCCAAGACGCAGCGCGATTTTTTCCTGCGCGAACAGTTGCGCGCCATCCAGCGCGAACTCGGCGACAGCGAGCCGAGCGCGGGCGAGGCCAAATCGCTCCGCGAAAAAATTGACAAGGCCGTCCTGCCCGCCGAAGTCCGCAAGGCCGCCGAGCAGGAATTGGAACGCCTTCAGCAAACGCCTCCGGCCGCCGCCGAATACGGCATCGCACGGAATTATTTGGATTGGATTCTCGCGCTGCCGTGGGAAAAATCCACCGAGGACAAATTGGATTTGAAGGCGGCGGAAAAGATTTTGAACGAGCAGCATTTCGGCCTCACCAAAGTCAAGGACCGCCTGCTCGAATTTCTAGCCGTCATCAAACGCCGCAAGGAAATCAAAGGCCCGATCCTCTGCCTCGTTGGTCCGCCCGGTGTCGGCAAAACTTCCCTCGGCAAAAGCGTGGCCGACGCGCTCGGCAGAAAATTCGCGCGCATCTCGCTCGGCGGAATGCGCGACGAAGCCGAGATTCGTGGCCATCGCCGCACTTACGTCGGCGCGATGCCCGGACGGATTATTCAAACGCTCCGTCGCGTTGAGAGCCGCAATCCCGTAATTCTTTTGGACGAATTGGACAAAGTCGGCGCGGATTTTCGCGGCGACCCGGCGGCGGCGTTGCTCGAAGTTTTGGATCCCGCGCAAAACCACACCTTCACCGACCATTATCTCGACCTGCCATTTGATTTGTCGCGCGTGCTTTTCGTCGCGACCGCGAACTGGCTTGAGCCGATTCATCCCGCGCTCCGCGACCGGCTGGAAGTCATCGAACTGCCGAGCTACACCGAATCGGAAAAATTGGAAATCGCAAAACGCTATCTCGTCCCGCGCCAGATCGAGGAACACGGGCTTACGAAGAAGGACGTGAAATTTTCCGACGCCGCATTGCGCGGACTTATCCGCAGTTACACGCGCGAAGCCGGCGTGCGCCAGCTCGAACGCGAAATCGCCGCGCTTGCGCGCAAGGCCACGCGCAAAATCATTTCCCAAAACGGCAAGGCCGTGACGCTCAAGCTCGACGCGAACGGATTGGAAAAATATCTCGGCCACGCGCCATTCATTTCCGAAAGCGCGGAAAAAATCACCGAATACGGCATCGCCACCGGCCTCGCATGGACGCCCGTCGGCGGCGAAATTTTATTCATCGAGGCGACGCGCATGCGCGGGCGCGGCGGATTGCTTTTGACCGGCTCGCTCGGCGACGTGATGAAGGAAAGCGCGCAGACGGCGGTGAGCTATCTGCGTTCGCAGGCAAAAAAACTGGATTTGGATTTGAGCGACCATGGAAAATTCGATTTGCACATCCACGTTCCGGCGGGCGCGACGCCGAAGGACGGGCCGAGCGCTGGCGTGACGCTGGTGGTGGCGCTGGCGTCGCTGCTGGCCAGGCGACGTGTGCGTTCGGACACGGCGATGACGGGCGAGATCAGCCTGCGCGGCCGCGTGCTGCGCGTCGGCGGCATCAAGGAAAAAGTCCTCGCGGCGTCGCGGTTCGGCGTGAAGCAGGTGATTTTGCCGGAGGGAAACAAATCCGACTGGCTGGACGTTCCGGCGGAAGTGCGCGGGAAACTGAAAGTGCATTTTGTGCGGCAGATTTCCGAGGCGATCCAGCTCGCGCTGGAAGCGAAATGAAATTCAATTTTCAAGGTGGGGCGAGCGTTCCCGCGAGCCGCTTTTTGAAAATGTCCGCCACGGCTCGCGGGGACGCTCGCCCCACCAAATTTGTTTTGCCGTTTCTGGCCGGAATATTTTTGTTTGCGGCATTTGGCGCGACGGCGGAAACGACGAATGATTTGTCCGACGCGGAAATTCAAGGGCAGCAACTTGCGCAAAAGATTTTAGAACAAGTGCCGACATCTGATTTCACGAATTCTGGCACTTTGAACATCAAAGACTCGAAGGGTGTCCGTTCAGAGATTCCAGTTGGGTGTAAAACCATTATCACTACGACAAGTTGGCAAACTATTTATACAGCGAGCCGGACGAACCAATATGAAACTCTTCGGATCATTCATGCGACCGACCAATCAAATTCTTATTTTTATGACACAAATGATCCAGTTCCAATCTTGGGCGACATTCCGGTGCTAGGCCATTTGTTTAGGAGTCCTCAAAAATTATCCGATGCGGAAACAATGTCTTCATTTGCTAATTCAGATTTTTGGATCGCCGATTTAGGCCTGGAATTTTTCCACTGGCCGGGACAGAAGATTTTGAAAAGGGAAAACAGTCGCGGCCGCGTTTGCAAAGTCCTGGAAAGCACGAATCCAAATCCGTCCACGAACGGCTATTCGCGCGTGGATTCGTGGATTGACGAGGAAACGCTCGGCATCGTGCAGGCTTATGCTTATGACGCGCAGGGCAAGAAGCTCAAGGAATTTTATCCGAAGGATTTCAAAAAAGATGCGAACGGCCAGTGGCAGGTCGGAATGATGGAAATGGACAACGTCCAGACCGGCTCGCGCTCGCGGATTGAATTTGATTTGAAGAAGAATTGAAGGAATCGCTGGTGGGGCGAGCGTCCTCGCGAGCCGTGGCGAACATTTTCAAAAAGCGGCTCGCGGGGACGTTCGCCCCACCGATTGCAGCGCACTTGACTTCAATTTGCCGCCGCTTCACGCTTTGCGGCTGGTTATGAAAATTGGGTTTCAAAAAATATTCCTGACAATTTGCCTCGCCGCATTTCTTGCGGCGCGAAGTTTTGCCGCCGAAACCAATTCCATTTCTTCCACGAACGCCGACTCTGTAGCGAACAGCCTTGTGCAATTGCAGGCGCAGTTGCACGCGGCGCAGTTGCAGATCGAGCAGGGCCGCGAGGAAAATTCCGCGCTGGCGCAAAGCAATTCCGACGCGATGAACGCGCGCATCGCGCAATTGGAACAGGCCATTTCCACGCAGCGCGCCGGCGACGCGGAAGTCGCGCGGCGGACGCAGCAACTGACTTTGTATCTCATCGGCTCGTTCGGATTTGCGGGTTTGGCAATTTTGCTTTTGATGGGATATTTCCAGTGGCGCGCGTTTTCGCAACTGGCGCAAACTTCTTCGCATCACGCCGCGATGCTCGAAGCGGGCGAAGGCGTCCATCAACTCGCCGCGCCGGGCCGCGCGACGGTGGAAACTTCCAACGCGCGGCTGCTCGACGTGGTCGGGCGATTGGAAAAACGGATTCTGGAACTCGAAGGCGGCGGACGTTTGCTGGCTGAACCGCCGGCGAAATCAAATGATTTGCTTGCGGATGGTCAAAAATTTCTCGACGCAAATGAGCCGCAGAAGGCGCTGGAATGTTTTGAAAAATTTCTGGCCGTGCAGCCGCAAAACGGGGAGGCGCTGGTGAAAAAAGCGTCGGCGCTGGAAAAACTTGGCCGCGCGGACGAGGCGCTGGCGTTTTGCGACCGCGCGATTTCCACCGATGCCTTGCTGGTCACGGCGCATTTGCACAAGGGCGGTCTGCTCAACAAGCTGGGGCGTTACGAGGAATCTTTGAAGTGCTACGAACAGGCGATGCTGGTCCAGGATAAAAAATCCGCTTCAAAATCGTAGGAGACGACGTGAGGAGTCTCTGATTTTTGATTTGAGTCTCGTTACCCCGACTCCTACGGGAATCTTTAATTGAAATTAACCCGGCTATTTCCGACGCGCTCTTTTTCAATCTGTTCGCGCAACAGGTCAATTTTCATTTTCAGCAGTTCGCGGTTTTCCTTCGACTGTTCGCCGAGTTCCTTTTCCAGTTCGGAAATCCGTTGTTCGTAGGCGCGAAGGCGTTCGAGCAGCGGCGTTTGAACCTGCTCCAACCGGCGCGCGAGTTCGGTAAGTTCGGCGGCGGCGTTGTGCTGCGCGGCGAGAAGTTCGCGGCGTTGCGCGGCGAGTTCCTGCACGACGGCGCTCTTAAGCGCCTCGGTCAAATGCGGCGCGAGTGTGGATTGCAGTGAATTCAAAAGCGTGTTGACGCTCGGCGGCGGGAGCGGCTGCGTTTTGGCGTTGAGGATTTTTGCGATGAACTGCTCGGCGTCGCTCGTGCCTTCTCGCCCGCAAGCGGGGCAAAAAACGGGCACGGGCATCTTGCCGCCGACAGGCTCAACGTCAAAGGCGTATTTCTGGCCGCAGCCGCAGATGATTTTGACTGGAATCACGCTCACCAGAGAAATGATTTTTGTTCGCCGAGCAATGTGTCGCCGTTCCAGAGTGTGACGCGCCACGCTACGACTTCGCCGAAATTTTTGTAATCGTCGCCGCCGAGTGTCAGCGAAGTCCAGCTTCGGAAAAATCCCGGCGTGACTTCGGTTTCCAAAACAGTTTGCTTTGGCAATCCGCCCGCGCCGATGCCGCGAAGTTCGGCGCGCAGTTTTAATTTGTCGGTTTTCGACGCCTTCCACAAAACGTCGAAGCGGATGGCGGAGATTTCGTTTGTGTGCTGGCGCAAATAAAACTGGTAGGCGTCGCGGTCGAAGAGGCTGGGCGAAACGGCGTCGTGGCCTTTGAGGTCGAGAAACAGCGGCAGGACTTTGACGACACTGCCTGTCACGGTGTCAGCAGCGAACGCCGCCGACAGCGAGCCGAGCAAAAGCAGAATCATCAATAGCCGACGCATGATTGAACAATAATGAGTCGCGGCACAAATTCAATCCTGATTATTTGAGGCTTTGGCGCAAGATCATTTGGAGAGCGTGGGTTGAAGCTTCAGCAGGGCCTCGCGCCGCGAGATTGCAATATGGGCATCCACGCGCAACGCCGCAAATGCATCGGCGAGGAGCTGGATAAACCGGTTGATGGTCGCGATGGTCATGGTGGCCACACAAAGTTAATTGATTGATGCCGACCTCATCTCCCGCCATCGCGGTGGACACCAGCCAGTTCGCAGCCCCGTCACGCAGCATGTCGTAAAGCCCAGCGTTGTTGAGCAGATTATCTTTCTTGCCGCCTTCTCACAAATAAAAACAGTCCTGCAAATCTGTAGATATTTTTTACGAATCGCGCCGGTGTTAATTTTGGCTTTCTCAAAACGGTTATCGCTGATATGGTGTCAGGACTATTGGTGGCCGATGTGGCGGAATTGGCAGACGCGCTAGACTCAAAATCTAGTATCCGTGAGGATGTGTGGGTTCGACCCCCTCCGTCGGCACCAACAAATCAATGTGTTTGTGAACTTGTATGACTTTTGGGGACAAATTGGAGGCAGTTGAAGGGTGAAAACGGTCAGGCACTAGAGCGCAAGCAGGCAGAAAAACACTCGTTTGATAATCCGGCGCGGCAGCGTTGAGGCTGCCGCAGGTCGCCCGCGAAGCTAAAGCCAACAATGACCATCACCCTTTTCATCCCGTGCTTCGTGGACGCGCTGTTTCCGCGCGCGGGCATCAGCATGGTGGAAATTCTGGAACACCTCGGCCACAAAGTTGTTTGTCCCGAAGAAATCGTCTGCTGCGGCCAGCCGCCGTTCAACTCCGGCTATTGGGACGAGGCGCGCGCCGTCGCCGTGAAAGTTTTGGCGCAATTGAAAGACGCGGAAGTCATCGTCATCGGTTCGGGTTCGTGCGGCGCGATGTTGAAGAATTTTTATCCCGAACTTTTCAAAGACACGCCGCAATCGGAACTGGCGAAACAAATCTCGGCGCGCACCTGGGAATTTTCCGAATTTCTCGTGAAGAAACTCGGCGTGACCGATCTCGGCGCGAAATTTCCGCACAAGGTCACGTTTCACGACGGCTGCCACGGCCTGCGCGAACTCGGCGTGAAAAAATCGCCGCGCGAACTGCTCGGCCACGTTCGCGGCCTGCAACTCGTCGAGATGGCGGAGGTCGAGACGTGCTGCGGTTTCGGCGGCACGTTTGCCGCGAAGTTCCCGATGATCTCCACTGCGATGGGCGAAGTGAAATGCGCCGCCGCCGCCGAAACCGGCGCGGAATATATCGTATCAAACGATTCGAGCTGCCTGATGCACTTGCAAGGCCTGCTCTCGCGCCAAGGCAG
>Ga0207933_1000631_pt1 | contig 32937 bp, 17 predicted proteins | sample NGESurdeep092012_4_FD_184488 | JGI IMG/M metagenome (GOLD analysis project Ga0207933, IMG submission 184488) | Arctic peat soil microbial communities from Barrow, Alaska - NGEE Surface sample F53-3 deep-092012 (SPAdes) | ecosystem: Environmental > Terrestrial > Soil > Wetlands > Peat ... | reverse complement strand
CCCGCGTCGTCCATGAAATGGCAAAGTCGATGCCGCCCACCTGCTTGCGCAGCTCGCTTACCAGCGTGCTCTTGCCCGAACCAGATGGCGCCGAAATGATAAATAGAATGCCTGCCACGTATCTTGATCCCTCTCTATCAGCTATCTTCGTTTCACGTTTCGCGTTTCGTGTCCCGTGTTCCCTGTTCTCTGCGCCTCGTTGCCGCCTTCTTGTTCCCTCGTTCCCTTGGTCCCCGCTTCATTCCACGTTCTGAACCTGTTCGCGGGCCTTTTCGATCTCCGCTTTCATAGCCAACCCCAACTCTGTAATGCGCGTGCCTTTCCCGCTGACGCCTGCAGTCTTCGAGAGCAGAGTATTGGCTTCGCGATTCATCTCCTGCAGCAGGAAGTCGAGCTTCTTCCCTGCCTCGCCGCCTGCGCCGAGCACTTCGCGAAAATGCTCGATGTGCGTAGTCATCCGCGCCAGCTCCTCGCTGATGTCGCTGCGTTCCACAAGGACGGCAACTTCCTCCAGCACTCTTTGCTGATTAAACTCCGGTCCCACTGCGGCGGTGAGCCGCTGTGTCAGGCGTTCCTGGCAGCGTTGCTCAATCTCCGGACGAAGCTCGGCAATGCTGTCCGTCGCGGCGGCAAGCCTATCCAGCGTACCGCGCAAAATTCCCGCCAGCGCCTCGCCCTCCCGCGCGCGCATGGCCTTCAATTGATCCAGCAGCGGAACCATTTGCTCCACTACGCTTGCCGCCAGCGCAGTCAGATCGACGCTGTTGCGATCCTCGGCCTGCAATGCGCCAGGCAGGTGCAATGCAGCATTCAAGTCCGGCTCGCCCTTCAGGTTGTGCTCGCGGCACGCGGCCTCAAAGGCTGCGAGATAGCCGGAGATCAGATCGCGGTTGTAGCCCGCCTTTGTCTGGGAAGCACGATCGACTGACAAGGTCAGATCGACATGGCCGCGGATGAGATTCTCCTTCAGCACCCGGCGCAGTTCCATCTCCTGCGCTTCAAGGCCGTTCGGCAGGCGGAATTGCAGATCGAGAAAGCGGTGATTCACGGTCTTCACGGTGAGCGTATAGCTGAGCTGCTCCTCGCCGCCAAGTGGCACGTGAACCTGCACCCGCGCAAACCCTGTCATCGATGAAATGGCCATGCTTACTCCTTCGCGCCCGTGGCGAGCGCTGCCCTTTCATCGAACGACAGATACATCAGGTTCGGATCAGGGGTTTGTGTCGCGGCCAGATCCAGCGTCTCGGGCAGGTCCATGAATTGCAGCTGATAAAGCTTCTGGTAGGTGGCAGAAGAGTTGAGCAATTCGTCATGCGTCCCAATGGCAGTGATGCGGCCGCTTTCGAGCACCGCAATACGGTTAGCGCGCCGAATGGTGGAAAGACGATGCGCGATTACAACCACGGTGCGGTTCTGCATCAGGTTGGCCAGCGCGGTCTGCACCAGGGACTCGCTTTCAGAATCAAGCGCCGACGTAGCCTCGTCAAGAATGAGTATCGGCGCGTTCTTGAAGATGGCGCGCGCAATCGCCAGCCGCTGGCGTTCTCCGCCGGACAGCCGGAAGCCCTTCTCGCCAATCATCGTCAGGTAGCCGTGCGGCATGTTCATGATGAAGTCGTGCGCCAGAGCATTGCGCGCAGCCTGATTCACCAATGCGGCTTTCGCGTCGGGCTGTCCGTACGCAATGTTGTTGTGTACGGTGTCGTTGAAGAGAATGGTTTCCTGCGTTACCTGCGCCACCTGCCGCCGCAGCGAGCCTAGCGTAAGATCGCGCAGATCGCGGCCGTCGATCAAAATCCGGCCCGAGGTCACATCGAAGAATCGTGGAATCAGATTCACCAGCGTTGACTTGCCAGCGCCGCTCGGCCCGACAATGGCCAGCACTTCGCCTGCGTTCACTTCAAGATCGACATTATGAAGAATCTGGTGCTCACCCTCGCCGGTCGAGTAGGAGAACCCGACATTTTCGAATTTGATGGCCTGGCGGAAGCGCGTGAACGTGGTCGCATGAGGACGCTCCACCACATCGTCCTTTACATCGAAGTAAGCGAAAATCGAGGCCGACGCGCCCATGGCTTGGTGGAAACTGTTGAAGTAACTGGCAAACTTGCGCACTGGATCGTAGAGCTTGAATAACGCGATGATAAAAGTGATGAAGACCGGAGCTGTCATGTGGCCAGTTTTAATCTCACTGCGGCCGATCCAGAGCAGCGCGGCGATGGCCACGGACCCGATCGTATCCATCAGAGGCGAACTGATCGATTGAACCCGGACGCTGTGCAAATTCGCGCGAAATAGGCGCTTGGCTGCATTCTTGAAGCGTAAAATCTCCCACAGCTCGGTATTAAACGCTTTCACAATGCGGTTTCCCGTCACGGTCTCGTGCAGAATGTTTTGAATCTCGGCCAGCTTGTCCTGCCCGGTTCGGGTGCGCGTACGGACTTCGCGCCCGATACGCCGCGAGGAGGTGATGACTACCGGGACGAACAGCAGCAGTGCCCAGCTCAGCCGTCCGCCCAGGAAAATCACGAGTGCGATCGTCGCCAGAAAGGTGAAAAATTGCTGTAGAAAATCGCCCAGGACTGAGCTGAGTGCTGTTTGCACGCGATCTACATCGTTAATAAGTGTCGAAAGAATCGTGCCCGTGGGATTCTGATGGAAGAACCGCGATGAGCGACGCATAACGGTTTCGTAGAGATGATTCCGAAGGTCGGTAATGGTGCCGAATCCCGCGTAGTTCACCAGGTACGTTCCGCAGTAGTCGCACAGCCCTTTCACCACCGTCGACCCCACCAGGGCAAGCGCGACCACATTCAGAACATTGTGAATGGGCAGCCATGCCGGAACCATCCGGTGGATATCGAACTGCCAGCGCGCCGACAGAGACGGAAACAATGGCAACGCTTCGGAATTGCTTTTGGGGTTTAGGACCACGCCAAGAATAGGCACGAACAGCGCCACGCGCAGAGTATCGAGCAGACCCACCGCTGCCAGCAGCAATACCCCGGGGAGCCATTCCAGCGTGTAAGGCAGCCCATAGCGCAGCAGGCGCAGGAAGTTCCTCATGCGGCGCGGCCCGCCCAGCGCGGTCTGCGCTTGATTCCCTGCTGTAAATGGATGCGGAAGTCCATCCCCGTATTGTATCCGCGCTGGAGGCGCTGCGCCTCGTCCGTGCAGGCCTGCGATCAAGCGCCGTGTATCTCGTCAGTTACGCTGGAGTTGACCGGTTTAAATCAATACGCTTTCAGGTCCACGATGGCCTTCAGAATATTCTCCGGCTGCGGCAGAATCGCATCTTCCAGCTTCGGCTGGTAGGCCACAAAAGTATCCATCGCGCCGATGCGCCGCACAGGCGCGTCGAGATCGTCAAACAGCTCATCGGCAATGCGCGCAGCAATCTCCGCGCCGTAGCCCCAGCTCAGCATGTCTTCGTGAGCCACAATTACGCGATTGGTCTTGCGCACTGACTCCGCGATCGCTTCCCAGTCGTACGGATTGAGCGTGCGCAGATCGATGATCTCGGTTTCGATCCGATGCTCGCGCTGCGCCCGCTGCGCCGCCTGCATCGCGCGCGGAACCAGCGCGCCATAGGTAACGAATGTCAGGTCTTTTCCGGGACGAACGATCTTCGCCTTCCCAAAAGGAATTGCGAAATCCGGACCCGGATACGCGGCGCGTCCGTAAGTCTCCCGGTAAAGCCGCTTGTGTTCGAGGAAAAGCACCGGGTCGTCGCAGCGAATGGCCGTGCGCAACAGACCGTTAGCATCGAGCGCGTTCGACGGGAAGACCACACGCACCCCCGGTGTGTGCGTGAACATGCTTTCGCCGGATTGCGAATGATAGATTGAGCCGCCGGTGAGGTATCCGCCGATAGGCACCCGCATGACAACAGGTGCCTCCCAAACGCCATTCGACCGCCAGCGCATCACCGACAACTCATTACGAATCTGATGCATAGCTGGCCAAATGTAATCAAAGAATTGAATTTCCACCACTGGCTTCATTCCGCGCAACGCATAGCCAATCGCGCGGCCAACAATGTTCGCCTCGGCCAGCGGCGAGTTGAATACCCGCTCCGATCCGAACTCGGTTTGCAGACCCGCGGTAAGCTTGAAGACTCCGCCCTTGCCTTTCACTTCAGAGAGCGCTTCGACGCGGCTGGCGTCGGCCACATCCTCACCGTAGACGACGATGCGCGGATCGTGCCGCATCTCGTCGCGAAGGCAGATGTTGATCAGCTCGGCCATGGTGCGCGTGCCTGCTCCCTTCGGAGCGTCTTCCGCATCTGCTCCATTCGTCGCCGCGCCGCTCGACTTTGCCGCGTCCGGCAGCTTCTCCGTGGCAAAAGCCGCGCTCGTGGGATCGAGATCCTCTGAGTAAACGTGCTCGGTGATTCCCTCCACCGCCGGCAATGGCGCTTCCAGCGCGCGCTCCGCGGCCTCGGCGGCTTCGCGTTCCAGTCGCCGTTCAATTTCGTCAATCTCCGCAACCGTCAGTATTCCTTCACCGACCAGCCGCGCTCGCATGCGCGCGATGGGATCGCATAGCATGTCCGCTTCCCGTTCGGCAGCGGTGCGGTAATTCTTGTCGTCGTCCGAAAGCGAATGAGAGTAAAGCCGCACGCAATGGCCGTGTACCAGCGCCGGCCCGCGGCCCGCACGGCAGTGTGCCGCCGCCTGCTGAAAAGCGCGCAGGCAGATTACGGGATCGTTGCCATCCACCTCGGCAAAGTGGAAGTTGGGGAAATTGGCCACCAGCCGGGAGATGTTTCCGCCCGGCGTGTTCACCTCGACAGGAACGCTTATCGCGTAGCCGTTGTCCTCCACGCAGAAGATCACCGGCAGTTTCTGATTCGACGCGGTGTTGATCGCCTCCCAGAACTCCCCTTGCGAGGTCGCGCCTTCGCCTACGCAGGCCAGCGAAACTTCATCAACATGGAATTCCACGTCGTGAAAAGCGCGATAATCTCCTTCCGACTTGGCCGTAATCTCCGGATGCTTGCTGAAGGCTCGCCCCGCTTCAGCGCAGCCAACAGCGTGCAGCAACTGAGTCGCGGTAGAAGATGAAGTGCTGACGATATGCAGCGGGCGGCTGCTCCAATGGGTCGGCATTTGCCGCCCGCCGCTGGCCGGATCGGTAGCAGAGCCAGTGGCCTGCAGCATCATGTCGAAGGGTGTCACGCCCAGCGCCAGGCACAAAGCCCGATCGCGATAGTACGGGAAGAACCAATCGTATCCCGGACGCAAGGCAAGAGCAGCGCCCACTTGCAGGGCTTCGTGGCCCGCGGCTGAAATCTGGAAGTATATTTTCTGTTGGCGCTTGAGGAGGATTTCGCGATCGTCCACCGCACGGGAGAGAAACATCAGGCGGTAGATCTCAACCATCTGTTGCGCGGTCAGTTCGCCCGAGGCCGGAAACGTTCCGGGCGCACGAGCCATGGAAATTGCCGCTTCCATTCCGGTCGACCCCCAATACAAAGCCTGAGCCAGTCTCTCCCGGCGTCACTCCTACCCAGCTTGCGCGATCATCGGAACGCGACGGCTCCGCAAATAGCCGATCCAGGCGTAGCGACTCCGGTCTCCCCGGAAGAATCTTCTCCCGGAAACAACCTCACCCGATTGTAGCAATTTGCAATGCCCTGGTGGGAGTGCTTGTGAATGCCCTAATTCGAGCCCCGCTGCGTGCCCCGGCCTTACCATCCAAACCATTGCGGCATATGCACTGGATCGCAGCTTAGTGGGTCGGAAATGGAATGGGGGCATCTGGGGTCGGCCCCATCTGTCCCACTCCGTCGGCCATCTTCTCTTTGACGTTGCGCGCCAGTTTCTCAATTTGGGCCATCTTGTTCAGCTGGTCCCATGTCAATGATCCGGTGTTGTTCGCCGCGATCTCGTCGGTCAACTCCATGGTCAGTTTAAGCAGCTTGTTGGTGTCGGAGATCATCTCCTTTTGGCGCTCCCGGTTCAGCGCAGTCAATCGCCGCTCCATCATCGTTGGATCATAGTCGCCAGTTGCAGGTTGGTCCGTCGGCATCGGAGTAGGACGGTTGATGATGTCCCGCGGAGGACCCGACTGGGAACGCACCGCCAGACCGGGGATGATGACAATCCCTATCGACAAGCCAAAGCTCCAAAAGAGAGATGGTGTCCACCCGCGCAATCGGCCGCTCTTCATCGCGTTTATCCCTTCACGCATTGTGCGCTCCTCGAAATAAGCCGCATGGCATTCCTCAGCTTTTCCCATTCGCAATTCTTAGCTTGTGGGCGTACTGCTCAATCTCGCTGGCTTTCAGGACCACCGTCACCGAAAGTGTGTCCGCGCTCGATTTATCGACAGCTTTTTTCAGGTCGGTCGCCATTTGCAGCAGGTCGGCACACTGATTGGCGATCTCCTGCTTTTGCGCATCCGCGGCCGTGGGCCCAGTTTGTTGTCCTGCTTGCTGCGCTGTTTGTTGCTTGTCCGGCTGTCCGGCCGCAACCGAGTTCGTCGCCTGGGTCCTCGCAGACGCCGCAGCCCCGGGCGGATTGATTGCGGGAAGAGGAAACGCCTCTTGCGCCTGAGTCTTGATCAACCCCAGGCCCATTACAACAAGCAGCGCGGAAATGCATCCAAGAGCAAAGAGCCACAGTTCCCTGCTTTGCGCCTGGCCGGCTTTGCGCTTCACGCTTTTGCGGCGGACTGCATTCATCGACCTCACCATTTCGGCTTGAATCGTAACTCAACGATGCTCCAGAGATTGTCTCAGGAATGTAAATTGCAATTCCGGCCAATCCTGCGCACAGTTTAGTCTAGAAAGTGGAGTTTTGGCATGTCTCTTTTTTCGTCGGCAGCGCAATTCGCACTCATAACGCGCTGGGGCTGGTTCCAGGAGGGTCGCTTCCTCGGCCGCGTCCTCGACGAGTGGATCTCCGACAGCCAGGAATTCATCCGCACCAGGCTGCCTCGCCTGGTTGTAATCGCAATCATCGCCTTTGTACTCAGCCGATTACTGCGCTTGGCTACCTCCCGAATGATCCACGTCTCTGAAAAGAGCGGCGCCGGCCTGGTACGTCGTGCTGAAGTCAGAACCATGGCCGGAGTCATCCGCGCCACTGGCCTCGCCATCATCGCCGTCATCGCGTTCCTGCAGGCGCTTGACTCCATGGGTTTCAATCTCGCCCCGCTGCTGGCGTCAGCCGGGGTCGCTGGCATCGCCATTGGGTTGGCCGCGCAAAACATCGTCAAGGACGTGTTCAACGGCATGCTGTTTCTGCTGGAGAACCAGTTCAACGTAGGTGACACCGTCCGTCTCGCTGGGCTCTCCGGCGTGGTTGAATCCATGACCCTGCGCAAGACTGTGGTCCGCGACGGCGACGGCACTCTCCATGTAATTCCCAATTCACAGATCACTACCGTGGCCAACCTAAGCGCCGAATTCTCCGTGGCCACAGTAAACGTCAGCGTAGACTTCTCCGCCAATCCCGACGAAGTGACGACGCTCCTCAAACAAATCGCGATGGACGTCCGCAACAGCGAAGAATTTAAGAATGTCTTTCTTCAGGACCCGCAGGTTCTGGGCGTTGACTCGGTAAAGGGCTCGCAAATGATCTTCCCGGTGGTGTTCAAGACCCTTCCCAATCAGCAATACGGCCCCGTGCGCGAATTCCACCGGGGCGTCCGCCTCGCCCTGGAAGAAAAACACATGCTCCCCGGCGATCCGAATCGCGTGTTCAATTCGGCGGGAGCGTCGGCTACGGGGGGACCCCGTCCCGAAGAAAAAGAGCCGCCGAAGCAGGACCCAACGACAATCAAGCAACCGGACGCGAATTTGTTCGGCAACGAATAGCCAGCATTTCGGCTCTACGACACTGGCGTCAGCGCCTGCAACAGCGCCTCTGCGTCGCTGACCGGCGGCAAACAAGTTCGCCCGAGGCAAACCAATGCCCATGCCGATGCTCCATCCGGCTTCGGGACCTGCAACAACGTCTCCGCCAACATTTCAGGCAGTTCGCCCGGAACCAACTTGGAAGGCTCAATCCGAATCACCGTTTTGTTCACGGCGAAGCGCGCCACGGCCGTCGCTTCCAGCCGATCTGCTTCCGGCCCTGAACCCACAATCACAATCTGCATCGGATCGAGCAACAACCGCTCGGCCGCCAGCCCGTAGCTCCCCGCATAAAGACCAAAATGCTCCACAATCCCCGCAAAATTGGCCAGAGTACCTTCCGCGATTCTCCGGTAATCTTCGCGCCCACTCAAAGCCTCCAGGCGCAGCAACGCCGTAGCCGCAATCGCATTCCCGGCAGGTGTCGGCGCATCCTGCAGCGGCTTGCGCCGCGCCGTCAAAGCGCCCAGCGGAATCTCCGCCGGCTCATCGTTCAGCGGCCCGGATGTATCGAAGAACCCTCCTCCGGACGCGTCGTGAAATTGCTCGATCATCGCGTCAGCTAGCTTGATCGCCGCCTTATAGAACTTCATCTCGCCGCTCGCCAGCCATCCGTCAACGCAGGCATTCACGGTGAACGCATAATCGTCCAGCGTGCCTGGAGCGCTCTCCCGCGGACGCAGTCCGTCAGGATAGGCAATCACGTGCTTCAGCGTCGCCGCTCCGCCCCATGCCTCGTCGAGCAGCCGATTGAGCGTAAGCAGCGCGAACTCCCGCGCCTTCTCATCTCGCAGCACAGTAGCCGCTTCCAGATAAGCCGTCACCGCCATCGCGTTCCAGCTTGTGTAGAGCGTGCGGTCAACGAATGGCACAGTCCGCGGCGCGCGCGCGGCGAGCAGCTTCGCGCGGGCTTGGTCGCGCAATTTGCGCAATGCGTCAAGACTCGCGTCCGGGCTCACGCCCATTTTCGCGGCCATCTCGGCCAGCTTCTGATTCACATGCAACACATTTTTCGCCGGGTTGTGATGCATGTCGCCCAGCGCGCCAATGTCCCAATACTTCGCGGCAAAATCGAGCTCTTCCCCGCTGAGAACCGCGCGAGCCTCATCCAGCGTCCACGTAAAGTAATCGCCATCGTCGTCCAGGCCCACATCCGCATCCTGCGAACCATAAAATCCGCCGCGCTCACGGTCGGTCATCGTCGCTTCCAGCCACGCTACAATCTCTCGCGCGATACCCAGAAAATCCTCGCGAACAAAACTCTGATAGCCGTGCACATAATTCCGCAGTAGCTCGGTATTGTCGTAAATCATCTTTTCGAAGTGCGGCACTCCCCAGTGTTCGTCCACGCTGTAGCGGTGGAAGCCACCGGCCAACTGATCGTAGACGCCACCGTGCGCCATCTTTTCGAGCGTCGTCACAAAAGCCTCTCGGGCGCCAACGTTGCCACGGTTCATAGCCACTTCAAGCAGCAGGTCGAGTGCCGCCGGATGGGGGAACTTGGGCTGCGAGCCGAATCCTCCATTGCGCGGATCAAATTGCGCAAGAATCGAACTGACAATTTTCTCCACGAGCTCCGGGCTCAGCGTTCCATTGCGGCCCGAGAAACTTTCGTTATGTTCGATGGCAGCCATCACGCTGCCGGCAGTTTCCAGCGCCTCATCGCGACGTTCGCGCCACACTTGCGCCATCGCCTGCAACACGCGCCCCATTCCTGGCCGCCCGTAGCGATCGTCGCGCGGAATATACGTGCCGCCAAAGTACGGCCGCCCGTCGGGCGCGAGAAACGCCGTCAGCGGCCACCCGCCCTGCCCGCTGATCGCCGACACCGCAGCCTGGTAGCGCGCATCCACATCGGGCCGCTCGTCGCGATCCACCTTTACGGCCACAAAAAGTTCGTTAATGAGCGCCGCAATCTCCGCATCCTCATACGATTCGCGGTCCATCACATGGCACCAGTGGCACCACACGGCCCCAATGTCCAGCAGGATCGGCTTGTCTTCAGCCTGCGCCCGCGCAAACGCCGCCTCGCCCCAAGCGTTCCAACGCACCGGCTGATGCCGCGCCGAGCGCAAATAAGAGGACGCCGAGTGTTCGAGTAGATTGTTTTCTGGGCCAGACTTGCTTTCACTCATGAACTGAGAATACAAGCCTCAAGCGCCGCGCATCGATCCAGCCCCGCGCTGAATCGTTTTCACCGAGGCCCGTATCATATATAGAAGAGAATCGATGGCCACTCAGAAAACTCACCCGCCACACGACAGCGCCGCAAACTCCAATCCCGTCACCATCGGCGTGCTCGCCCTTCAAGGCGACTACGAGGCGCACGCGCGCGCCTTCCGCAACAGTGGAGCGCGAATAGTGCTCGTGCGCAAACCCGAAGAACTGGCCGCGCTCGATGGCCTCGTATTGCCCGGTGGCGAATCGACCACGATGCTCAAGTTTCTTGAGAACGGTGGATTCCCGCACTCGTTTTTTGACGCGCTCGAAAAATTCGCCTCATCCAAGCCGGTATTTGCCACCTGTGCCGGATCTATTCTCCTTGCGAGCGAAGTTCTCCATCCAAAACAGCGAAGCCTCGGCGCGCTAGATGCCACCGTTGAGCGCAATGCTTACGGCCGCCAAATCGACTCGGCCATACTCACGCTCCCTACGAAGCTTCCCGGTGGCCCACTCGAGATGGTCTTCATCCGCTCGCCGCGCATCACCCGCGTTGGCGATGGAGTCGAGGTGCTCGCCCAACGCGACGGCCACCCAACACTTGTCCGTCAAGGACACCTGCTCGCCTGCACCTTCCACCCTGAAATGTCAGCCGACACGCGCGTGCAACAGTTGTTCCTCGAGATGGTTCGGGCACACAAGGCTCAGTGAGCGATCAATTCCCATCGTGGGGCGCCATCGCGACGGGAATCTTCTGCTTTATCTTCAGCATTTCGTCCCACGGATCATGCCGCAGCCGCGACTTCCATTTTGCGAAATCCAACAAATGAAATGAAGGCGGCTTAGCGGCGCTCAACTCGCTCCACCGCAGCGGCATGGCTACCGGCACGCCGCTTCGCGCTCGCGGTGAATATGGGGCCACCGATGTTGCCTCCCGATCGTTGCGAAGATAGTCGAGATAGATTCGATTCTTGCGCATTGCCTTCGTCATCTTCGTAACGTAAAGCTCGGGATTCTCCCTCTCAAGCTCGAGCGCGAGACCATGCGCGAATTCCTTGATTGCTGGCCACTCGTGATCCGGCCGAATGGGAACAACAACGTGCAGGCCTTTGCCGCCGGTGCTTTTCACAAAACTCACGAGCCCCAATTTCGTGAGCCTTCGTTTGAATTCACGCGCCGTTTCCGCCAGAGTTTTCCATCGGATTGCCGCGTCGGGATCGAGATCGAAGACAACGCGATCGGGATGTTCGAGCGATCCATTGTGCGAGCCCCAGGTATGAATCTCAAGCACGCCCATCTGGGCCAGCCCAATCAGCCCTTCGCTGGAGTCAACGGTGAGATAGTCCTCTTTGTCGCGGGTCTTGCGATTGCGAATCGAAACAGTCTTGATTCCTGCCGGCAACCCAAACCCAACGTGCTTTTGGAAAAAACACGGCTTGCTGTTACCGTCAGGGCACCGCACAATGCTTAACGGGCGATCGGCAATGTGTGGAAGCAGATTCTCAGCAACCGCGTCGTAGTACTCGGCGAGTTGCTGCTTTGTCATCCCGCTCTCCGCATCCAGTACTTTCTCCGGATGCGTGATCGCCAGGCCCTTGCTCGCCATTCTCTTCATCGTCGCTGTGCCTTTTTTGTTGCGGGAGGAACGCGACACATCGCTACCTTTCGCACGCGAAGTGCCATGCGAAGAACCATGCATTGATCCGTTCGCCGCAACAGCCCGCTCCCGCACTACTTCCTTCGCTGGTTTGTCCTCACGCAGCCCTTTAAATGCTGCCTGCCGCAACAAATTGTCGCGCGTCCATGTCGAGAATTCAATTTGCGCGACGAGATCCGGCTTGACCCAATGCGCGCCGCGTTGCATCTCGCGCGGCACGTCGGCAAACGGCGAGTCTTTCCTCGCCAGCTGCTCAAGTTTCGCACGCAACAATCTGTGCGTTGCCTGCGTGAATCCAGTTCCCGACCGGCCTGCGTAAAGAAGATTCCCATCCTCGTAATAACCCAGAAGCAAAGCCCCGATTCCGGCTCTTCCCTTCGCAGGCAACGTGAATCCCCCAATCACGAATTCCTGTTCGAGTCGGCACTTCAGCTTGAGCCACGTTCCGCTTCGCCCTGAAGTGTATTTTGCCGACGCGAGTTTCGAGATGATCCCTTCCGCTCCCAGAGCGCATGCTTTTTTGAAGACTACATCCGCGTCGGCTTCTAAATGCTCGCTCAATCGCAGCGGCGAATTTTTGTCACCATTGCTCAGCAAGTCGCTCAGAATCCGCTTTCGTTCCGAGAGCGGCAGACCGCGCAGATTGTGGCCCTCCAGATGAAGAAGATCGAATGCGAAGTACGTGATGTATCTTTGCCGGCCTTCTTGGAATGCCGCCTGCAAGTCAGCGAAATTGCTCACTCCATGCTTGTCGAGCGCGACTGCTTCGCCATCCAGGATCGCATCCTTAACATTCAAGTTCACCGCGGCGGCGGCAATGTCCGGCATTCGAGCGGTCCAATCCAGCCCCTTGCGAGTGAGAAGCCGGACCGTACGGGATTTGGCGCGCTCTTTTACGCGCGTTTTCGTGCGGCTTCTTTCGCCTGACCTGATTTGAATTTGTATTCGATAGCCGTCCAGCTTGAGTTCGTTGACCCAGTCGCTTCCGCTTGGAGGAGTTGAAGCCTGCAGCGCCAATTGCGGCGAGATGAATCCTGGGAATCGTTCCTTGGGAGCCTGGCTTAGATCAGTCGAGCGCTTGCCGCGAGCCGTCCTTGGCTTAGCGTCCGACGCAACCGCGCGTTTGTTTTCGCCAGTGGAAACGCTTCGTGTCTGGTTCGCAGTTCTCCCCGCCGAATTCCATACGCGGTCATTCTTTGCTTCGATCTCTTCCATGCTGCAGCCGCTCGCCACGCTGTTCGGCGCTTCCTCTGTAATCGGCTCGTCGGAACTGTCTCGTGCGAACTTGTCCTTTTCCTTGATCAGAAGCCAGTTTTCCTTGCCTGAATTCTCTTTGCCTGACCAGCCCGCCAGTCCATGCATGCGGACCAGCACCCAGTCGCCCTTCAGCTTTTTCCCGTGCAGCTCGAATTTCAGGTGCCCATCCTTCAGCCCCTGATCTACATCGCCGCGCGGCGTCCAGTTGCCCTGGTCCCATACCATCACCGTCCCGCCGCCGTATTGACCCTTCGGAATAGTTCCTTCAAAGTCACGGTAGTCCCATGGGTGGTCTTCAACCCGCACCGCAAGCCGTTTGTCGCCCGGATAGTAGCTCGGGCCTTTCGTTACGGCCCAGCTCTTCAGCACTCCGTTCCAGCCGAGCCTGAAGTCGTAGTGCAATCGCGTAGCCGCATGCTTCTGCACGACGAACGGCAGCGATCCGGCTTTGCCCATCTTGGAGCGAAGGCCGCCATCGCCGCGCGGCTCAGCGGTCGCGCTGAAGTCGCGCATGCGTTGATACCGCGCAAGCGGATGCTTGGCTTCCGCGGTTGTTCTGGATTGTTTTCGCGAAACCATCGCCTACGCAGCCCGGCGCTTGCGCCTGCCGGCTCCAACGAGCACAGGCCCTCTGTTCGACCGCGCCCTGGAACCGCCGAGTCTGGAACCCTCGCCCCTCGCGCTCTCAACTCTGGAACCGTTGCGGCGTTCGCTCGCCCCAGGATGCTTGGCCGCCACGGGATGTTTGGCCTTTGACACACTTTCCCGCAGCGCATCCATCAGATTGATGACCTTTGCCCGTCGGGCAGTCTTCTCTTCAAGCGGCAGCGGCGCGTTCTTTTGCTTCGCCTTAATCAATTCGCGCAGCGCAGTTTCATAATCATCTTTGAATGCGTCCAGATGAAACGGATGCGAATAGGCCTCGATGAGCTGCGTTGCCATGGTGAGCTGCTTCTTATCGATAGAGTTTTTCTGAATTGCCGGAATCTGCGAGAAATATTCCTTGCTGTCACGCAGCTCTTCACCATAGCGCAGCACATAGGCCATCAATCCCGGCTTCGAGCGATCGTCCGGGACGGCAATCGCCACCAGATGCTCGCGCCCGCCGAATGTAATCTCCCCGATGGCCGCTTTTCCAGCCTCCTCCATTGCCTTGCGGACGACTGCAAAGGCATCGGCAGATTCCTTGGGCTCAGGAACAACGAAATATGGTTTCTCGAACAGCGCCAGGGGCAGTTCGCTTGTGTCGACAAACTGCTGCACGTCGATCACGCTTTTCGTCTCGATGCGCAGGTTGGCAATCTCATCCGGCTCGACAATCAAGTATTTTCCCTTTGTGTATTCGTAGCCTTTGACAATGTCCGAGTTCTCAACCGGCTGATCGTCATCGATCACATTCAAGCGGCGGATTCGCTCACCGCTCGACCGATCAATCTGATGAAATGTGACTTCACTCTGAGGGTTCGTCGCCGGGAAAAGCTGAATGCCAAATGAAACCAGCGAAACTTTAAATTGTCCTGACCAATAGGGACGACCTGACATCTCTGCCTCCAGGCGAGGACACGAATCCTCGCTAATTTTTGTCTCAATGCCCTGCCCATGCAAGCGATTTGCCTCAGGCGCATCCAGATCGCGGCTTACTTATGGCGCGCCGCCTTCACTCGCACAGAAAGCAGTTCCTTCGCATTTTGCAGTTTCGCTTTGCGTGCTGCGCTCAGGTTCTTTCCAGCCCGGTTGATGAAGAACGTCAGCATCCTCATTCCCGAGGCAGGCCCTTTCGGCGAAGCCCTCTTTGACGCAAGTGACCGCGCAATGGTCTCAGGATCCTTGGTGAACAATCCTTCCGAAGGATGCGTGGAATCCGTTTTTACTCGGCCTGACCACTTCTTCACTGTATGAGGCAATAGTTCATCTCCAACGTAGAAACAATCGTCTCTTGCCAATCGCTTCGCAGTACCATCGATTTGCGACCGGGGGCGCACATATTCCACCCCTCCTCAATGCCTTTTAAAGTACTGTATGTCCCGTTCGTGTTGCTTTGCCTTTTCCAGGGTTGAGAAGGTGCCCAGGTTGCGGCGCTTGCCCGTCTTGGCATTTTTCTTTCTCGAATACAATCGAAATTGTCCGGATTTAAGTTTGCGAACCATGCTTTAGTTCGATGCGGGCCGCACGCGCTCTGCCGCCCGATGACCGAACCCGGAGAAAACCGAGGGGCAACGCGCCATTTTCTTTGCACTCCGCGTAAAATTCTTGATGTGGCCCCGTAGCTCAGATGGATAGAGCATCGGTTTCCTAAACCGCAGGTCGGCTGTTCGAATCAGCCCGGGGTCACCACATCAAATCCGAGCTCCTACCAATCATCTTCGCCAGTCCCTTTTTCCACCGAAATCTCTCTTTGACTTCGCCAGCCGGACCCGTTATAAAAGTTGATGTCATGGAAGTCGTTTCCATGAGATCACTGCTGTGGCCCATACCGCAGCTCAACTCATCACTGCAATCGCCAGGATGCTCGGGAAGGCGGTGAAAGTCCGCCACTGCCCCGCAACTGTGAGCGCACCTGTTTCCCTCGCCGTCGTTTATTGAGGCAAAGGAACAAAGCAGGGTTTCAGCCCGGGTGTTTCTGCAAGCGAAACTCCCACCAAGCCACTGGAGTTGAATCCGTTCGATTCGGCTTTGGGAAGGCGGCTGAATCGAGCGCAAGTCAGGAGACCGGTCCTCGGCGTACCGCGAAACCACAGAAGGTGCTTCTCGGAATAGCTACTGCCAAGTCGACGCGACCCCAAGTAGCGGCGACCTTGCAACAAACTCCGAAGAGCATGGTATCTGCGGTTTCGCGGCACCCAACCGCTTTCACGTTCCGAGGGGAACGAAGGAGCTACCATGCCGATTTCCATTTTCCTGCGATCAACTCCCGGCCGCGCCTTATCACGAATCATGTCCCGGGTCCTTTCTCGACTCTTGTCTCGAGTCTCGTCTCGCGCCCACTCACGCCTCTTGCCTCGCGCCATCGCCGGCGCATTCCTCGCTCTCAGCACCGCAGTCTGTCCTGCCGCTTCCATCCGGGGCGTCGTCACCGATGCTACCGGCGCCGGAGTTACCGGCGCTGCAATCTCTCTCGTCAGCAACGGCCAGGTCATTGCCTCCGCAGTGTCCGTTGCCGATGGCAGCTTTCAGATCACCACCGGCTCTGCCGGCCGCTTTTTTCTCGTCGTCTCAGCCAAATCGTTCCGCCAACTGCAAACACCCGACTTCTACGCCGGCCAGTTTGACTCCATTGAGCGCAACGTCGTGCTTGAGCCGGAATGGGTGCGCGAATCGATCGTCGTCACCGACACCGGCACGCCCACTCCGCAGCCGCAAACCAGCGCCGCGACCACTGTGCTCAGCCCGCTCGACCTCGCCCTCCGTACCGACCTCACCGGCGTCCTTCGCCTGATGCCCGGCACATTCGTCGTTCAGTCCGGCCAGCTCGGCGCGGAGTCTTCGCTCTTCGTCCGCGGCGGCGATTCCGACGATAACAAAGTGCTCCTCGATGGCGTCGATACCGGCGACCTGGGAAATCAATTTAACCTTGGTTCGCTGTCCACCACGGCTATCGAGAGCGCTGAAGTCTATCGCGGTCCCGATTCAAATCTTTACGGCGCTGGTGCTGAAACCGGCGTCGTCAGCCTCACCACGCCTCACGGCACCACCAGCTTTCCTTCCTTCCTCTTTCACGGCGATGCTGGCAATCTCGATACTTCGCGCGAGGAGCTGGAAGTTGCCGGCGCGCACAAGCAGCTCGACTACCTTGGCGCCTTCAGTTGGCTGCAAACCGCCAACAATCTGCCCAGGGACGAATACCACCTCGCCACATCGGCAGCCAATGTAGGTTGGGCTCTCAACTCCTCCACGCAGATTCGCGCCACCGCTCACTACGGCGTTGCCGGCGTCGGCGTTCCGAATGCGTGGGACTTTTTTCACGTAGCTGACGACGCCACCGAGAAAGATCAGGACATTTTCCTGAGCGCCGCCATCGACAACCAGACAACCGCAAGTTTTCACAACGGCGTTCGCTATGGCCTTACGCGCAAGCGTGAGCAGTATCACCAATGGCAACCGGAAGGAACCTGCATCCCAGCCGGCGAGTGCGGCGACTCGACGACTCCGCCCACGTACAGCGGCGCCAACTATTACGGCATGCCGGTCACCATTCAGGGTGCAAATGGATACAACACTACGGGCCCCGCGCTGCTCGATTTCAGTTGGGACGACGGCGCAACCTACCCGAGCGAATCGCAGCTCACCAACAATCGTGACGCCCTTGTTTACCACGGCGACATCACCATCACGCCGCATCTGGTCGGCGTCATCGGATTCCAGTACGAAGATGAGCGCGGTGCCGAGCCACACAGCAAGTTCTACGCAACCGTCGAGCGTACCAATTACGACTATCTCGCGGCCGTCCACGGCGACTTCAAGAATCGATTCTTTTACTCGCTCGGTGGCAGCCTCGAGCACTATTCGCTCTTCGGCGTCCAAACTGAGCCGCGCGCCGGAGCATCTTATTACCTGCTTCGGCCGCACAGCGGTGTCTTCAGCGGTACCCGTCTGCTGTTCAACTTCGGCGAGTCCGACCGCGAGCCCACGCTCCCTGAGCAGGATGAATCGCTCTACTCATTTCTCGACCAGTACGATCCGGCCACCATCGCTCAGTTGCACATCAATAAGGTCGGTGCGCCGCAAGATCGCACCTACGAGGGCGGCGTCGAGCAGTCCTTCTTCAGCCAGCACATCGTTTTCAAGTCCGGCTACTTTCACAACGAGTTTGGCAAACAGATCGAATATGTCGGCCTCGACCTGATCCCCGCGCTGTTGCCCAATCTATCGCCAGCCGAGCAGCAAACGCTCAAAGATGTACTGCAAGCCAACTTTGCCTATGAGCTGACCATCAACTCCGAGGCCTTCCGCGCACAGGGAATCGAAACCTCAGTAGAAGGCGGAATCGGCTCCAACCTTTTTCTCCGCGGCGGATACACATACACCGACAGCGTGATCCAGCGCTCGTTCACCAATGACGACCAAGCTCTGCTCGGCCCGATTCCCACCTGGCAAAACATCCCCAACGGCATCGAGATTGGCCCGTACTCGCCGCTCGAGGGCGCTCGTCCCTTCCGCCGGCCGCCGCACATCGGCTTCTTCTCGGCCACCTACGCCAACAAACGAATCACAGGCATTTTCACGGCTGCCTTCGCCAGCCGCAGTGACGACTCAACCTACCTTGAAGGCGACGACACTTCTTTCGGCAACAGCCTGCTTCTGCCAAATCGCAATCTTGACTACGGCTACGCCAAGCTCGATCTCGGCGGCAGCTACCAGTGGTTCACCTGGCTTGACGTGTACGCGCAGGCTGAAAATCTTCTCGACAACCAGCACATCGCGCCCATCGGCTATCCCAGCCTTCCATTCACGCTGCGCACCGGCTTGCGCATTCGCTGGGGTCCGGGTAGCGGCCACTAAGGTCAGCGGCCGCCGACACCAATGTTCGTTGATGCCGGCGGCCGTTGTGAATGTTCCATCGCGAGCTCACGCAAAGGCGCGTCAGCAAATTGGCCCTCATTTTCCACAGTTTGCCAGCTAAACCCTTGATTTTCTCGAATTCCACGACATTTTTTGCATTACCTATTGGAAAATTGGTCGACTGTACCCTACAATCACCATTCCTGAGAGAATGCAGTGCCCCTCAAGGTCGCCGTTTGTTGAGGGGGATTCTTCAGTCCGTTTATTGGGGCACGGCTGAAGTTCTAATTGGTTCTAGCCACGCGTTGCCTGCGGCACAGCAGCGCAATCGAAAACTTTAAGACGCCTCCTCGCTGCAGCCAGCCGAGCTTATTTGCATTATTTGCAGCTCATTTTGCTCCTCCTGATTCGCTTTTGCGTGAGGCCATAACAGCAAATCCTCGAAGCCGGCTAATTGGATAAGCAATCTACTCCGTCCAATTGGCTACTGTGCATTTTGGCCGCGTGCCCTATTCGGCCCTGGCTTCCTGCTTACGCAATTTCGTAGCGTTTTTTCACCGGGAGTTCATAGAGACCTTGTAAGCTCTTTTTTAAGCTTCATGGTTGCGAAACCTTTGCCAGAACCACACTTTGGGCTCCGATTGATTTTCAGAAAGTGTCGTAAAAGCAAGATGGCTTCCCCGCGTCCTGCGCGTTGACCGTAGCTTTGTTTCAAAGCGCTGGCAGCCACGCAATAATTCACTCGTGATCGAGTTAAACGCAGACAACTACTTTGGAGGGCAGTAATGACGTTCAATAGGTCTCGCCTGGGTGCTTTTTGCTTCGCGCTTTTCACCCTTGCAGTTCTAACCTTTGCCTTACCTAGCTTTGCGCAACAAACTCTTGGATCACTCAACGGCACTGTAGTCGATCAATCCGGAGCGGCGATCCCGGCCACCACTGTTAAAGTCACCGACTCCGCCATCAACGTCACCGCGTCGACGACGACACAAAAAACGGGCTTCTTCCAGATATTCAATCTGCCGGTCGGCACTTATGTCGTCTCAGTTAGCCACGACGGCTTTGAGACAACCGACTTGCCCGGGATCTCAATCCGTGAGGCTCAGGCCTCCACGGTCAACGTCTCATTAAAGATCGGTCAGGTCGCAACATCGGTCGAGGTTATTTCCAACCCCATGCTCAACGCGACTGACGCCACCAACGGCTTTACCATGGATAGCCAGCAGATTGCCGCAACTCCCCTGGCCACCGGCAGTTTCACCCAGCTAGCCGTTCTTTCGCCCGGCGCCAATGCCGAATTGTTGAGCGGCCTTACTACCAACTCCGGATTGGGCAACCAGAACATCCAGGCCAATGGCCAGCGCGCCACCTCCAACACCATGCAGGTCAATGGTGTCGATGTCACCAATATCTTCACCGGAATGACCTCCAGCGGCCTTACCTCGCAGCGCTTCAACTTCAACATCGGCGCGGGAAGCACCTCGGGCTCCTCGTCGGCCGGTGCGGGCCCGGTGGGTGGCGCATCGCTTGAGGGCGTCTCACCCTATGGCTCGGCCGGCAACAGCCTGCCATCGCCTCCGGCCGAGAGCATCGCCGAATTGCGCGTCAACACTTCGATGTATGACGCCCAACAAGGCGCAACCGCCGGCGCGCAAATCGACGTGAATACCAAGGCTGGAACCAATGACTTGCACGGCCAGGTCTACGGTGTTCTGGCCGAGAACACTCTGAACGCCGCGCCCTACTTCTTCAATCAGCAGTACCAACTCAGCCAGGAAGGCGTAGGTGCCTTTCCTCGATCGGTCGTCAATCCCTTCCTCCACCGCTGGGTCACTGGCGCTACGCTGGGCGGCCCCATCAAGAAAGATAAGGTATTCTTCTTTCTCTCCTTTCAGCATGTTTACAGTTCCGATGAGGCCACGGGCCTTTCGCAGATGACCGTGCCCTCTGGGCTCACCAATGATCGCTCCACCGCCGGCCTTGATGCTGCGGCTGTGAGCTATGCTGGCGGTGGAACGTTCACCAGCCCAATTGGAGCCATCCCGATGGCTCTTATGAATGCCAAACTTCCCGACGGAAGTTTCCTCATTCCTTCCGCGCAGAACTCCAACCCTTATTTCTACGGCATTCCCAACGTCACCCTCATCGGCAAGTCCATCATGACCTCCGATCAAGCCAATGGCGACATTGACTGGCAGATCAACAGCAAAGACAGGCTCTCGACAAAGTACTACTACCAGAACGATCCCTTCACTGTGCCCTACAACTTCTCACAAACCGGCGGCTTCCCTGTGACCCAGCAGAACGGATCGCAGGTCGAGGCGCTCGATAACACGATCGCCATCAACCCGCACTTCAACTGGGAGCAGCGCCTTGGCTTCTTCCGCCAAACCTCCTACAGCTCCTACCAACAAACGCTCACCAACCCCGGCGGCTCGCCCAATTTCGGCATGAACTCAGCTTCAACGCTCCCCACCACGGGCGGCCCATTCTTTAACGGCGGCTTGCCCGGTCTGCTGCTCGGGTCGTTTGCCAGCAGCCAACTTGACTCGCCCTCTGTCAAAGTGGGACCTTACAGTTCCTTTGCCGATATGGGCTTCTATCAAAATCGACTCAATCCGTCCACGAATGTGATCTTAACCAAGGGCAACCACACCTTCTTTGCCGGCGGCGGCTACAGTTACACGCAGTTGAACATCGAAAATCACCGTAATGGAATCGAGCAGATCAAGACGAAAAACTTCGAGAATTTCCTTGAAGACAAAGTGCAAAGCTCGAACGTGCTCGAAACCATCGACCCCGCCACCGGCAAGAACAATGCGGATCGCTATTACCGAACCAACGAGATCGACGCCTATTTGCAGGACAAGTGGCAGATGATGCCGAATCTAAGTATCACTCTCGGCGTGCGCTACGACTACCACGGTGGCATGACGGAAAAATACGGCGACATGTTTAACTTCGATCCCAAACTTTACAGCGTCACCGGCACTACAGCGATTCCCAATCAGCCCTGGACTGTCAACAACGCTGGTTTCGTCATTGCCGGCAATAACAAATCGAACCCCACTCCCGGTGTCAGCGATTCCACCTTAACGGGACGCCAGTGGGGCATCTCTCCGCGCGTCGGCTTTGCCTGGTCGCCCAATCGCGATCACGGTAGCTTTGTCGTTCGCGGCGCCGGTGGCATGTACTACGACCGCGGCGAATACTTCGTTTATCTCTCGCAACCTGCCGGCTCGGGCTACGGCGGTCCCTTTGGCGTCACCGAATCCGCGCCGCTATCCTCTTTTGTCATTGGTCAGGGCACCACCTTCGAAAATCCTATTGGTTCCGCCTTCACTTCGTCCGGCAGCCCTGCGTATGTTCCCCCCAGCGCCAACCCGGGCGTCATCAACACGGCACTGCAGAACACGCTGAATGCGATGACTGGCTCTCCGGCCTCCACTTCCAGCGATTTCTCTTTTGGCCCCAACTGCGGCGGTGTGCAGAGCCAGGAAGGCTACACTCTTTGCCCCGATGCGCTGAACTTCGGCACCTACGACCGCGCGAATACCCTGCCCTATACCATCAACTACTCACTAGACATCCAGTGGCAGCCCGACGCCCAAACGGCCATCGACATCGGCTACGTGGGCAACCGGGGCCGCCATGCTGTGGTCCCCATTCCATTCAACGCACCTGGCATCGCCACCACCACCAACCCTATCTGGGGCCAAACCGCCAGCTACGGTTTTGAAGTCCTCAACCAGAACGAGTGCGGTTCGAAATACTGTGACTATGCTCCCATCGCCGGCGAGCCTTGGAACACTGAAGACGGCGGCAATACCGACTTCCGCGCACCCCTCATTGGTTTCAGCCCCAATGCCTCGTTCTACAAGACCGCCGGCAATTCCGCCTACGATGCGCTTCAAGTGCATCTCAACCACCAGCTTTCGCAAAACTACATGGTTGGCGCCAGCTATACATGGAGTCACGCCCTCGACGAGCAGAGCGATCTGGGTCTGTTCTTCACAGGAAACAATCCCAACAATATCCGCAACTCATGGGCCTCATCCGACTTTGACCGCACCAACGTGTTCTCTGCATACTTCCAGGCCTCGGTTCCCGATACCGCCAAGCCCCACTCGCTCGCAGCTCAGTTCGTTAACGATTGGAACCTGAACGGCACCACCATCGCGCAAAGCGGCGAGCCCTATTCGCTCTATGAGTTCTACGGCGCCGTCGGCAGCATTTACTTCGGCGACTTTCCTACCCTCATGAATCCCGTTCTCGGAATCAAGAATCCCGCGAATCCAAAGGCGGCAATGACCGGAAACAAGGGGGCAGTCCGCGGATCGGGAGGAAGCTACATCCCGGCCATCGACCCGACGCAAATCGCCATCAATTACCTGCAGCCGGGAACCGATGGCATTCCGATCTCCACCGGAACCGATCCACAGGACATCTACGAAACCGACTTCGCCTCGCCCCAGCGCAACATCTTCCGCCAATCGCCGCAAGTGCAGATCAATCTCTCGCTGCGCAAACAATTCAAATTCTCCGATCGGTACAGCCTCCAATACGAGTTCAACGTCTTCAATGTGACCAACACCACCAGCCTCGACGTGCCCTCGAACCAGGGACAGATTCGCCAGAACTCCGCCTGCTCCACCACAGCGACGCAACAAGGAATCATCAACGATCAGAACTGCCAGCCCGGCACATACTATTACGTCAATTACGGGCAGATCGTCACCAGCCCCAACCCAATTGACCAGCAATCGGCGCTCGCCAACCTCGATCAATTGCCTTACTCCACCGGGAGCGGCAAAGGCACGACTATCCCATTGCAGATTCCCCTTGGCACGCGAACTTGCGTCGCAGTCTATGCCATTCCCGGTGGCTGCCCGAATAACAGCGCCAACTTCGGCTCCGTCTACGGCACCATCGGCAGCAACCGCATGATCACGATGGGCTTTCACTTCACTTACTGATCGGATTTCGCCCAGCAGCGACATGGAGCCCTTCGAGGCTCCATTTTTTTGCCCTCGTCGCCTGTTTGAAAACTTCGCCGCTTAAATTTTTCAGAGCTACCCATCTTCGCCTCATTTTCCACAGTTTGCCGGCTAATCCCTTGATTTTCTCGAATTCCGAAACCTTTTTTCCATTACCTATTGGAAAACTGGTCGCCTCTGCCCTACAATAACCTCTCTTGAGAGATTGCAGTACACCACCAAGATCGCCGTCCGTTGAGGGGGGTTCTTCAGTCCGCGTTTTGGGGCGGGGCTGAAGTTCTAGTCGGTTCTGGCCACGCGTTGACTGCGGCACAGCGGCGCAATCGAAAACTTTAAGGCGCCCCCTCGCTGCAGCCGGCTGAGATTATTTGCCTTATATGGCATTCGTACTGCTCAGCTTGAATCGCTTTTTGCGCGCGGCCATAACAGCAAATCTTCGAAGCCGGCTAATTGGATACGCGATCTACTCCGTCCAATTGGCCACTGTGCATTTTGGCCGCATGCCCTATTCGGTCCTGGCTTCCTGCTCACGCAATTTCGTTGCGTTTTTCACCGGGAGTTCATAGAGGCTTTTTAAGCTCTTTCGTAAGCTTCATTGTCTTGAAACCTCGGCCGGATCGATTCACTTGGGCTTCGATCGATTTTCAGAAAGTGTTGTTTCAGAAAGTGTCACAAAAGCAAGATGGCTTCCCCGCGTCCTGCGCGTTGACCGTAGCTTTGTTTCGAAGCGCCGGCAGCGACGAAATAATTCACTCGTGATCGGGTTATACGCAAACAACTACTTTGGAGGGCAGTAATGACATTCAATGCAATTCGCCTCGGTGTTCGTTGCCTGGCGCTTCTCATCCTTGCCGCGTGCGTCAGCTCCATCTCCTTGAACGCGCAGTCCACGACACAGGGTTCAATCGCAGGTTCCGTTCTGGACTCCTCCGATGCAGCGGTCCCTGGCGCCGCTATTCATATCCAAAATGTCGCCACCGGATTCGCCGTCAATCTCGTCACCGACGGCAGTGGTTACTTCAAGGCGCCATTGCTCGAGCCGGGTAAATACACCGTCGCCGTTTCCTCTCCAAACTTCGCCAACTATCGTGCTGACGACGTCATCGTCTTTGTCGGACAAGTCACCAGCCTTGAGCCGCGTCTCGCCGTCGCCTCCTCCACTGCTCAAGTCATCGTCACCGAGCAAGCCCCGGTAATGAATCTGGAGTCGCCTGACTTCTCCGAGACGCTCAACGCAGTGGCTATGCAAAATGTCCCAATCAATAACCGCCGTTGGTCGGCCTTGGCCCTCTCCACTCCCGGTGTCGTATCGGATACCAGCGGTTTCGGACTCGTAAGCATACGCGGCATCAGTACGGTTCTCAACAATGTTGAGATCGACGGCGCCGATGATAACGATGATTTTTACTCCGAAGAGCGCGGACGTACCCGTGAAGCGTACTCCACTTCAGCCAGCGCCGTGCGCGAGTTCGCCGTCAACACGGGGGTCTACTCCGCCGAATACGGCCGCGCTGCAGGTGGTGTCATCACCTCTGTGACCAATAGCGGAACGAATCAGCTTCACGGCCACGCTTACTTCTATGACCGTGAGAGCAATTGGAATGCATTTAACGATTACGCTAAAGAATCGTTTCTGAATACCACAACCAATCAGTATGTTTCCCAGCACATCAAGCCGGAGGACCTGCGCAAAATCTACGGATTCACCGTCGGCGGGCCACTGATCAAGAACAAGCTCTTCTGGATCTACACCTACGACCAGCACACGCACGTCTTTCCGGGAGCTGCTATTCCCACTAACCCGGCCGCGTTCTATGCGCTGCCAACTCCGTCGGCCAGTCTGCCCAGCGGCGTGACCGCAGTCAATTGCAATCTCGCCACCGGCTATTGGAGCGCCAGCTCGAGCGCGGATACCAACTCAGCGATCGACGCCGACGCCTGCACTTTGGCTGCGCGCCAACACTTTACCAGCGGCGCAACCTCCGCATACGATCAGGGCGTCACCGCTTACGACACCTGGATCGCGAACATGAATGGGGACCTCGGACTCGTGCCGCGAACCGGCTTTCAGGAGATCAACACCCCCAAACTCGACTGGCAGGTTAATGACAAAGAACATGTGAGTGTGCTCTTCCACCGCCTGCGCTGGGATGCGCCCGGCGACGTCCAGACCTCAAGCACCAGCGACTACGCCCGTGACACCTGGGGCAACGACTTCGTAAAGCTGGACTATGGCGTTGCCAAGCTAACCAGCCTTATTACTTCGAGCATGAGCAACGAGCTTCTGTATCAATATAGCCGCGAGCTTCTCGCCGAAACACAGCAACCACTCACCAGCTACACCAAGAACTACCTCGAGGGCAATGGCGTCACCGCGAATCACAGCATTCCAGAGGTCGCCATGGACACGTCCGAGGGCATGAACCTCGGCTCGCCGTACTACTCCTACCGTCTCGCCAATCCCGCTGAGAATAAATGGCAGATTGGCGATATCCTCTACTGGAACAAGGGCAACCACAGCTTCAAATTCGGCGTCGACGAATTGCATAACTATGACTTCAACAACACCTATGGTGGCGATGGCAACGGCTATTACGTCTATAGTTACGTCGGCAATTACATCAATGACCAGCTGAACGCCAACACAGGCACATCCGGAGGCTGCACCAGCAGCGTACCTCGAAACGGAACCTCAACCGCCAGCGGAGTCGGCACTTATCCCTGTTACTCCACATTTACACAGACATTCGGGCCGCACGTTTACGGAATTTCCACCATGGACTCCGGAGTTTTTGGCCAGGATAACTGGAAGATCACTCCGCGCCTTACCTTGGAACTCGGCCTGCGCTGGGACTACGAGGCCCTGCCGCCGGCTGATCCCAATCTAACCAAAGCCGTTGGCACATTCACGCCTTATCCGCAATTGACGAACAACCCTTCGGACAAGATGAACTTTGGCCCTCGGTTCGGGTTCTCCTATAACCTTGACGGAGCCGGCAATACGGTTCTCCGCGGCGGCTACGGCATCTATTACGGACGCATCATCAACGGTGAGCTGCTCAGCATTCGCTTCGGCACCGGCAGCCCGAACGGCCAGTACAACACCGTCTACAAAGTCACCACCACTGGCTACCCAACGTTGCCGAACATCGTAACCAGCACCGGCGCAGCAGCCACGCCGAGCTCCACGTTCCTGTCCGCGAATCTGCGCGATCCCGAGGTCCAGGAGTACGACTTGGAGTTACAGCAGGCTTTCGGCCACGGAACCTTTTTCGCGCTCAGCTACCTCGGTGGGCTGGGACGCGAGTTGCCAAACTTCCTCGACCTCAACCTGAATCCAACTCAAACGACCATCAACGTTACAGTTTCCGACGCATCAGGAAAGGGGCCGCTTGGACCAACTGGTACAGTCCTCCAGGTACCCCAATTCACTGGATATGGCAATACGGCCATCTTCGGCTCAGTTGCGACTAACTTCCAGGTCATCACCGAAATGGTAAGTAACATCAATTCTAACTACAACGCATTGGTGGCTGAGATTCAAAACCACTCGCTCAAGAGGGTCCAGTTCGATGCCAACTACACCTGGTCACACTCTCTGGACTTCGGACAGAATGCCAACACCACGAGTACCGCGGTCAACGACTGGTACGACCCGTACAAGAATCCGCGTATCAATTATGGTGATTCCCCGTGGAACACTCCTAACCGCTTTGTCGCCTATGCGCTTTACAGCTTCCCAAACATGCGGTCCAGCAGTCCTCTCAAGTGGGTTGCCAACGACTGGAGCCTCGACGACAGCTTCCAAATGTCCAACGGCTTGCCCTATACCGTCGGCGTTAGCGGGTTCTTCAGCGCCGGCATTCTCAGCGACTGGAATGGCGGCTCAGGCTCTACCTTGATTCCCCAGATCGGAACGGAGACAGGACGCTATCCACGGCACATCGTAGACGACGTTCGCTTGCAAAAGGCCATCGCCTTCGGAGACGGTCGCAGCCTTGAACTGATGGGCAACTTTTTCAACATTGCCAACCACCAGAATATCGACGGACTCGGAACCACCGCCTACAAGTTGTCCGGCACAACGGCAACTTTTCAGGGACAGGGCACTTCGAATCCCTCGAACAACACCTATCTGATACCCACCAGCTCCAATAACAGCGGCTTCACCTTCACGCCGCGTCAGATCGAAATCGCTGCCCGCTTGAATTTCTAATGCAGTTGCAATTCACAGCGCGGCGGCTTCGGCCGCCGCGCTTTCTTTGCTTCGAATTCGTATTTTTCGGCGTGCATCGCGCCGGATCGTCACGAGCAATATTGCGTCGAAATCGGGTTGTTCCCATGCGTGGAATGGTTGCCCCGGAAATTGCCGTCAAGCACAAACCGTCGCCCCGGTGATGACTTGAGCAATGCCACGAAGGTCAGAAAACGACCTTGGCGAACCTTCCGAGGCACCGATCTACCCCATTTTCTATGACTTCCACTTAGCGAATGTCTGTTTATTTCACGAATATCTGTTCCATAGGGCCAAAACTGATGTTACTTTCGTTCATTCCCCAAATAGTTCCTGTTGAAATCTCTCCCGTAATTCCGTTATGTTGAATCACTCCCTCAATCTTTTACTGGGAGTTCCGTCCTTGTTCGGACCTCCTGAGGTGTTGAAATGATCTGCCCTAAATGCCAATCTGCCGCTCTATCCGTCGTCCCGGCAGAAGTCCGCTTGTACCGCAACAGTCCGCGTACTTTGAGTCATCCCCCCATGACGCCCTCCCCTGACATTCGAGTGTGCATCGACTGTGGCTGGTCAGAGTTCGTAATTCCGCGTGCGTGGCTTTCCGCTGGATGGTTACGGTCACTTCGCCCGCAGCCTACGGCGCCCGACGCGGGAATTGCGGCTGTCCCGGCAACCGCCGCAATTATGTAGAGCGGACAATTCGTTTTATCTGGCCCCCGTTGAATCCATGCTTGGGCCATTTGGCCGCATATCCCAAAGTGCTCGGCGCCAAAAGACTTCTTGCGCGAAAACAAAGGCCTCCAGCCGAAGCTGGAGGCCTTTTCAATTTGCTGCTACAGAAGGTTGGGCCAGAGTTGGTCTTGCTATTCCCTGGTCCCTGCTCCCTATTACCTGTTCTTAATACATTCCGTCCATGCCGCCGCCGTGTCCGCCGCCAGCCGGAGCCGCCTTAGGCTCAGGAATTTCGACGACCAACGCTTCGGTGGTCAGCAACAGTGCCGCAATCGACGCCGCATTTTGCAGCGCAGTCCGCGTCACTTTAGTCGGATCGATGACGCCGGCTTTCACCAGGTCCTCGAACTTGCTGGTCAGCGCGTTGTAACCGTAGTGGCTCTCCTTCGACTCGAGCACCTTGGCAATAACCACCGCGCCTTCTTCGCCTGCATTGGCAACGATCTGCCGCAACGGCTCTTCCAGGGCACGAAGCACAATCTGCGCGCCGGTCTTCTCGTCGCCAGTGAGCGTGCCAATTAGCGTCTGGACCGCGGGTACGCAGCGCACCAGCGCCACGCCGCCGCCGGGGACGATTCCCTCTTCCACGGCCGCGCGCGTCGCGTGCAGTGCATCTTCAACGCGAGCCTTCTTCTCCTTCAGCTCGGTCTCGGTCGCCGCGCCAACCTTGATGATGGCCACGCCGCCAACCAGCTTCGCCAGCCGCTCCTGAAGCTTTTCCTTGTCGTAGTCTGAGGTGGTCTTCTCAATCTGCGACCGGATCTCCTTCACGCGGCCTTCGATGTCGCTGGCCTTGCCTGCGCCGTCAACAATCGTGGTGTTGTCCTTGTCGATGGTGATGCGCTTCGCCTTGCCCAGGTCCTCGAGCTTCACGCCTTCCAGCTTGATGCCCAAATCCTCGGTGATAGCTTTGCCGCCGGTCAGAATCGCGATGTCGCCCAGGATGGACTTGCGCCGATCGCCAAATCCAGGAGCCTTCACCGCCGCCACGTTCAGCGTGCCGCGCAGCTTGTTCACAACCAGTGTTGCCAGCGCCTCGCCCTCAACGTCTTCGGCAATAATCAACAGCGGCTTGCCGCCGCGCGCAACCTGCTCCAACAGCGGAAGCAGATCCTTCATCGCGCTGATCTTCTTCTCGTAGATCAGGATGTACGGATCTTCCAGAATCACTTCCAGCCGCTCCGCATCGGTCACGAAGTATGGGCTCAGGTAGCCGCGATCGAACTGCATTCCGTCCACAGTCTCAAGGCCAGTGTGCATGGTCTTCGACTCTTCAATCGTGATCACGCCATCCTTGCCCACTACCTTTACGGCCTCGGCGATAATTGCGCCGATCTCTTCGTCGCCGTTCGCCGAAATCGTGCCCACCTGGGCCACAGATCCCTCGTTCACCGGCTTTGACAGCTTGCCAAGTGCGCCGTCCTGCGCCCACTTGCCGTCCTTGTCGCGCGAGCCGATCACCACCGTCACGGCCTTCTCAATGCCGCGCTTCAGCGCTGTCGGATTGGCGCCCGCTGCAACCGTCTTCACGCCTTCGCGGAAGATCGCTTGCGCCAGCACCGTCGCTGTCGTCGTGCCGTCGCCGGCCACGTCGCTGGTCTTCGAGGCAACCTCGCGTACCAGTTGCGCGCCCACATTCTCCATCGGGTCCTTCAGGTCAATCTCTTTGGCCACCGTCACGCCGTCCTTGGTGATGGTGGGCGAGCCAAACTTTTTCTCAATTACAACGTTCCGGCCCTTCGGCCCGAGCGTCGCCTTCACTGCGTCTGCCAGCGTGTTCACGCCGCGCAAAATCGCCTGACGGGAATCTTCACCGTGCAAAATTTGCTTTGCCATTTCTCTCTCCAGTGATCAGTGAACAGTGTTCAGTGATCGGATTGTTAAGATTTCAAACTTGTCGCAACTTCAGAGTCCGTGATTGATCGGTGCCGGCGGCCCATTTCTGACCACTGTCCACTGATCACTGACGACTGAAAATTTACTTCTTCAGGATGCCGAGGACTTCTTCCTCGCGCATGATCAGCAGCTCTTCGCCGTCGATCTTGATCTCCGTGCCTGAATACTTGCCAAACAGCACGCGATCGCCCGCCTTCACATCCAGCGGAAATACCTTGCCCTCGTCGTTCGACTTGCCCTTGCCCACGGAGATAACTTCTCCCTCCTGGGGTTTTTCCTTCGCGCTGTCGGGGATGATGATGCCTCCTCGAACCGTCTCGCCCTCTTCCACCCGGCGAACCAGAATCCGGTCGTGGAGTGGTGTGAATGTCGTCGTTGCTGCCTTTACTGCCATCGCTTTGCTTCTCCTTCTTTTGTGTGTTGTCTCGTTTGTTTTCGCGCGCCGGTTAGTGCCCGGAACGCGGGTCTTGGTGATTGTTAAGAACAAAAGATTCAGAAGGTTGTGGAGTTTATACCGCCAAGAATTGCAGCCGCCCTCGTGAGCGCTGTCGCCAGTCCGACGTGGCGGACTAGCACTCCTGCCCTCTAACTGCCAACGATAAGCAGCCCGACACCATTTGTCAAGGGTCTACAAATCGAAATGTGAGTGCCATTCACTAAGATTCAATTAAGATTCGGGCCGAGCTTCGCTAAATATTCCCCAATCAACCATCCCTCTCATGAAGATGATGACTCAACCGTCCCGCGGTCTAGCGTCCTCGCAAACATGTTGATCCATCAACTCCGCCAGCGCCGCTAACTCCGCTAGATGCGCTGCCTTCACTCTCGCTTCCATTTACAATGGAAACCATGTTCCGCCGTGCATATCTCCCTCTCTGTGTCGTTCTTGCCTCATTTGGCCTCATCGCTGGGCCCCTCGCCCTTCGCGCCCAGAATGACGACTCCCATCACGGGCGCAAATACAAGGTCCCGCCGCCTTCTGCGCGAATTGAAGTCACAGTGGTGCGCGACTACAACGGCAAGCCGATCCACGACGCTCACGTCATCTTTCATCCCATCGAGGGCGACAAGGATAAGGGCGCCCTCGAACTGAAAACCAACGAGGACGGCAAAGCCATCATCGACGTGATCCCTGTCGGCGACACGGTCAATCTTCAGGTCATTGCCGATGGCTTCCAGACCTCTGGCCAGGTGTACAAAATCGACCAAACCAATATGTCGATGGAGGTCCGCCTCAAGAGGCCCGTTCCGCAATACTCTACTTACAAGAACTCGACGCCCAACTCCGGCCCCTCCAAACAACCAGATCCGCCGTCGAATCCGAGCCAATCGCAGCCCGCGCCCAAGTAAGTCGCTCCGTCTTTACCCCCATAGCCGCGCTAATTCCGCGGTTGCCCCATCCTTTCCGGCGCCTTTCGCCGAAAGGGTGGGAATCGTCAGACTCCGACCCCCACTCTCTCGCTAAACTAATTCTGTGAATCCCACTTCCCCTCTCGCCGGCAAATCGGTCTTTGTCACCGGAGGCGCCCGACGCCTGGGCCGCGCCATCGCGCTCACCCTCGCCGAGGCAGGCGCTGACGTCGCCATTTCATATCGCTCATCTGAGGCCGAAGCTTTAGAAACCACCGCAGCCATCGCCGCCCTCGGCCGCCGCTCTCTCGCCGTCCCTTGTGACGTGCGCTCCGAAACTTCCGTTCGCTCTGCCGTCGCTCAAGTCACTGCCGCCTTTGGCCGCCTAGACATCCTCGTCAACAACGCCGCCGTCTTTGCCTCCGCTGCGCTCGAAAGTCTCTCCCTCGATCAGTGGGACACTGTCTTTGAAACCAACGCCCGCGGCCCATTCCTCGTCGCGCGCGAAGCCCTGCCTCATCTCCGCGCCGCGCGTGGCCGCATCGTCAACATGGGTTCACTTGGTGGCATTCACGCCTGGGCCGGACACGCCCACTACTGCGCCTCAAAGGCTGCTCTCCACATGCTCACTCAGGCTATGGCCAAGGCCTTCGCACCCGATGTCAGCGTGAACTGCGTCGCTCCCGGCTGGATTGCCTTGCAAGACGAACCACAAGACGCGACCCCAAAGATCAGCAGCGACGAAATTCCCGACGCCCTCGATTCTTCGCGCGCTGAAGGGATCACCCCGTACTTTCCGGCGTCTTTTGCCGGAAGGGTGGGATCGCAAGCCGAATCATCTGGAGCCTCATCTCCGGTTGCCCCATCCTTTCCTAAGCCCATGCCCAGCAGGGCGGAGCTTCAGGCAGCCCGTTTCGCCGCCAAAACTCCCATGGGCCGCAACGGCAACGCGGATGACGTCGCTCAGGCCGTCCTCTTCTTTTCAACCGGCCCACACTTCATCACCGGCCAAACCCTCGTAGTCGATGGCGGCCTCGGCCTCTCCTGATCCGCTCTTTCGGTAGTGGGTCAGTCCGGACGTGCTTTGAAGGGGCACGACTTCAGTCGTGCCGTAGATCGCCTCGAAGGAATGAGGGCTTTACAGGCTGCGGAAAAACTCCAAATGGAAGGCGAAAGAGCGAAATTCGGGGGATGCAAAACCATCGACCAACCTTCGCGGATCGTTCCTGGGTCGTCCTGGCGCGATTCATTTTTCGCGCTTTTTGAGAAATCGAGTTTTTCCGCAGCCTGT
>Ga0207933_1000630_pt1 | contig 32940 bp, 29 predicted proteins | sample NGESurdeep092012_4_FD_184488 | JGI IMG/M metagenome (GOLD analysis project Ga0207933, IMG submission 184488) | Arctic peat soil microbial communities from Barrow, Alaska - NGEE Surface sample F53-3 deep-092012 (SPAdes) | ecosystem: Environmental > Terrestrial > Soil > Wetlands > Peat ... | reverse complement strand
TAATAACCAAATCGGCAGTTGTAACAGTAATGGCAAATTTGACAGCATTCCCTTAGGAAGCTATTATGTCACCATTCATGATGCTTGCCTGGACACAACGATCCGAAGAGATATTAACGTTGGAGCTCCTAAAATTACAAATGATGTGAATATTTCTTTATCAAACCAAACATGTACCACCTTTACTGCAACTGCAAAAACCAACAATTTAAAAAATGCCAGTTTTTGTTTGTTTACTGCTTCTGATTCTACACTCGTCAATTGCAATATAAATGGCATTTTTAATGGACTTGCCTACGGAAATTATTATATTAAATCCAGAAATGGTTGCCCGGATACAACAATGTTTACTAGTTTTTCTGCGACCAGGACTTTACCTACTGTTAATCCTACTCTAAAAATCACCAATAAAACTTGTACTACTTTCACTGCCCAAATTATCGGGCAGAACAATTTAATTAACCCCAATTATTGCCTTATTGATGCAGTCACTAACCAGGTTGTGGGATGCAGTACCGTCCCAATAGCCACTAACATTCCATACGGATCTTATATTGCAAGAATTATCTCAGGTTGTAACGACACAATAATAATTCCTTTCAGCCAATATCCTAGGCCACTATCTATGACGGTTTCTGCTTTGAAATCGTGTACCTTAGGGCAAACCAAATTTAACATAAATGTAAACGGAGTATTACCTGTTAATATTAAAATTTACACTCCGAAGAATAATCTGGTGCGGGACTCAGATTTTACCGTAAGTAATTTTCAAATAGATAATCTGCCCGGCCTTGATTCGACTGATAAATATACCGTTATAGGCACTGATGGCTGTGGGAATAAAGACACGTTGTATGTTGCGCCACAAATTACTTATTTAATACACACTCCTTCGGTTCTTTCAAAATGCCCGGGATCAGTTTGGCTTAACGGTTCAGGGAATATTAATACCACTGTCTCAACTAACATATCATCAGTTTCAGTGATGATCATTCTGAAAAATGGAGTGCCACAATCAATACCCCCTGATTACGCTTCGGGAACAAATTATACTTTTAATGATATAGGGCCCGGCACCTATGTAATAAGTTACCATTCAAACGACGGCTGTAATATAAATGTATATGATACGACGACCATTTCAAGCTATATATATCCAAAATTAAGCAACACAACGGCCTATCAATGTGATTTGAATGGCTTTAGCGTAGGTGTTGTAACTTCAGGCGGGGTTGGACCTTTCACATATCAGATCATAGGTAGTGAACCAACTGTTCCGGATTTAAGCGGGCCTCCGCAGACCAGCCCGATATTTACTATTAATAATGGTCAAATTTATTCCCTCGTTAGGCTTAGGGCATTGGATGCGTGTGGAAACGCAACTTTAGGTGATTTTCCCGTGCTTCCTCTTGTGAATAATGGCATACAATCACCATCTGAATGCTTGCAAACTTCAACGACATTAACGGTCGACTCACTCTATAATGCTTCTTATTCATGGTATAAAAAAGTAAGCCCAACTGACAGTATCGAAGTAAGTAACGATTTTAAATATGATATTCCAAGTATATTACCTTCAGATACAGGAGTCTATGTTTGTAATATAGTAGTGAACAGCGGGTGCATTAGCCGCACTTATTATTTTCATTTGGATGGAAACTGCGGCGTCGTCTTGGCCAGTTCATTGGCAGACTTCTACGGTAGTTTTGAAAACGGTAAAGTTAATTTAAGCTGGATTATGAACAGCCAGGTTGGCCTTAAACAAATAGTCGTAGAGCGAAGGATCAATAATAATTATGTTGAAATTGGGAAAGTAGATGCCCTTTCTTCAGTAACCGATAATCAATACCGATTTGTTGATGTTAACCCTGGCACTCAAAATTTTTATAGGCTTAAAATCGTCTCTAATGACAATACTTACAATTACTCGAAAGTTATTTTACTTCAAAAGCAAACTCTTTCAAATATTTCCATTTATCCAAATCCGGCAGATGACATTCTGAATATTGAGTTCTTCGGTGCCAACAATCACAGTTATCAAATTTCTATGTCAAATATTTTAAATCAAAAAGTGAAAGAGATTGTATTTAATACCCAAAATGGAAACAAGCTACAGATAAAACGAAGTGCAAATATGACAGGAGGAATTTATATTCTACAATTTATGGATTTAAACACCAAAGAAGTATTTTCGAGAAAAATTATTTTCGGAAATCAATAATGTCAAATATTTTTTAGAAAAAAGGGAAGTCTACAATGACTTCCCTTTTAACAATATTTTCTTTGAATACATATCTTCCCATTCCAATGTGTATTTAGATGAGAAGCATCCCTAAAAATAGAAGCATTTAAATGTGAATAACTATTTTTGAAAATACTTGCAAAAATGCAGGGGGTGCTATACTTTTACATCAGAAAATCCTCCAATTTATCCTTTCTAATTCCTGAAATAATAAAATTTAGTTCCAAGTATTACTAAATCCGGAATACGATCCTTTGAATTTCTTTAATTAACTTTTGTATTATTTATTCGCTGGTCTTTTATAATGGCGTTTGGTTTGAAATATTTTAATCGCTGAAGTATAAATGCATCGTTAGTAATTACTATACAATAGTTGATTTCGTGCTATAAAATCCTTGATACTTTTTTGTGTCGGTCCATTTGAAAAAAATTGGAAACAAAATTACTGGTACTATTGGTGTTTTATCATTTGGTAATTCTTTTCAATCAGTACTTCATCTTAAAAAAGGAAATCATGGAAAATAGTTACATGGCTTACACAAAAGAAATCAACGGTGTTAGCTTTTATTTCGTAAAAAAATATACTACATTTCCAGACTATGACGATTTTCCAAAGATTTTAGATAGTATGGGTATGCATACTGACTTCTACAAGGCATGTGGAATTGCTGAGATCTATGAAGAAAACGTCGTTTCTGATTTAATGAAGGAACTACATATTATTCCTGACAGGGCCCGGATTATACACATGAATACCGTAAAAACGTTTACACATTCTTTCCTGAAAAATACGCAACAGGCTATTTTGAAGTTGAGGTGGGCCTCTATCCATTAATAATTACTTCTTCATTTCTTACAATAATTGGGTTTATGTTTGCAAATCATGCATTCTTTTAATAAGCCCAGTCATATCATAATTACTTGTAGTAATCGATTAGCCCCTTTTTTGGAGAAGGAAATTGTCCAATTAGGATTTAAAATTACCAGGAGTTTCGCAACCGGAATTGAAATAAACGGAACATTAAGTGATTGTATTCGTTTAAATCTAAATCTTCGTTGCGCCAGTCAGGTTTTATATTCTTTAAAATCTTTTGCGTGTAAAAATCCTGGAGAATTATATCAAATCGTTTCTCAGATTCAATGGGAATCCATCATCGAAAAAGACGGATATTTTTCTGTTACTAGTACCGTAGACAATCCAACCATAAATAATTCACTCTTTGCCAATGTAAAAGTGAAAGACGCAATTGTAGATCGCTTTAGAAATAAGTTAGATGGACGTCCTGATTCTGGACCAGAATTGAATAAAACAGTTATCAATTTATATTGGAAAGAAGATGCTGCAGAAATATTTATAGATACATCGGGCGAAACACTTTCTAAACATGGGTATCGAAGGATTCCGGGGAAAGCGCCTATGCTTGAATCTCTCGCCGCTGCTACTTTGCTCGCCTCTAATTGGAACCTAAACTCTCCTTTTGTAAATCCAATGTGCGGTTCTGGTACTTTAGCAATTGAAGCCGCAATGATGGCCACAAACCGGCGTCCTGGATTGTTTAGGGATAATTATGGGTTTATTCATATTAAAGGATTTGATAACGAATTTTATAAAAACGAAAAGCAAAACCTTGTCAGCAATATCAAAAATATTCCTGTCTTAAAAATCATCGCCTCTGATATAAGTGAAGATGCAATCAATATTTCTAAAATTAATGCTGGTGTCGCAGGAGTCGCAGATTTAATAAATTTCGAAACTTGCGATTTCGAAGAAACTAATGTTCCGGAAAATGAAAGTGGAACAGTTTTTTTCAATCCGGAATATGGCGAACGCCTTGGCGATGAAATAGAGTTAGAAGAAACGTATGCACGTATAGGAGATTTTATGAAAAAAAAATGTAAAGGGTATACAGGCTATGTTTTTACAGGCAACTTTAATCTTTCTAAAAAAATCGGTCTTAAGCCGAAACGGAAAATAGAATTTTATAATAGTAAAATTGATTGCCGGTTGCTGGAGTATGAGCTTTATGCAGGTAGCAAAAGAACGGATAGAAAATCAGAAACTGAATAAAAATTCCTTGAATTTGTTCGTTCACTATTCTATTTATAGTTGCATAACAACTGTGCTTTTATCTAAATAAAGAACTGATTTTTTTGTTCATTTACTGTTGCAACAACGCTTCCCTGTTAACTGTTTCCTAAATCAAAAAGCTTTATTCATGTATCGCTTCGTTTTTTTTATCTTGCCGCCCTAAAATTTTTAATGAATGAAAAATATTTTACTTGTAATTAATATTATTTTGCTGGCTCTCGTTGGGTACCTTTATTATCTGCATTTTACAAATAAAGGTAAAGTCGTACAGGCAATCAAAAAAACGGAAGAGATCGTCAATGAAGGCAAAGCAAATGTTGCTTACATTGATCTTGATTCCCTTCAAAATAATTATGGCTATTACCAGAAAATAAAAGCTGATTTTGAGCAAAAGCAGTCCCAGGCGAATGATGAGATAACAGCGATGCAAAAAAAATATCAGAACCGCGCCATGCAATTGCAGCAAAAGGCGGCTACTATGGATCAAAAGGAACAGCAAACTGCCATGCAGGAAATCAATAAGATGCAGCAGGACCTGCAAACGCGTAAGCAAAATATTGATAATGATCTTTACAATTACAATTCTCAAATGAAAGAAGATATTTTAAGCCGAATTCAGAATTTTTTGAAGGTTTATAACAAAGACGGTAGATATTCTTATATCTTTTCTTATGAGCCAGGTTTTATGTTTTATAAAGACTCAACACTCAATATTACAAATGATGTTATCCAGGGATTAAATCAAATAGATTCATCAAATAAAAAATGATCGTACTTTTTTATCACAAATAAATATTTATCTTCAATCCCGTTTCAAAATAAAAACGGGATTTTTTTTTATGGCTGATGAAGCAAACGGATTTAAGCCAAGCCTTCGGCTGGTCGATGCTACGATGATTGTAGCAGGCTCGATGATTGGTTCAGGTATTTTTATTGTAAGTACAGATATTGTCCGAAATGTTGGGAGCTCTGGCTGGTTGATAGTTGTGTGGATCATTACAGGCTTGATGACCGTAATGGCCGCGGTAAGCTACGGCGAAATGAGCGGTATGTTTCCGAAAGCGGGTGGCCAGTATGTATTTTTAAGAGAAGCTTTTAATCCATTAGCCGGTTTTTTATACGGATGGAGTTCTTTCACGGTGATTCAGACCGCCACCATCGCAGCCGTGGGCGTAGCTTTCAGCAGATTTAGCGCTTATCTGATTCCGGAAGTGGGAGAAAATGTTTTTCTTTTATCCGTAGGCAACTTTCATATTTCTGCCGCACAAGTATTGTCAATAGCAATGATTATTTTCCTTACGTATACCAACACAAAAGGGATTAACGGCGGCAAAATTATCCAGACCAGTTTTACTACAGTTAAATTATTGTCTCTTTTTGGACTGATCATTCTTGGATTTCTTTTAGTAAAACACAGCTTTTGGAATGAGAACTGGCAGACGGGTATGCAAGCGGTTCAATTAGAAAAATTAAATGGGCAGTTTATAAAGAATGGAAATTGGTTTCCAATAGGCGGTACTGTTCTCGTTGGAGCTATTGCCGCATCAATGGTGGGATCTCTTTTCAGTAGCGATGCCTGGAACAATGTAACATTCATTGCATCGGAAATTAAGAATCCAAAAAGAAATATCGGGCTTAGTTTATTCCTCGGCACTCTCATTGTTTCTGTTATTTACATCACTACCAACCTGATGTTTCTGAATGCGTTGCCTTTGCATGAAATTGCCTTTCCGGGGGGCGATCGTGTGGCGGTATCTGCATCTAATGCAATCTTTGGATCGGTGGGTGCTAAAATAATCGCAGTTATGATTATGGTTTCTACATTTGGTTGCAACAACGGATTGATTCTCGCTGGCGCCAGGGTTTATTATACAATGGCAAAAGACGGATTGTTTTTTAAAAACGCAGGAACTCTTAATAAAAATGCGGTACCGCAATGGGCACTTTGGGCGCAGGCTGTAGTTGCTTGCATATTATGTTTAAGTGGTGGTTACAATGATCTTTTAGATATGATTGCTTTCGTGGTGGTCATATTTTATGTACTTACGATTATTGGTATTTTTGTGCTTCGCACAACCAAGCCTAATATTGAAAGGCCTTACAAAGCATTTGCATATCCTTTTCTACCTGCTTTGTACATTATTATGGGCTCGGTTTTTTGTGTTTTCCTGCTTTTCTTTAAGCCGCTTTATACCTTGTGGGGGCTTGGGATTGTGCTTACGGGTATCCCGGTATACTATGCAACGATTAACAACCGTAACAAAAACAAAATAAATATTGAAAAATGAATATCGATATAGATCAATTATTTTCAGGGTTTAAAAAAATGAAAGTCGCTGTGATTGGCGACGTGATGCTGGATACATACTGGTGGGGCGACGTAGAAAGAATCTCGCCCGAAGCGCCTGTGCCAGTCGTGGCTGTAAATAGAAAGGAAAAAAGAATTGGTGGCGCTGGCAATGTAGCCCTGAACCTCCAATCTCTGGACGCGTCCGTTGCTCTTATTACTATCTTAGGCGATGATGAAGACGGGATTCAGTTAAAGCAATTATTGCAGGAAAATAATATCGACACCCGTTTTTTGCTTGAAAGCAGGAAAAGAATTACTACCAATAAAATAAGGATTATTAGCCGAAACCAGCAAATGATGCGGCTTGACGCGGAGAATGTGCATGATATAGATGAAGTGGATGAAGAAAAACTACAAAATCAGATTGAAAAATATATTACGACCGAACGGCCGGATGTGGTCATTTTCGAAGATTATAACAAAGGCATCCTTACAAAAAATATTATAAACCGGACGATTGAACTTTGTGAAAAAAATAAAATTCCTACAGCGGTGGATCCTAAGCGAAAAAATTTCTTTTCGTACAAAAACGCCACTCTTTTTAAGCCCAACCTGGTTGAGGTTTTTACTAATCTTAATTTGTTGCCCGAAGAAGTAACTGAAGAATTATTAACCTCCATTCACTTAAAACTGAAAGAAACAATCGAGCATACGATTTCGTTGATTACTTTATCCGAACGAGGAATTTTCTACCAGGAAAATAACAATCACGCGATGATCCCATCCCACCGGAGAAACATCGCGGATGTAAGCGGGGCGGGAGATACGGTGATAGCTGTCGCTTCTTTGGTTTATGCAGCTACAACAAATATTCATCTTACTGCTGAAATAGCGAATATAGCAGGTGGCATCGTTTGCGAGGAAGTGGGGACCGTAGCTATTAATAAAGAGAGGCTTCTTGATGAATGTAAAAAGCTGGTTCTCTAAATCATGGTTTTGAAATGGGAACTTTTTTCTAAAATCTTCTAACGGATTGAATTTGATTTTTTAAATAATAGAGATCGTTTACTTTTTGTTTCAAATTTTAATTACGATAATATTTAACCTATGCAAAAAATTTCACTAGCCATTCACGGCGGCGCGGGTACTATCTTGAAAGAAGACATGACACCTGAACTGGAAGAAGCTTACAGGCAAGGACTTTCAGAGGCGCTTCAGGCAGGATATACGGTTTTGGAAAATGGTGGCAGAGCCATTAATTCGGTAAGAGCTGCAGTGGTTGTTTTGGAAGATAATGTGCTTTTTAACGCTGGAAAAGGCTCTGTGTTTACTAAAAAAGGGCTGAATGAAATGGATGCCGCCATTATGAATGGTAGCACATTGGAAGCCGGCGCAATAGCGGGCGTGCGAAACATTCGTAATCCGATAGAACTTGCGGAAGAAGTAATGCTACATAGTGGCCATATTTTTTTATGTGGCAAAGGCGCTAATGATTTTGCCATAAAGCAAGGCATCAAATTGGAGTCGGACGATTATTTTTATTCACAATATCGGTACGATCAATGGCGTGAAATAAGAGACAGCGACCTTTACCAGCTTGATCATAAAAACGACAAATTAGTTGGTTTACTGAAAGAAAAAAAAATTGGAACTGTTGGTGCGGTGGCTTGTGATGGTGATGGAAATATTGCGGCGGCAACTTCTACGGGCGGCATGACTAATAAGCGTTTTGGTAGAATAGGCGATAGCCCGATGATTGGAATCGGTACGTATGCCAACAATAAAACCTGTGCCATTTCCTGCACTGGGCACGGAGAAATTTTTATTAAAGCAGTTGCCGCTTATGATGTAAGCTGCCTAATGGAATATAAAAATATGAGTTTGCAGCAGGCGTGTGAAGAGGTTGTTTTAAAGAAACTGGTAGCATTGAATGGAGAGGGCGGATTAATTGGTATGGATTCTAAAGGCAATGCTGCCCTGGTTTTTAACAGCGCTGGGATGTATCGTGGATTAAAAAACAGCGATGGCAAAAACGAGATTGCAATTTATGGAGATTAATTGCTAAAAGAAACAGCCACCTTTTTAAACCCTGTATTTCTTAAAAATGCTTCCATAATATTTTTGCATCTGTCATCTGCCTTCGATAGTACGTTTTGCTGAATAGCACGACGATCAATTTCATTCCTTATTTTTATTTTCAATGCGATTACAGCCGCTTCGCTCCAATCTCCCTCTTCAACAAAGGTTTCAAAACCGGAAGGGTTGACAATGGTCTGCAAAATTTTTGCATGAGGCAATGTTAAATGAACAGAATCCCCTGTTACACTTATATCATTTTCACTTAAATTTTTTAGATCGTTCCCCGCGATTACCTGTCCTCTGCCAATTATCACCAGGTTGTCAAGAGAGGGTGTTAATGCAGTACCGATAGCCATTGGAAGCATTGAGGGCATTCCGTTTCCTATCTTTGAAGAATCCATGACTATTTCGTCTGAGTAGGTTACTGTTATTAATTGGGCGAGCGTATTTATTTGTTGAATAACCACAGGGGTTTCTTCAATATTTATTGGTTTACTGCTAAAAATATTTTTAAAAGAAGGCAGCAGATTAATTTTTTGCAATAAAAAAATAATCAGCAGTAACACCGCGACAATTACCAAAACCCTTTTTAAAAATTTAAGCATTATTGCAATGAATTTTTTTGCGGTGAAAAATTAATTTGAATATTTTTAAATCCTTCTTTTTGTAAAAAATTATTGATAAAAAGTGTTGCATTCGTTTCGGCGGTCACGAATATTCCGAGCGAATCGGCACTCTCTTTTATTTGTTTTTCGGCTTGAGCGGCCAGGGTATTTTTTTCCTGCGAAGAAAATTGATCCCTGAATAAGGATACGTCCTGATAAGCGGTTTTGATGTCTTCAGGTTTTATATTGATATAAATTAACTGCGCATGAGGCAACGTAACAGAAATATTTTCTCCATCAATATGAATATCGGATTCAGTAAGTTTAGATAGGTCAATTCCTGCTACTAAAGACGCTTTGCAGGTCATTAATATTTTTCGATCTCCCAATTTATACCACGTGTTATTGTCATTGGCTTTTATAATTTTGGTGACTACATATTCAGATGTAGCCAGTTCGCTTAGATTCTGCAAACCCAACACTTGCTGCATTTTAGAAGGTTCTTTTTTTGAAGAACATTTAATAACAGATAAAGAAAGAAAAAGTATGATTATAGCAAAAGAGAAACGCATCACGCAATTTACTAAAAGGCAATTAGTTCGTATCACTTTCATTGATTCTGTTAACTTTGCCCCTCAAAAAATAATAAAGAAAAGAGGATGAAAAAAGTTGTATTGATAGTTGCCGGAGGTAGCGGTTCAAGAATGAACAGTGCTATTCCCAAGCAGTTTTTACCGTTGAAAAATAAACCCATTTTGTATTATAGCATTAAGGCGTTTCTTGATGCGTTTGATGATCTCGAAATAATACTGGTGCTTCCGGAGGAACATATTGCCCTTGGCCAGGAAATTATAGATGGCTATTTTGATCATTCAAGATTTAAAATTACCGCGGGGGGAAGAACGCGATTTCATTCCGTGCTGAACGGGCTTAGTTTAGTGGGCGACAAAGAAGCGATCATTTTTGTTCATGATGGTGTTCGCTGCTTAATTACTCCGGCTCTTATAAAGAATTGTTATGAAGTGGCGTTAAAATCGGGTACCGCTATTCCTGTAGTTGCTTGTCGCGATAGTGTGAGAATTCTGACTTCTAATGGAAATAAAGGGATTAATAGAAATAAAGTAAAACTGGTACAAACACCGCAAACTTTTCATAGCAAGATTTTACTGCCGGCTTATGCTATCGATTACAAAGATCAGTTTACCGATGAAGCAACGGTGGTTGAAGCTTACGGGATGAAAGTGACGTTGTTAGAAGGTGAGATAAATAATATTAAAATAACGACGCAGGAAGATCTGTTGATTGCGGGGAATATTTTAAATAATCAATCACCGGGTGTATGAAAGTGTTGAATCGTTTAAACGAAGCATTGCAAAAGTTTATTTTTTGCTATACTGCTACAAAGGACTTTTCATCTTTTCTTTCGCTCATGTGGTTTACAAAATTGTACAGGCTACGAAAAAAATCTGCAAAGTTTAAAAACCGTCCGAATGATCATTTTTCAATTTCCCTGGCTGCATTTCCAGGTAGACCGATTTATTTGAGAACTTATGCAGGAGATGTAGATATTTTTTACGAAATTTTTTATAAAGAAATTTATCAGTTGCCTGAATTGGTTGATAAAAGTATAATTGTAGATGCGGGCGCAAATGTTGGTTTTGCTGCTCTTTATTTCTTAAAGCAAATGCCGAATGCCACAATTTATTGTATAGAGCCTGATCCGGATAATTTTTTATTTTTGCAAAAAAATCTAAAGGCCGCATTGGAGAGTGGTAAAGTAAAAGCCTTATTGGCGGGGCTTTCAGATAAGGATGGATTTATGAACCTTGAAAAAAATGTCTTAAAATATAATTCGAGTCTTGTGGAAAATGCTTCCGAAAATTCGGTTGAGGTGATCACTTATTCGGTTAAAAGTTTTTTAAAAAAATTTGTTGAAGGCAATATTGATCTTTTTAAGATGGACATAGAAGGGACTGAAGAAAATATTTTTGAAAACGATATTTCATGGCTTGTTAAAGTTGAGCAATTGCTAATCGAATTTCATTCAGAGGAAATTAAAAAAATGTGTTTTGAAAAACTACAGGCACAGAATTTTTATTTCAAACCGCAAATAAGCAAAAAAAATACAGATGTTTTTCTGTTCAGTAAAAATGAAAAAAAATGTCAGAATGAAAGTTGATATCAACAACTACTATAAAGATTTTGATTTCGAATCTTACTTTAATAACCTTAGGGGCCAGGGCAAGCGGTTTAATTTTAAATGGTAATACTCCACCTGCGCTGGGTTGAACTGTGAGTTAAAAAACGAAATTCCGTTTTTGTCCGACCCTTCAAAGCGAAAGATAGAGCTGCAGTCTGCATGATCTTTAATAGCTGCGTCGGTTAATAAATAAAAAGCGCCTAAATTTTTTCCCTGGCGATTGCTTCCGCCAATTAATGAATAAACAAATTTCTCATCTTTTAATACCATATACGAAGCGACCGTTTCTTCATTTTTTTTCGCGAGATAAGTGGCTGCGTTTCCAGTCTCAAAAGCAACATTTGTAGCACCAAGAATTTTGTTGTAATCCAACGAGGTAATGTCTTTATGTTCTGTTTCATAATTTCTCTTATAAAAGTCGATTACATCCACTGGTGTGCAATTTCTTATAATTTCGATTTTATTTTCTAATGCTTTTTTAATCATACGGCCTGCAAGCCTTTTGTATTGATTTTGAATAGCATCATACTTTTTATTCAGATCCAATAAAAAATTAGTTCTTTTTTTTAGCTGGCTGTTTTCTAGATTGATTTTTTCTGGATTAATCAGATTTTCTTTAAAATCAATATCCACGTATTTGAACTGAACAGGAATGGCTTTTAAAAGTTGATTTACTGTTTGATCAGTTACATTTCCAAAAATCCCAAGTGAGCCGATAAAAAAAGGCTGATAGACATATTTAATTCCATATTTCTTCTTCCATACCAGGGGCATTATCGTCTCATAATCGTTCAGAACAAGTGCATCCCAGTTTACATTCATTGCGTCAAGAAAAAATGAATGTGCGTAGATCAATCCATTGGCTGCATTTTTAACGCAGAGATCCCATTTTATTTTGTCAATATTTTCATGTTTTATGTAAAGAATATTCACAATGGGAAATTTAGACGCTTTTTAAAATAAGACAAATTAGAGTCCTGGAATGTCGAGGTAATCACTTAAATGAAAATTTTGAATGTCAATACTAAATGTAATTTTTCTAATAAATTTATTTGCTTCCTTATCTGTGTTTAAATAGGTTTTAAAATCATTGCTGTAAACAAGAGGTGCATATATATTCAAGAGATTTTTAAACAAGGATAGTTGAAGACCTCCAACATATAAAAACCGACTCAGCGCAGAATTAGCTTGCCATGCGTCAGCGTAAGTTCCCGCATCGAAAAATATTTTTATTGGCAGCTTGAATGGAAATAAGTTATTGGGTAATGTAGTGCTTAAATTAATAGCCGAAATCCAATTATCTGACTGGCCTTGCACACTGGACGGATCCAGCCTGAATTTGAGTCCGCCGGTGTTTGGTATCATAATTTGTTGCGCCGCTACTCCACCATTTTCAACAGGAATATCACCATAAGAAGAGAACGCGCTTCTCCCCAAAAAATAATCGCTATAGGTGTAATCATCTGATCCATTTCCACCCAATAACTTTGGTTGGTATTGATAGGTATTAGCAAAGTCTTTTGATCCGAGGTAGCCAAACTTTGCTGCAAAAAAACGGGTTTGCAATCCGCCACATTTTGGGTAATTGAAAAAATAATTTCCGGTCAGGTTAAATCTGTAAAAACCTTTTCCCTGCTCAAACTGGATTTGATAATCATAAGGATATAAGGCACGCCGGTTTTCTGAATTAAAAGTAATTTGGTTTATGTACCTGCTGGTAGAAATTAATGAGTTTGGATAATAAATTGAACTGTCGCTTCCCGTTTTGAAAGAGTAGTTGCCAAATTGTTTTTCGCCGATAATATAGGAACGAAAATCAAGCCAGGTGGTGGTTTTATCACCGGGTTTTGTTTTAAAAAAGATTTTCAGATAAGGAACTATTTTATGGAAATTTTCAAAGACATTATTTCCCGCTGTATCTAAGCTATGGTTGTCCGAAAATTTACTGGCGTTGATACCGATCGCAATTTTTTGAAAATGGGGGTCAGGGAACCAATGGTAATCGATGCCGCTGATCCCGGAAAATGTTTTGCTTCCGGTGGCATACAGTGGAGCAACAAAAAACTGAAATTTCTCTGCTGGCAGCGTATAGTTATGAATCATTATTCCGAACATTTGTTTATCGTAATTATTATAGCCAAGCGCGGGAGATAAGAAAAGGTAGTTGTATTTGTCCGTGTTTTTAAAATTAAAAAAAGTGGAGATCTTAAATTCTTTCTTTTTCGGCGCTTCCAGATTGCCTTTTTTTGATAATAAGGAAAAAATGGTGTCTACATTTTTCCTGCCAACATCTTCCACTATTTTTTTGAAATCCTCAGGATAAGGATGTTTAAATTTCCATTCATTATAATATTCATGAAGGCAACTATCAAACAAATCTTTTCCTACAAAATCCTCGAGTTTCTCCATCCATAAACCAGTTTTATAATAGGGGATCACGTCATAATTCGTTTCTGTAAAATCTTTTGAAGGCGTTTCTATTGGCTGGTCTTTCTTTAAGTTAACCTGTGTTCTATAAATAAGGGAGGAAAAATCATTCGGAAATTTTTTTCTGAATAATCCCTTAGTGCTTTGGTTTTTGTCATTAGGATAAAACAATTTTTCGTATCGATTGTCGAAATAAGTATTTATGCCCTCGTCCATCCATGGGTGCTCTCTTTCGTTGCTTGCCAGGATGCCGTAAACCCAGTTGTGACCTACCTCATGTTCAATGGTGAGGTCTAGCGATTCTTTATCCGGCATGGGAGAAATACTGGTAATAGTAGGATATTCCATGCCACCGCTAAATCCCATTTTTGCCTCTACAGTTGTAACGGTGGAATAAGGATATTCCCCGAGCCAACTGCTTCTGGTGCGAATAGCGTTTTTTATAAATTGGATACTGTGTTTCCACTGATCCTGACCAGAGGGCATATAAAAAGACCAAGCATCAATAATCCTTCCGGAAGTTAATTGCATGGTATCGTATTTTACGACAAATTTTTTATCAGCAAACCATGCAAAATCATGAATGCTGTCCTGGATGTAGGTCAGTGTTTTCGTTTGTTCAGGCATTATAGACGAAGGACGAACTGTAGGTTTATTATTTTTATTTGCCGTGGGTTGATATCTTTTTTTCACTTTTTTATTCTTTGTATTCTGGGTCTGCTGCTCATTGCTTTTTGCTTTCGGCTTTTTGCTTTCAGCATTATGCGAATGACTAACCGCCGGTTGTTGCTCATTACTCATCGCTTTTTTCTTCAGCCATTTCAATTCATCTTCATTCTGTAATTCACCTGTGGCCGCTATTACATAATCGGAGGGAACGGTGATCTGTACCCGGAAATTTCCGAATTCGCTGTAGAATTCTCCCTGGTCGAGGTAAGGCATTGGGTGCCATCCTTTATCATCATACACCGCTGGTTTCGGATACCATTGGGTGATCTGGTAAGTATGGCCTACATGTCCGCCGCGGGAAAAATTGAAAGGGATTTTTTCATGAAACGGCGTAGTAATTTTTATAGCGCCGCCCGGCGGAAGCGGCCATGGCAAAATCAACTTTGCAACATCAATATATAATAGATGATCTTCTAAATTGGCGGTTGTTCCATCCACCTTGAAATCCAGGCGATTGATATATCCGCGTTCGGATTCATTACTAAAATAAAAGTCGGTCTTATTTAGTATGAGCATTTGCTCACTGAAAGCAGTTCTGTCGTTTTTATAGGCATCCGGCCATAAGTGAAACCAGATAAAGTTGAGTGTATCGGGCGAATTGTTGGTATAATTAATTGTTTCAAATGCATTTAATGTATTATCCGAATCATGGAGTGTAACTTCAATATTGTAATTAACCTGTTGTTGAAAATATTTTTTTTGCGAAAGGGAAACGGGAAGTTGGCAATAAAGGAAGCAGATTAAAAACAGTTTTTTCAAAACAATTATTTCATCAAATATAAATAATAATAGCAACAGGATTAATGGGTTATCAGAATAAAATCGTCTTGCTTTTCTAAAACGGAATTTTCTAAGAAATCTTATTTATGTAAATTCAGTCTGCTAATGGAGCTCGCTGACTTTAGTTAATAGAAATTTTTTATGAAAAATAAATTTCTATTTCAAATAAAAGTCTATCTTTATACTTTGTTAATGGGTTTAGTGTGTTTTTCTTTTGGCTGATGTTGCTTTTATTCAGGTTTCTTCAGTTCATTGTAGCTACTGATTCATTAATAGTTATTTTAATTTATTAAACAAAAGTTTTTACAATGAACATTTATGTTGGTAATCTCAGTTGGTCAATGACTGACGACGATTTAAGTAATTTATTTACTCAGTATGGCACTGTTACAAGTGCAAAGATTCTTAAAGAAAAAAACACGGGCCGCAGTAAAGGCTTCGGTTTCGTAGAAATGGAAGACGATGAGGCAGCAAAAACTGCTATCGCTACTTTGAACGAAAGTGAAGTACAAGGCCGTAAATTGATTGTTAACGAATCACAACCTCGTCCGGAAGGCAGCGGTTACAAGAGAAGCGGCGGCAGCGGCGGCAGCGGCGGTGGATACGGCGGCGGCGGTGGTAACAGAGGCGGCGGCGGTTACGGTGGTGGCGGCGGCAGAAGCGGCGGTGGCTACGGCGGCGGTAGAAGCAGCGGCGGCGGTTATGGCGGTGGTTATAACAAAGATTATTAAGTTTTTTTTGATAACAGATTTTTTAAATCCTTTTCATTTGTTTGAAAAGGATTTTTTTTGCCCTATCTGGTATTTATGTCGGTTTTGGATTGGTGAGAATTGCCAGTTTGATTCGTACTTTGCAGTAAACCAAGCCTTTACAGGCATTTCTATTCCTGGGTTATTTGTTTAATGGAAAAACTGAGCCGTTTCTCTCAGGTTTGTTTTCTGAAATTCTGAATCGGAAGCAAAGGTGAGATATTATTTCATTACTTCCGCCATAGTTTTACCGATATCTGCGGGGCTGGCAACAACATGGACACCACATTCGGAAAGAATTTTCATTTTAGCAGCGGCAGTATCTTCAGCTCCACCCACTATAGCGCCGGCATGTCCCATTCTCCTTCCGGCGGGGGCGGTTTGGCCTGCTATAAAGCCAACGACAGGTTTGCGATTATTCTCTTTTATCCAACGAGCGGCTTCAGCTTCCATACCGCCGCCAATTTCGCCAATCATCACAATACCATCCGTTTCAGGGTCATTCATAAAAAGCTCAACAGCTTCTTTGGTAGTAGTTCCTATAATCGGATCGCCGCCAATACCTATTGCTGTGGAAATACCCAGGCCAGCCTTGGCTACCTGGTCTGCCGCTTCATAAGTTAGCGTCCCGGATTTTGAAACGATTCCGATCTTACCTTTTTTGAAAATGAATCCTGGCATGATGCCAACTTTGCACTCGTCAGCGGTTATAACGCCTGGGCAATTTGGTCCTATTAACCTTGATTTTGAGTCTAATAAGTAGTTTTTCACCTTTACCATATCCTGAACAGGAATTCCTTCTGTAATACAAATAATCAACGATATCCCTGCATCAGCAGCTTCCATGATGGCATCCGCAGCGAAAGCGGGGGGTACAAAAATAATACTCACGTCCGCTCCGGTTTTCTTCACCGCTTCTTCAACTGTATTGAAAACAGGTTTATCGAGATGAGTGCTTCCACCTTTGTTGGGAGTAACGCCACCTACCACATTGGTTCCGTATTCGATCATCTGCGTAGCATGAAAAGTGCCCTCGGTTCCGGTAAATCCCTGTACAATTATTTTTGAATTTCTATTAACTAAAACTGACATGAAGTATATTTTAAAAGTTTCGCAAATATATGAAAGTATGATTTAGGTTTTCAGATTTGCTAATTCATTAACTTGCGCGTATGGAACAATATCTCCGACTTTTAGAGAAAATAATAGATACCGGCGCAGATAAAAATAACCGGACGGGTACGGGTACCCGAAGTTTATTCGGCTACCAGATGCGTTTTGATTTGCAGGACGGCTTTCCGTTGGTTACTACAAAGAAATTACATTTGAAAAGTATCATTTATGAGTTATTATGGTTTTTAAAAGGGGATACAAATATTAGATATTTACAGGAAAACGGCGTTAAAATATGGGATGAATGGGCCGATGAAAACGGAAATCTTGGACCTGTTTATGGAAAACAATGGCGTAGTTGGGAAGGCGCCCATGGAAAAACCGTTGACCAGGTTTCTGAATTGATTCAACAATTAAAAACCAATCCTGATAGTCGCAGATTAATTATCAGCGCATGGAACGTATCGGATTTGCCAGAGATGAGACTGATGCCATGCCATTGTTTGTTCCAGTTTTATACTTCACCCCCGACCCATCTCCACGAGCGCGGAGAGGGGAGACGAAAACTTTCCTGCCAATTGTATCAAAGAAGCGCAGATGTTTTTTTGGGTGTACCTTTTAATATTGCTTCCTACGCATTGTTGACGATAATGATAGCGCAGGTATGTGACATGGAGCTCGGAGATTTTGTCCATTCTTTTGGCGATGTACATCTATATAAGAATCATTTTGAGCAGGCACAACTTCAACTTACAAGAAATCCTTTTCCGCTTCCGCAAATGAAATTGAATCCGGAAGTAAAAGATATTTTTGATTTTAAGTTTGAAGATTTTGAGTTGATGAATTACCAATCGCATCCTTCGATAAAGGCACCGGTGGCCGTATAATTACCAATTAACTTTTTACTATGCTCTCCCACATTGTTGCCGCATCAGAAAATAATATCATTGGTTCTAACAATGAACTGCCCTGGAAACTGTCGGATGATTTTAAATATTTCAAAAATAAAACCTGGGGCATGCCAGTCATAATGGGCAGAAATTCTTTTGATGCAATGAAAAAAGCGCTGCCCGGAAGAATCAATATTGTGATTACAAGGAAAACGGACTGGCACCCTGAAAATGTTTTTGTTGTTCATGGAATTGATCAGGCAATTGCCAAAGCAAAAGAAAGCGAAGCCAAAGAAATTTTTATAATCGGCGGTGGGGAAATTTTTAAGCAAACCTTAAACATTGTTGATAGAATTTATCTGACCCGCGTACATACTACCGTTGAAGGCGATACTTTGTATCCTGTAATTGATATTTCCAAATGGGAAAAAATAAAATCAAAATCTTTTCCTACGGATGAAAAAAATAATTATCCCTATACTTTTGAGGTTTGGGAAAGGATTCAAAACATAGCGGAATAGAGAAATTTTGTCTTTTTGTGATTAACAAATTCTTCGTTCAATAGACAAATTCGTATTATTTGCCTGTCGACCGGCAGGTTGGTTTGTGCGCTACGCTTGTTATTCGATGCTACAGCTAAAACATGTCTGGCAAATTTCTTTGACCTATTTTCTTTCTTCAAAATAAACGAATGTTCCATTTCCTATCTTTGCTACCAATGGCAACTATCCAAAAAAAAAATAAAAAAACCAAAAAAGCGGGATCTTCAAAATTGAAGCTGGATAAGGTGGAAAAAGTAGAAGTAAAGAAGCTGATTCATGATGAGCGTTCTCATAAAATTGTGGGAACGATCCTGATACTAATCGCTTTCTTACTGTTTATCGCTTTTACTTCTTATTTATTTACCTGGCAGCAGGATCAGTCAAAAGTGTTGCAGGGCGCTAAGATTTTATTGCCCAGCCACGATCAGCAAATGGGCAACGCACTGGGAACTGCAGGCGCTTATTTTTCTGATTTGTTTTTTCGCAAAGGATTTGGTATCGCCTCTTATTTATTTTGCCTTTTTTTCTTTGTAGTCGGTATAAATTTATTTGCTCCAAAAAAAATATTTTCTGTCAGCAGAAATATAAGATATGTAATAGCAGGCCTTTTGGTAATAAGTGTTTGCGCATCGTTTATTATGCATTCACCTCACGCGCATAATTTGAGTATATCCGGCCCTGAATTTTTTTGGGGAGGAAAAGTTGGGGATATGATTAGTGCATGGATGCAGCAGGTTATTGGATATACGGGAACTGCGGCTGTATTATTTGTCGGTTTGCTTAGTTACATTATCTGGCGCTTTAATCCCTCTTTCAATTTTAAAAAGAAGATTGATGCTGCCAATAACTTTTTTTCAGAAGATAAAGATGACGAGTTTTCGGATGAAGACAACGTTAAGAATATTAAACCTGCTTCAAACTCAGCTATCTTACCGCTGGGAAACAAGTCATTAAAAGAAGATAAACCCTTTGAGCATGATTTCGATGTAGTAGAAAAAAATGAACTGCCGGTATTAATTAATAATCCTCCAAAAGAAGAAAAGAAAAACGTTGTTCGCGATAATGCTCCTGAAAGTGCTTTAACTCTTGAAGTAAAAAACGCCGAGGTACTGGATGAGAAAAAAGAGGAGAATCTTTATGCGCCAAAACCCAAAATAGACCAGGAGCCTTACGATCCCGTTCTTGATCTTAGAAATTATAAATATCCAACTACAGATTTGCTGGAAGATCATGGTAGTGATAAAATCATCCAGGACGTTTCTGAACTCGAAGAAAACAAAAACCAGATCATTCATACGTTACGGAATTATGATATTGAGATTCAGAAAATATTTGCAACTGTTGGCCCTACTGTTACTTTATATGAAATTATTCCTGCGCCCGGAGTGCGTATCTCGCGCATTAAAAACCTGGAAGACGATATCGCGCTAAGTCTTTCTGCGCTTGGCATCCGCATCATCGCGCCTATTCCCGGGAAGGGGACAATTGGTATCGAGGTACCTAATTTTAAGAAGACAGTGGTAAGTATGAAAACGCTTTTGACTGCGGATAAATTTCAGAACAACACTTTCTCTTTACCGATTGCGATAGGCAAGAGAATTGATAACAAGAATTTTATTGTTGACCTCGCTGCGATGCCGCATTTACTAATGGCCGGCGCTACAGGGCAGGGGAAATCTGTAGGCTTAAACGCAATTCTGGTTTCGCTTTTATATAAAAAACATCCATCTCAGCTCAAGCTTGTTTTGATCGATCCTAAAAAAGTTGAGTTGAGCATTTATAAAACAATCGAGAAACATTTTCTTGCCAAACTTCCGGGCGAGGAAGATGCTATTATTACGGATACCAAAAAAGTAATTCATACACTGAATGCTTTGTGTACGTTAATGGATATTCGTTACGATTTATTAAAGGAAGCAGGCACAAGAAACATAAAAGAATACAATCAGAAATTTGTAGCAAGAAAGCTGAATCCTGAAAAGGGCCATGAATTTTTACCTTTTATCGTTTTGGTAATTGATGAATTTGCGGATCTGATAATGACTGCAGGAAAAGAAGTGGAGATGCCAATTGCACGACTTGCGCAGCTTGCGAGAGCGGTAGGTATTCACTTGATCATTGCCACGCAGCGCCCTTCTGTGAATATTATCACCGGTACCATCAAAGCGAATTTCCCGGCGCGTATAGCATTTAAAGTGAGCAGCAAGATAGACAGTCGCACCATTTTAGATATTGGTGGCGCGGAGCAATTGATCGGTAAAGGCGATATGCTTATCAGTTATAATGGAGAACTTACGCGCCTGCAATGCGCTTTCGTGGATACGCCTGAAGTGGATAAAGTAACTGACTTCATCGGCGATCAACAGGGATATCCTGAGGCTTTCATGCTGCCTGAATACGTAGATGAAAAAGAATTTGAAAATAAAACTTTCGACGTGAACGACAGGGATTCTCTGTTTGAAGATGCAGCGAGATTGATAGTTGTAAACCAAAGTGGCAGCACATCTTTGCTGCAACGAAAAATGAAGTTGGGTTATAACCGCGCCGGTCGGCTAATGGATCAATTAGAAGCTGCGGGAATCGTAGGCCCAAGCCAGGGAAGTAAAGTTCGCGATGTGTTGGTAAAAACGGATGCTGACCTGCAGGAATATTTGAGTGGAATGTAGTTGTTTTTTGCTGATAGTAAACGAAGAAATTGTCTGAATTTTCATTCAGTGAATTATTACTAAACTCTTTAAACTCATCTAATCGTTTCTAAACTGTACTTAATCCTTATTCGCCGCCAATCAATTTGAAACTTTCTTTACCGGTTCCGTCGTTAAACTTAAGAATATAAACTCCTTTTTGGAAATGCGAGGCACCAGTGAAATTGATAACCTGCGTAACTCCACTTTGTAATGCAACTTGCTTTGTAAAATATAATTTTCCCGAAGCATCATACATTTTAAAAATGCCTGTAGCGGTACGCATCGGTTTTATGAGAACAGTAAAATTATTTGTAAAAGGGTTGGGATAAATTTTTATATTCTGATTACCTAAAATCGTCTCGGCGTCTCTTAAAATTTTCTGTTGATGGAGATCATTATAAGCTTTTTCAAAATCAGGAATTCCGTAGCCGATGCGATCATCGGGATTGTCATAAATACTGCTACTTTTTTTTACTGCATTAATGATTTCCATATTGGTGAATTCGGGAAAAGCTTGCCATAAACAAGTGACTAAACCTGCTAAATTCGGTGTGGCAAAAGATGTTCCATTCCCGGTGGTTATAGGTCCGGTAGTAGAAGAAACGAATGTTCCCTGGCCGACGGAAGCCGCCACAGGCTCTACTCTTCCATCGCTGGAAGGCCCATAGCTGCTGAAAACTGCTGGTTCACCTAAATAATCTACAGCGCCGACACTGATGATACTGTCGGCATCAGCAGGGGTCGTAATGAAGTGCCAGGCATCGTTTCCCTCATTTCCAGCTGCAGCTAATACAATCATTCCTTTCCTGGCCGCCATCGTTGTTTCTTTGGCTATTAATGTCGTGTGACCGTTCATGTCGGCATAGGTATAATCAAAAACTGAATTATCAAAAGTGTCGTATCCAAGCGAAGTGGTTATCACATCTGCTCCCGCACTGTCGGCGCGCTCGGCGGCGGCGGCCCAGTATTGTTCTTCTACCGGCGACTCAGAAGCTACATCTTCAGAACGATACAGTAAGAAATCGGCATTAGGGCAGGTGCCTACCAATTGGCCGGGAATATTTCCTGCGATGATAGAAAAGACCTGCATTCCATGATAATAATCTTCATTGACACTCACTTCGTTGTCCACAAAATCGTACGTTTCCAAAACCTGGTGTTTGATATTGACGCTATCAAATGCAGGTAGGGTTTGATAATGATAAAAACCCGCATCCAGTATGGCAATCAACATTCCTTCGCCATGAAATCCTTTGTTATGAAGGTATTCACCATTATGAATATTGATTTGGTTAAAGGAATTTCCGTAGGAATAATAATCTCCTAAAACATTCTGTGGAGACAACGGCGAATTGACATGGTCAGTTCGTTCGTTAAATTTATTTTTTGTGATGGGGCCAATCCATTTGTTTCTTAAAGTTACATTAGCATTGGCTGTTCTTTTTAACGGCTGCGTGGTAACTACAAAAGGAAAACTGTTGATTTTATCTATAGCTGATGAATCAGTGGTAGCAATACAAATCTGGTTCAACCATTTTGATTCGTCCAGAATTTGTACGTTTCCTGAAAGACGAATGCTGTCAATGTAACCTGGTGTTACAGGTAAATCAGTTTCGTCTATTGCTATGTGTTGTTTTGTTCTTCTTGCTATTGCTCTTGCAGATAAAAATTTAGATGGGTCATTAGCAGAGTAGGGGGTTCCGGTTTTGTCTTTCAATCTGACAATGTAACGCGTAAACTGTGCTGAACTATTTTGGGAGAAAAAAACAATAAATAAAATGACCGAAGTGACTTTTCTCATAGAAAGCGCATATAATCGTTTTGTGGATTTTATTTTAATAATAGTCTCTGTTAGTTATGATCTATGATACTCATTGTAACTCCAAAACCTGTATAGCCGGGACTTATAGACTGTGGGCTCTGATATTCCCAATGCAAAAATTGGCGATAGATCAGACCTATCCCTTTTCCATATTTCTCCATTGAATATGTTTTTTCGGCATATTGAGTGGACGGTAAAGATGGATCTTGTCCGTCAAATTGATCTGTCTCATCCACCTTCAGGGTACTATCAATCATAACGCTATTGATGTTAAGTGGCACGCCCACACTATCATAAGTGTAATCCCATCCGCTCATAAACTGGCGGTCAGAAAATTGATAGGCAGGAAAGGTATTGTCTGGTAAATAATTATTTCCGCTCCATGAAAAATCCTGCTTAACTGGCAAGGATAATTTTATAAACCTGAGATTATTCTCAACATATTCAATAGTATTCCTCGTGGGCACGGCCATAAATACATTATTAGGAGTCCATGGTTGAGTAGAATCTGTTCTCAGGTAACGGATGATACGGAAGGCCGGTCTACCCAGGTTGTCTGTGATCTGTGCATCTACAACATCCTGTGCCTGGTAATGTATTGTTGTAAGGTCCGAAAAGTTTTGACCAAAATTGAGGAATACAAGGCTATCAAGATTGTAGGTAATGTATTTGCCCACCTGAAGTGGAAAATAGTCACTCAGCGGTTCAGAAGTGAAATCTGATTCCACTTTTTTGCATGAAGTAAACATCAAAATCACGAAGCATACACCTGAAAGATATTTCAACATACAAATTATTAAAGTGTTACAGTCTGCAGTGTTTTTTAATTTTGTTTTAATTGACTGGTATAAATGGCAGTAAACAAACTTTTATTCTATATTCTTATTTTAGCTTCTTTGAATAACACCGCCGCCGATAACATCGTCGCCTTCATAAAAAACAGCGCTTTGTCCGGGTGCTATTCCTTTTACATTTTCATAAAAACGGACTTTTACTCCGTTTTCGTATGTGTAGAGATTAGAAAGCGCGCCTTTATCTTTATACCTGATTTTTGTCAATGCTTCCATACCGTCTGACACGCCATCATATTTTATCCAGTTCAGTCCTTTTACGATCATCTCGCTTCCCTTTAGATCCTCTTCATCGCCAAGTACAATCGTATTGGTTTCAGGAATTATTTTTGTCACGAACGCCGGCTTGCCCAACGCAATATCCAGCCCTTTTCTCTGACCAACAGTGTAAAAAGGATAACCTTTGTGTGGCCCCAGAATCTTTCCCGTTTTATCCACAAAAAAACCTCCGGCAACTCTTTCTTCCAGGCCATCGACTTTTCTTTTCAAAAAGCCGCGATAGTCATTATCAGGCACAAAACAGATTTCATAACTTTCATTCTTCTTAGCGAGTTCGGGATAGCCGAAATCTATAGCCATCTGCCTGATCTGGGTTTTGTGATAAGTACCCAATGGTAAAAGAGTTCGACTCAATAAATCCTGCTGCAAACCCCAAAGCACATAGCTTTGATCTTTAGTTTCATCAATCCCTTTTCTTATAAAATGTCTTCCATTGGTATGTTGATGTATTTGCGCGTAATGACCGGTGGCAATAAAATCGCAACCCAGCGCATCGGCTCTTTTAGAAAGTGCGCGCCATTTAATATGGGTGTTGCACAACACGCACGGATTGGGCGTGCGCCCCGCAATATATTCTTCCACAAAATTATCTATCACAAAATCGCCAAATTCTTCCCTGATGTCGAGAATAAAATGCGGAAATCCATGCTGCACGGCAGCCATTCTGGCGTCATTGAAACTATCAATATTGCAACATCCGGTCTGTTTATTGTTGTTTCCGCCACTGCTGGCATAATCCCATGTTTTCATAGTGATTCCCACTACCTCATAACCTTCCTTATGAAGCATCAAAGCTGCTACGGTACTGTCTATACCACCGCTCATTGCCATTAAAACTTTTCCTTTTCTACTCATGATTTGCAAAGATACAAATTTAGGGGGGAGGGCATGGTAGTTATCGGCGTTTGGTTATCGGGATTTAGCAATTTCTTAGTGAGTACGCTACTTGTGGACAAAATCTCATAGTAGAGCTGTTGCTATGTCTTCCCATTCTTTTGCTAAAGAAACATCGGGACGCTTTTGACCCGCACGGCGATACCAATAATCCGCATTGCCAATGTCGCCTTCTTTGCGATGCAGATAAGCATGGATCCATGAGGCATTTTTATCTTCTGAATCTTGCACAATGTTGTGCGCCTTATCCCAATTGCCTTTCCCTTCCTGCCATAAGGCTTTTAAATTGATGGATAGATTTTCAGGCGGATTACTTTCGGCTAAACTTTGTTTAAATGAAATGAGGTTCATAATTTTCTTTATTGACTGATGTATAAAAAGAGGATCTGAAACTTAGAAATCTTTAATAAAAGTTTGTTTACCGTTGTGATCAACAAAATACTTCTGCCAAATAAACGTCTGTGGTGTTTCTTTTTATTTCCTTACTATAAAATGCGTATTCCTCTGGAATCTCTTCCTTTAAACGAAACAGGTGGCAAGGTTTGCTTAACCCTTCAAATACCAACGTAAATCTTATAAAATCATTAACGGTAAAATGTTCTGTCCAGCCGGGCATCACCGAAATATTAAAAGCTTTTATCAGCTTGCATTTTTTCCCATTGCTTCAATTAAAAAAGTATCCGGCCAAATCCGAACACCACAAAGTTCATTCGTGAAGAACCTGCAATGCACAATGGTACAGCGTTCTGTTTGAAACTGTATCATTTCTTTTATCGCATTATCAATTTCTATTTGTGGCCTGGCAATATTTCTGCTCATTTCCTGAACTTTTTTTATTTCTCATACAAAATTAAAAATTTTGGCACGAATAATCATTCAAGTAAATTGAAATTCAACTTTGAAAAATGATTATAGGTCTTTCAATAATTTTTTGGCTCTCGATTTAAAGGCCGCCGTTTGATTCGGTAGCTGGTCTTCAATCGATAATTTTATCTCAGGAATTATTTCAGGATATTTTTTGGCAAACGTTCCAAGAATGGTTAGCGAAAATGCCTTAATAGCTACTGCTTCTTTTGGAGATGCCACGTAGGTGAAACAAATATCCATTACAGCACCTTCATATTTTTTTGGAATATTCACAGATTGTAAAAGTCTTACGGTATTGCGTTTTATCGAATCATGAATACCCGGCTTATTTAAATTGGAAATCAACTTCTCAAAATTATTTTTAATGAGTTCCGGATGCGATATCACACAGTAGCTTACCGGCCACGCTGCTCTTTGAGTAATTTTGTATTCGTCGTTCAGGAATAAAGTAAATAATTCATTGAATTTTTTGGGATTATCACCAACCCAATGTACAATTTTCCAGCAGTTTTCTTTTGTATGTTCCTTTAATATTTGATCCCTGAGATTCATTCAATTAAAAAATAAAAAAATCAATTTTTTGTTGCTTTACTGTGGTCACTTAGCAAATCGGCCATTCGCTTTACTTCGTCTTTGTTAACAGTGATCTGGTTCAGTGATTCATTCATGTCATTATTGATAAATTCCATGTTGCTGTTTTTTAAAATGCTCGCTGAACTATGGAACTCCCGAGCACCGGTGCTTTTAGCAATCCGGATTATATTTTCTGAGTTGATGCCTGAACCTGGCATGATGATAATTCTTTCGTCCGCCTGTTTTATTAATCGCGACAGTAAATCAACCCCGTCGATTGCCTTCAGCTTCACTCCTGATGTCAGTATTCTTTCAAATCCTAAAGTGATAATAATTTCCAACTCCGCGGGTGGATCTTTTACCCTGTCAAAAGCCCTGTGAAACGTGGCTTCGAGCGGATAGGCCAATTCAATCAATTCATTGCATCGCTTCTGATCTACTTTCCCGTCTTTTGTTAAAATGCCGGTTACAATGCCATTGCATCCGGCTTGCTTACAATTAATAACATCCTTTTTCATGATGTCAAAATCATCATCGCTATATAAAAAATCTCCGCCTCTTGGACGTATCATAACATATAAGTCGATATCTAAATTTTGTCTGGCAGCTTTTATGAATGCGAATGAAGGCGTGGTACCTCCTTCGCCCGGGCTTGCGCACAATTCAATTCGCTTGGCGCCCGCTTCCTGCGCAACGATGCAGCTTTCAATGTTGAATCCGATTACTTCTAATTTAAAATTCATGTTATTTGTTTGTTTGCTGCGAAGATTTTCTTACAATGTTGACAAAAAAAATTGGATCTACTTCAGCGAAAGCAAAGGCGCTGCTAACGTGGAAAGTTGCAAGAGTTTTCTTCTGTTGACCATGAATTGTTTTTTCAAAAGTAATTATTGTAAAATTTATTTTTGTCCGATGCAATTCGTTTCAATGAACTGTTACGCATCAGAAAGAAACGAAATTTCTCATTTTTTACTTGTTTCCTGTCATTTAGGATTCTGTAAAATTCGAACGTTGGTTAAAAAAGCTGAATTTTTCGGCACTTTTTTCAAATAATAATCTTACTTTTGCGCCCCGTTCAGCATTTTGTGTTTTAGTTGAATCGGATTTTTGATAAAACATATTGCCCACATGGCTCCATAAGTTCCCGTCTGTTCGGGACGCCGGCAAGGGTGTAAAAGTAAAATAGTTAATAATGCCAAAGGTTAAAACCAACTCCAGCGCCAAGAAACGCTTTAAAGTAACCGGTACAGGTGAAATTACTCATCAAAGAGCTTTCAAACGTCACATTCTCACTAAAAAGTCTAAAAAACGTAAACGTGCATTGCGCAAGAAGGGTGTCGTTAGTAATCCTAACAGGCCTTTTGTAATGAGATTGCTCAGAATGAAGTAAACATCCATCCTGTCTTAAGATGGGAATAGAAAGCCGGAATTTTAAAATCAAAAAATAAAAACATTAAAATATGCCACGTTCATCAAATGCAGTAGCATCAAGGGCAAGAAGGAAAAGAGTTCTTAAAGCCGCCAAAGGCTATTACGGGAAAAGAAAAAATGTATATACCGTTGCGAAGAATGTAATGGAAAAAGGGATGACCTACAGCTATGTAGGCCGTAAACTTAAAAAGCGTGAATATCGGGCACTGTGGATTGCGCGTATCAACGCTGCCGTTAGGGAAGAAGGCTTAACCTACAGCCAATTCATCCATAAATTGAATGAAAAGAAAATCGATCTGAACAGGAAAATATTAGCTGATATGGCTATGAATGAGCCAGAAAGTTTTAAGAGCCTGATTCAGTCAGTAAAATAAGATGACGTCTATAATTTATTAAAACCGTCCCCACAATTCTGTGGAGACGGTTTTTTTTATGCATTGAATTCATCATTCAATTACATTTGTAAAAATTTTTTTCAAAACAGTTACTATTTTTTAATGAACAATACTTATTCAGACCTTGTAGATCAGACGTTTAATTTTCCGCAGGAAGGTTACGATCTTAAAGATGGCTATTTGCAGTATAATGGTGTAGACGTAAAAGGTTTGATTGATAAATATGGTACCCCATTAAAGTTTACTTACCTGCCCAAAATTGGAATGCAGATCGATAAGGCAAAAAAAATGTTTGCCAACGCCATAAAAAAACATAAGTACGAAGGGAAATATAACTATTGTTATTGTACCAAAAGTTCTCATTTCTCTTTTATCATAGAAGAGGCGCTGAAACACGATATTAATCTTGAAACATCGTATGCTTACGATATTGAGATTATTCACAAATTGTATGAGAGAAAAAAAATTTCAAAAGATACATTTATCATTTGTAATGGCTTTAAACAAAAGTCTTATACAAGCCGTATTGCGCGGTTAATAAATACCGGGTTTAAAAATGTAATTCCGGTACTTGATAATAAAGATGAATTAAAAGTTTATAAAAAATCTGTGAGGGTGCCTTTCAACATTGGGATACGTGTGGCAGCAGAAGAAGAACCCATGTTCCCTTTTTATACATCACGGTTAGGCATACGCGCAAAAGATATTCTTGAATTTTATGTGGATGAGATTGAGGGGTATGAAGACAAGTTTCAATTGAAGATGCTTCATATTTTTCTCAATAAAGGAATTAAGGATGACATTTATTATTGGAGCGAATTGAATAAGATTATCAATCTGTATTGCCAGCTTAGAAAGATTTGCCCCGAACTGGATTCTATTAACATCGGCGGTGGATTCCCGATCAAACATTCTCTTGGCTTCAATTACGACTACCAGTTTATGATCAATGAGATTGTAAGAAACATTAAGGTAGCCTGTAAAAAGAGTAAAGTGCCCATGCCGAATATTTTTACTGAATTTGGCAGTTTCACAGTTGGCGAAAGCATGGCCCATATTTACAGCGTAATTGGTGAGAAAAAGCAAAACGATCGCGAAACGTGGTATATGATTGATTCTTCTTTTATCACCACATTGCCAGATACCTGGGGCATCGGTGAAAAATTTCTGATGCTGCCTGTAAACAAATGGGATGAGGAATATCAACGAGTAACGCTTGGTGGTATCACCTGTGATAGCCATGATTACTATGACTCGGAAGAGCATATCAATGAAGTGTTTCTGCCAAAAACGGGTACGGGCGAACCGTTATATGTTGGCTTTTTTCATACCGGAGCTTACCAGGACCAGATAAGCGGTTATGGCGGAATAAAGCATTGTCTTATCCCTTCACCAAAATACATCGTTCTTGACCGTGATAAAAACGGCAAGTTGGTCGACTGGGTGTATGCTAAGGAACAAAGCGCAGCAAGTATGCTGAAAATATTGGGATATAAGTAAATTTTTATCCATTTCAAAATCATCTTGTGCGTAATTCACTGCATGTCTTTCGGAAATGTTGTGAATCAGTTTTCCGTAACGTCCGCCTGAAATATTAGTTAGATATTTGTCTGGTAAATTTAGAGTGATTTTTGTAGCATTCTAAAATATCTAAAACAAGAAACGTGGAGACAAAGTATGATGCCATCGTGGTCGGGTCGGGGCCGAATGGTTTTGCCGCAGCCATTACTTTGCGACAGGCAGGCCTGTCGGTTCTACTTGTTGAGGAAAAGGAAGTGTTAGGCGGTGGAGTGCGTTCCGCTGAATTAACCCTCCCTGGTTTTATTCATGACATTTGTTCTTCCGTTTATCCGCTTGGGGAAGATTCTCCCGTTTTTAAATCATTGAACCTTCAGCAGTTTGGACTTGAATATCTTACGCCTGAGTATGCAGTTGCGCATCCTTTCGATGATGGTTCTGTAATTTCTATTCAATCTTCCATAGAGGCCACCGCTTCGCAGTTGGGTAAAGATTCCATGGAGTACAAACAAATTTTTTCACCGCTGGCAAAAGAGTGGCCTGCTGTTCGCTCTGCTTTTTTAGGGCCGTTTCATTTAAGTGCCTGTTCAAATGCCAAAGCAAAATTTGCTTCTTACGCAATTACTTCCGGAAAATATTTTGCCCGGAAACATTTTATAACTGATGGGGCGAAATCTTTGTTTGCAGGTATGGCTGCGCATTCTATGTTGCCATTAAATAAACTCGCTACTTCTTCCATTGGGGTTGTGCTCAATACCGTTGCGCATATAAACGGATGGCCTTTACCCAAAGGCGGAGCGCAACAAATTACCAACGCTCTCGCAACCTGTTTTAAAAATTTGGGTGGCGAAATACAAGTCGGAACAAGAATTACTTCATTGCAACAATTGCCTGCTTCCAAAGCTGTGTTGCTTGATGTAACTCCTAAACAATTACTTTCGATAGCAGGCGAACAATTTTCTTCATTTTATAAATGGCAACTGGAGCGCTATCAATATGGTGCTGGAATATTTAAGATGGATTGGGCATTGTCTGAGCCGGTTCCTTTCACCAATAGTAAATGTAGGCAAGCAGCCACGATTCATATTGGTGGGGGCTTTGAGGAGATTTACAACAGTGAAGAGATGATTTCAAAAAACCGCATTCCGGAAAAACCGTTTGTTCTCTTTGTTCAGCCTGGCGTTGTTGATAAATCAAGAGCGCCCGGTGGGAAGCATACAGCATGGGCTTATTGCCACGTTCCAAATGGATCAACAACGAATATGACAGAAGCAATCGAGAAACAGATTGAACGTTTTGCGCCGGGATTCAGGGATTGTATTCTTGCGCGCCATGCAATGAATACGAAAGATGTGGAGTTGTATAATCCAAATTATATCGGAGGCGATATTAATGGCGGCGCCGCTTCCATAAGGCAGCTTTTTACAAGGCCTGTTTTGAAGCTTTCTCCTTATCGTACTTCTGCGAAAGGTATTTATGTTTGTTCTTCTTCAACTCCGCCGGGAGGAGGTGTACATGGTATTTGCGGATATTATGCTGCAAGGCGTGCTTTAAAGGATATGTTTGATATAAGGCTTCCGTGGTTGTAATACTCCGTTATTTTCGTTTCGCGTCTGTCAAGCTTAAATTGGGTTTTAATTTACCACTTTCGACTTTAGAAATGTCTAAACGATCTGCTGTCAGTATATTTAATTTCCCTACCTGTTGCTATACTTTGTTTAAACGCCATTTGACGGTAGCTTTATCTGATTGTTCAATGCTTCTTTCTAATACCTGTATGTATCCTTTGATGCTGGTAAGCGGTGTTTTTAATTCTGTCAATCAATTAAGGATATTAAAAACGAATCTGTTTAATTTGTTTGTTGACTGTCATGTCTTCTTAGGAATGAGATAATGAAGATTTGAAAGTGCGACACTTTCCGGAAAAGGATTTTGGTTGAATTGTAATTATTAATTGTTAAAATAATACCACTCTTGCATCGATTGTTTAAATACATTTGTCTCGCGAAAAAAAATATTTAAAAAGATAAAACTGATTGCATCAATTTACCCTTGAATCAATGTAAATGCTGATAAAAAAGTTATCAGGGAGAAACATCCATTTATAGTACATCTGGCAGGTCACAATAATAATGGCTTTAACTACTATCGGGATTGGTCTCATGATCCTATTACTTTCTGATAGTATATTCCAGCTGGTAGTACAGCTTCAATGGTTTCCCGGTTTAATGGGGAAATCCACGTGCGCATGCTTGTGATCTAAATTGAAAGCGATTTGGATAATTTAAGGGTAGTCAAGTGTAATGAAAAAAACGAAAATCGTCTATGAAAAATGAATTTAAAATATTGATATCCTTATTGATATGGTCTTGTTTTATTACAGGTTGTAAAAAAAGCACACCAGACGATTCTAATACAGGCGGCGGAGGACGAACAGTCAACCCACCCGTTGATTCAACTTATAACCCGGTCGATCCTCCGTTAGCTGCGACGGTCGGCTTTTTTCAAGATGGATGGCAAGCGAAATCTTTTCAAACTCCCGGTATCATCGATGGCACTTCAGCATCGGGAATTATTACAGATTCATTAACTGTTAATTTGAATAAGGTATTGGCAAAGGTGCCTGTTTTCGTGTATGGGAATAATTCCAACCTTTGGATGGGACAGATTGTTACTGAACCTGCCCTCATGGGTTATTTACAGGATTTATCTCCAAATATTATCCGCGCACCTGCCGGAAGTGTAAGTGATATTTATTTTTTAGGTATATACGTTTAGTCCGCCCAGTTTTTTATTCTTTGTCTCCAATTCTCTTTGGGTTATTTTTCACCATTCTTTCGATTAGTTTGTGAAAGATGGTATCCATATTATTTCTTCTGTTATATCGG